>SAMEA104315429__coassemble_344_pt1 | contig 47447 bp, 33 predicted proteins | sample SAMEA104315429__metabat2_high_PE_005 | metagenome-assembled genome bin SAMEA104315429 (sample SAMEA104315429) | gut metagenome | biome: Monkey gut; feature: monkey-associated habitat; material: faeces | place: China | collected 2013
GAGCGGTTTTTATCCTTTTGGCGATGCCACCGCCCTCGCTGGGGAGGGCGGCGTTAGGGTTGTGGTGTGGCTGATTCAAGCGTGCTTGAAATCAGACATGCCGCAGCACTAACGACAGGTGCGAAGCACTGGCATCGCCAAAAGGCTGTTTTTTTATGTTTTTGTTTCAGTTCCCCCCAGTATTTATCCACTGAACCGTTTTTGTTTCTGTGCCCCCTGTATTTATAAAAAATCATGGTTTGCCACACATTAGAAATAAAAGTTTTTCGTAACTTTGTAGTTTGAAAGAAAATATAATAATTCAGCTACTCAATATGAACACTTTAGCTACAAAGTACGACCCAAAAGAGGTTGAAGATAAATGGTACAAGTATTGGACAGACCACGACTTGTTTAAGTCTGTTCCCGACGAGCGTGAGCCATACACCATCGTGATTCCGCCGCCAAACGTGACTGGCGTGCTGCACATGGGCCACATGCTCAACGAAACAATCCAAGACATTCTGGTGCGCCGCGCCCGCATGGAGGGCAAGAACGCTTGCTGGGTGCCTGGCACCGACCACGCTTCTATCGCCACTGAGGCGAAGGTGGTGAACCGCCTGGCGCAACAGGGCATTCGCAAAAGCGACCTTACTCGCGACGATTTTTTGAAGCACGCCTGGGACTGGACCCACGAGCACGGCGGCATCATCTTGAAGCAGCTCCGCCGTTTGGGCGCAAGCTGCGACTGGAGCCGCACTTCGTTCACCATGGACGAAAAGCGTAGCAAAAGCGTGATTAAGGTGTTCTGCGACCTCTACGACAAGGGGCTCATCTACCGCGGATTGCGCATGGTGAACTGGGACCCTAAGGCTCAGACCGCATTGAGCAACGAAGAAGTGATTTACCGTGATGAGAAATCGAAACTCTATCACCTGAAATACTATCTTGCCGACCAAGAAAACGTCGACACCAGCGCCGAAGGCAACGTGGTGCACAAAGACGCTAAGGGCTACTTCGCCGTGGTGGCTACCACGCGCCCCGAAACCATCATGGGCGACACCGCCATGTGTATCAACCCTAAAGACCCTAAGAACCAATGGTTGAAGGGCCACAAGGTGATTGTGCCTCTGGTGGGCCGTGTGATTCCTGTGATTGAGGACCGCTATGTGGACATCGAGTTTGGTACGGGCTGCTTGAAGGTGACTCCTGCACACGACACCAACGACCACATGCTCGGCAAGACCCACAATCTCGAAACTATCGACATCTTCAATGCCGACGGCACCATCTCTGATCAGTCGCCTCTGTATGTGGGCATGGACCGCATGGACTGCCGCAAGCAGATTGTGAAGGACTTAGATAGCGCCGGTCTGCTCGACCATGTGGAAGACTACGAAAACAAGGTGGGCTACTCTGAACGCAACAGCGACACCGCCGTGGAGCCTCGCCTGTGTATGCAGTGGTTCCTGAAGATGCAGCACTTTGCCGACATCGCTCTCCCTCCTGTAATGGAAGACGCGCTGAAGTTCTACCCCGAAAAGTATAAGAACACCTATAAAAACTGGCTCGACAACATTCAGGACTGGTGCATCAGCCGCCAGCTATGGTGGGGCCATCGCATTCCTGCCTACTTCCTGCCTACCGCCGACGGTGCCGACGAAAAATACGTGGTGGCGCCAACCCGTGAGGAAGCACTCGAAAAGGCTCGCAAGATAGAAGGCTACGAAAACATCACCGCCGAAGAACTCAAGCACGACGAAGATGCGCTCGACACTTGGTTCTCAAGCTGGCTGTGGCCTATCTCGCTGTTCGACGGCATCAACAACCCCGGCAACGAGGAAATCAAATACTACTACCCCACCGCCGACCTGGTGACTGGTCCCGACATCATCTTCTTCTGGGTGGCTCGCATGATTATGGCTGGCTACGAATACATGGGCGAGATGCCTTTCCGCCATGTGTATTTCACCGGTATCGTGCGCGACAAGTTGGGCCGCAAGATGAGCAAGAGCCTCGGCAACTCGCCCGACCCAATCGAACTGATTGAGAAATACGGTGCTGACGGTGTGCGCATGGGCTTGATGCTCGCAGCCCCTGCCGGCAACGACATCCTCTACGATGATGCGCTTTGCGAACAAGGCCGCAACTTCAACAATAAGATTTGGAACGCTTTCCGTCTGGTGAAGGGCTGGGAAGTGGCAGATATTGAGCAACCCGAGCACAGCCGCCTGGCAGTGCAGTGGTTCGACAATGTGCTCCGCAGCACCGAGGCTGAGGTGAAGGACCTGTTCTCAAAATTCCGCCTCAACGAAGCCTTGATGGCTATCTACCGCCTGTTCTGGGAGGAGTTCTCTGCTTGGTATCTCGAAGCAGTGAAGCCTGCCTACCAGCAGCCTATCGACCGCGCCACTATGGACGCTACGCTCCGTTTCTTCGACAGTCTGCTCCGCTTGCTCCACCCATTCATGCCATTCATCACCGAAGAGCTATGGCAGCACATCGATGAGCGCAAAGATGGCGAGAGCATCATGTATGCGCCTATCAACCAAACTCCTGCCGAAGCCGACACCGATTTGCTGAAGGCGATGGAAGAAGCCAAAAGCATCATTTCTGGCGTACGCAACGTGCGCTTGAGCAAGAATATTCCTCAAAAGCAGCCTATGAATCTGATGATTGTGGGCAAATGGACCAATCCTTTCAAGAGCATCGTGAAAAAACTCGGCGGACTCGAAAGCATCACCGACGCTGATGCCAAAGACCCAGCAGCAGCAAGCTTCATGGTAGGCACCACTGAATACTTTGTGCCACTGGAAGGTGCCATCAATGTGGAAGAGGAAATCAAGAAGCTCCAAGCCGAACTCGACTACGCTATCGGCTTCTTGAAGAGCGTGGAGAAGAAGCTTAGCAACGAGCGTTTTGTTGCCAACGCCCCAGAGGCAGTGGTGGCAGCCGAGCGCAAGAAGCAAGCCGATGCCCAATCGAAAATCAAAACCCTCGAAGAAAGCATCGCCGCCCTCAAAAAGTAAACTCACACATCACCCATAACGCAAAGATAGCCGCCCCACCACAGGCGGCTATCTTTTTTCCTCCCCCACACTTTATATGGGGCTAAAGCTCACACAGATCCCGCAGATCTCACTGATTTTGCTTTTGATGATGTCAAATCTCACGGAGGTTGATGGAATGGTCGTGGGGCAGTGGCTTGGCTCACACAGATTCCGCTGATCTCACGGAGTTTGCTTTTGATGATGTTAAATCTCACGGAGGTTGATGGAATGGTCGTGGGGCATGTCCTTGGCTCACACAGATCCCACAGATCTCACGGAGTTTGCTTTTGATGATGTTAAATCTCACGGAGTTAGGTAGAAAGGTCATGGGCATATCCGAGTGCTCCGAGTACTCCGAGTGCTCCGATTTCCAAAGCTCACACAAATTCAACAAGATTCAACAAAAAATAATTTGTGAAAATTTGTGCTAATTTGTGGCTGAAAAAAAACACCAATTTTACATTCCGCTTATTGGTAACAGCGATGCGAAATGTCACCTCTTGGCACCACCATTTTTCTTTCCCTTTTCACAAAGTTCATATTTTTGAAGATGATGGTGTCGCCCGAAAGAAGGCAGTAATCGCCATTATGCAATACATTATCAAATATCGCCTGTTTGTTTTTCTCGTTTCTGATAATCACCCTGTTATTTGGTTTTTTGAGCAATATCTTTTTATGGCGAAGGTAATACTCCGACGACACATTTTCATCTCGCATCAGCATTGAGGGGATATTAAATGGGGTCAAATCGTACGATAGAAGCATCTCTGCGCTTCGCATAGGCAATACCACGGTGTTGTTTCTGTAGCGGTCGTACATGATTGTTGTGTCGACGCCAGCAGGGAAGTCAGAGTATGCATTGTTTTCCTCAATACGCAATTCCAAAGGCATGTTATCCAAAAACGGGAAAGCGAATACTATCGCCACGGAATCTCTGCCTACCTTTGGCGATATTTGGTAAACGACCTCTGTATTATTACGCCAAATTTCACTTTTTCGAGGATTCGATTCCAACTTTATCACACCTCCTTTACCTAAAACTTGATAATCGCCACATGTCAACGTATCTGCCCATAGCACCACATTATGCTCTTCTGTAATAATTGACAGATACTCATATCTACCATTCTCATAGAACTTTAAGCATTTGCCATTCGGTGCCCAATAGGAGCCATTAAGTTGCGCTTTCGCAACCAAAGCGACACAGAACAAACACACTATCGCCAACAATTTCACTAAATGTTTCATAACTAAAAACTTTTAAAAACTTGTTGAATTTAATTGTAACTTTATTGAAAGATATCAATATAATAGCACGACTTCCATGTTATTTTAATAGCCAAGATAGTAGTCTGATATGCACCAAGTTCCAAAAACTATCCCTCCAAAAAAAAGGTAGTATAGAATGGACAGAAGCACCACATAATACCATTTATTTATTTTCTGATGATCATAGTAACTAATAATACTTTGCCCCCTTCCGTTTTTTTTGTAGTAAAAATATATAGGGAAAGTCAGCAATATGGAAACGAAGAGCAGTATAAAATCCAAAATGTCAATTCTGAATATTTTCTCTATAGGGTGTGCTACAGCAATCATTAGTATATATATAGGAATCGCAAATCCGAGAGATCCAGATGTTAAATCACCTTTAAAGACAAAACCTGACGAACTCTTACTGCTGACCCACAAATATAGTTTTATTAATAATCTCATAATATGGGTAATCTTATTTTTTAAAAATTGCCATAGCGCACTTTTCGACCCGTCACACGCCCTGCAAGGTCGAAACTTAACTGCTGCGTAAGCGACCCGAAGCCTATATTTGTAGGCTGTCCCTTCTCGTCCTCGCCAATGAGCCTCCACACTTGTGTGCCATTGTTTATAGTCACAGTCGTGGTCGTGCCCAACGTGCTCGAATACTGCTCTTTGCAAATTTGCAAATTATTCAGGAAATATGCAACACTTTCCACATTTTTCCCATCATAAGCCCACGTTTTCGAATAGTTTGTGAGGTGATTGGGGAAAAATGGGGGTGGTGGGGGAAAATTACACATTGATTATAATAGTTATACGGGAAAATATGACTAACTTTGTGAGTTGTAAGGTGGATAAATGCCGAAAGTGCGTTTTTGCGCCTGCTTTTTGACATCAAAATAGATATTTCATTGCAATCAAATATATACAACTAAATAGTATGCAAAACATTATTGAAGAAAACGGAACAAGCGCGGTGAAAGAAAAAGCCGCGAAAAGAGCGGAAGAATCTGCGTTCCAAATCAAGCCTTTCCTTACAGCTTGTGTGCGAAATTGGTACTGGTTTATCATTTCGGTGGTGGGATTTGGCTGCCTTGCGTTTTTATTCGCAAAGTCGCAAACTCAGAAGTACAGCTCATCGGCTAAGATTCTGATCACCACTAAAGACTCGAAATCGGCTGGTAGCCAAACTGCACTGTTTAGCGACTTGGGTATCGCTGGCGCCAACAACATGGTGGCTAACGAAATCTACAAGTTGAAATCAACCACTCTGATGGAGACCGTGGTCAATCAGCTGGGTTTGAACATTCGCTACTACGGACACGTGTTTTTGCGCGATGTGAACTGCTACAAGACCAGTCCGCTCCAAATCACCCCTCTTCAAGATGTGGAAAAGCCATTCGAAATGACCGTGGTGCCTAAGGGTGGCAACGACCTGGAATTTCAAATCAACGACGGCGAATGGAAAAGAGCTCACTTTGGCAACAAGGTGAACACCGAGTTTGGCCCTATCGCCATCACCAAAACACAGCACTACACCGAACAATACAAAGACTACAAGGTTATAGCACGCGTATCTACCGTGGCTGGCGTGGCTAAAGCACTTGAGGCAAACCTCAACGCCGAGGCTGCCGACAAGTTTAGCGACGTGGTGAACCTCTCTTTCGCCTGCGACAACGAACAGATGAGCATCGACGTGCTTAACGCTCTGGTGGCTGTGTATAACCAGGAGGCTATCGACGATAAGAACTCTGTGGCAAGAAACACCGAGGACTTTATCGCCGAGCGTATTGAATCGCTCTCGAAAGACCTTAGCGGTGTGGACAGCCGTATCGCACAGCTGAAGGTGAACAATATGAACTCGCAGATGTTTAGCGACCCAACCACCAGCCTTCAATTTGTGAAGAGCGCCAACGATGCCGACCTTCAGGTGTCGCTCGCTAACCAAATTGTGGCATACATGCACCGCATGAACGGCCAAGAGTTGATTCCAAGCAATACTGGTCTGGCTGACGCTGGCATCCAAGGTCAAATTGCCAACTACAACGATAAGATGCTGCAATACCAGAAGATTCAAGCCTCATCGGGTAAGGACAACCCTGTGATGATTGAAATCACCAATTCACTCAACTCGATGCGCAGCACCATTCTGCAATCGCTCAACACCTATGTGAACTCGCTCCGCCTGAAGCAATCCAACGCCCACTCGCAAGAGGGTCGCGCCACTGGCGGTATGTCGGCTATCCCATCGCAGGAGAAAGCTATTACCGAGGTTTCACGCCAACAACAGATTAAGGAACAACTTTACCTCTACCTGCTTAACAAGCGTGAAGAGAATGCGCTCCAGCTCGCTATCACTGAGCCTAACGCTAAGGTGATTGAGAAATCGGCAAGCGCGGGTCAAGTGTCGCCTAACCAAACCCGAATCGTTGCCCTCGGCATCATCTTGGGTTTGGCGTTCCCTGCACTGATGATTTACCTGATGTTCTGGATTCAATCGCTCGACACGCTTATCCGCTCACGCCGCGACATCGAGGACAACACCGACCTTTCCGTTATCGGCGAAGTGCCCGAAAAGCCAGCCGGACAGGAATCGAAGGAAATTGTGGTTACCGAAACAGGCCGCGACCGCATCAGCGAAGCATTGCGTATCATCAGAAGCAACCTCGACTATGTGTTGCCTAAGAAGGGTTCCGAAGGCAGAGTGCTTCAGCTCACTTCCACCACTGCCAGCGAGGGTAAGAGCTTCTTGGCGCTCAACCTTGCGCTTACCACCGCACAAGCAGGCAAGAAGGTGGTGTGCGTGGACTTAGACTTGCGTAAGGGCCGCTTCTCCGACTATGTGAACATCAGCAACAACGGCATTGGCGTGAGCGCATACCTCTCCGAACAAGTGGACAACGTGAACGACATTATCGTCAAAGGCCAACTCCACGAAAACCTCGACTTCGTGAATATCGGTGCCATTCCACCCAACCCTACCAGCCTCTTGATGAGCGATCGTCTGGAAATGCTCATTTCTGAGCTGAAGAAGATGTACGACTACATCATTCTCGACACCGTGCCATTTGGCTTGATTGCCGACGCATCGTTGATCAACCGCTACGTGGATGCCACAATCTATGTGATCCGCGCTGGCAAGATCGACAAGCGATTCCTCGACGAGCTTGAGAAGATGAGCGACGAGCAAAAAATCAAGAACATGGTGGTGCTGCTCAACGGCGTGAAACTCAACTCCAAGAAGTATGGCTACGGCTATGGATATGGTTACGGTTATGGTTATGGTTACGGTTATGGTTATGGCTACGGCGACGAAGGCGAAGAAACCAAGAAAAAAGGCTTCTTCCGCTCGAAGAAAAAGAAAGACTAACAGATAGAAAATCTATAAGTTTTGGCGGCGAAGTGTTAATATTCTTAACACTTCGCCACTTTTTTTGCTACCGATTGACACGCCTCCGAAAAATGCAAAAATTCACAAAATGCAAGAATCAGCCCCCTGAGAGCAACACACATTTTTTAAATCTGTGCATTTTTTACAAAATTACAATTTTTAACAGTGTGGTTAAAAAATCACTAACCCTATTCGTTTTCAACAAGATAGATTAACTTTGTGTATGTCAAACGGCGATATTTATCATTTTATACGCCATTTGAAACGGCTGTTTATTGCTTGAAACAGCTCGACACAAAACCAGGTATAGCACAAGCAAAACATTATCGTTCCGCCCCACTCTACTCCATAATGGGCGGCTATACCACAAAAACAAATATATGAGAAGAATATTTTTAGCATTAGTAACTATCCTGTCTGTTTTTTCACTGGCTCTTGCTGGTGATGGCGAGTTTACCGTACGTTCCACCATGTATTACGCAGGTGGCAAATGTGGCCGAGGCACCGCAAGCGGCGACCGAATCGTTCCGAAGAAGGTGCTTTCTGGCGAACACCGTTGGGTGGCACTCTCGCTCGACCTCTATCGCGCAGGCTTCAAGTTCAACGACACCATCGTGGTCACCGACCACAAAACGCCATGGGTCAACGGACTTTGGGTAGTGAAAGACAAGATGGCGCATAGCAAGAAAATCGACTTTCTTGTGCACCGCAGCATGGGTCACACCTTCCGCAACAGCACATGCACCATCCGCAAAAAACTCGAAGGCGAAGTCATCCCCGCCTACACCGAAGACGAAGAATTAGATTAACCCCCTCTCTAACACAAAATATGCCCCTGCTCACACGAGCAGGGGCATATTTTTTACACACACAAATCCCACTAATTAGTGGATTAAGGCCTCACACAGATCCCACAGATCTCACTGAATTTTGCTTTTGATGATGTTAAATCTCACGGAGGCTCTCCGCAGTCTCGCTCCTAAGGCTCACACAGATTCAACGAGATTCAACAAAAATAATTTGTGGAAATTTGTGCTAATTTGTGGCTATAAAAAAAACACCGATTTCATCCATTAAATCCTATTTTCACCTATTTAAAAAAATCGGTGTCAATGGATTTAAATTGGATAAAATCGGCTTTCTATAACAGCCGTAATCCGTGATATAACAGCCGTAGCATCCGTGAGATTTACCACCAGGCGTGCAATACCGTGGGATCTGTGAGATCTGTGTGAGGCAAAGTCTGAGGCAAAGTCTAAACCTAAGGGTGCAAGGCTGCGTGTAGCATCCGTGGGATTTACCACCAGGCGTGCAATACCGTGGGATCTGTGAGATCTGTGTGAGCCCTAAGCCAAGCCACCAGCCAGTTAGTGTTGGGATTTGCGACGTGCCTCTGCCACTTCCATGAGCTGCTCGGTGCGGCTCTTCCAGGGGCGTTTGCCGAAGATGGCTTCCACGTCGGCGGCGAAAATCACCTCCTTTTCCATCAACGCATCCACCACCTTGTGGTGCTGCTCAGCGTGTTCAGAAATCAACTTCTTTGCACGCTCGTACTGCTCATTCACTATGCGCGAAGTCTCCTCATCAATGAGGCGTGCGCGTTCGTCGCTGTATGGGCGTTGTCCGAGTTGGCCTTGTGGGTCGTAGTACGAGATGTTAGGCATCTTCTCGCTCATACCGTAATACATCACCATGCTGCGCGCAATGCGAGTGGCTTGCTGCATATCGTTGAGTGCGCCAGTGCCAATCGTGCCGAGGAACAATTCCTCTGCCGCACGACCGCCCATAAACGAGCAAATCTCGTCGAGGAACGCCTGTTTGGTGTAGCCCACACGTTCTTCCGGCATGGTCATATTCACGCCCAGTGCCTTGCCACGTGGCACAATCGAAATCTTCACCAGTGGAGCGGCGTGTTCGAGCAGCCAGATAGCGGTGGTGTGTCCAGCCTCGTGAACGGCAGTTTCGTACACATCTTGGCGAGTCATCAGCATCGACTTGTTTTCCAAGCCCAGCGTCACCTTATCGATAGCCTCGTTGAAGTCAGCCATCGTCACAGCCTCGCGGTTCTGGCGTGCGGCGAGGATTGCCGCCTCGTTACACACATTTGCAATCTCCGCACCGCTCATACCTGGGGTTTGGCGAGCCAACTGTGTCAAATCCACAGTCTCATCCAGCTTCACCTTCTTCAGATGCACCTTAAAGATAGCCTCACGGTCGGTGAGCGCAGGGAGTGTGACATGCACCTTGCGGTCGAAACGACCCGGACGCAAGAGCGCGTCGTCGAGAATATCCTCGCGGTTGGTGGCAGCCAGCACTATCACGCCGCTTGCACCATCAATACCGTCCATTTCGGTGAGCAACTGGTTGAGCGTCTGGTCGTGTTCGCTGTTGAAGCCCTCGTTGCTGCGCTTGGTGCCCACGGCGTCGATTTCGTCGATAAACACCACGCACGGAGCCTTCTCCTTCGCCTCGGCAAAGAGTTCACGCACACGCGATGCGCCCACGCCCACAAACTTCTCCACAAACTGCGAACCAGAGCGAGAGAAGAACGGCACATTAGCCTCGCCAGCCACTGCCTTTGCCAGCATCGTTTTACCGGTGCCTGGAGGGCCCACGAGCAGCGCACCCTTAGGCACTCTGCCGCCCAAACGGCTATATTTCTCAGGATTTTTGAGGAAATCCACAATCTCGGTCACTTCCTGCTTAGCCTCTTCCATGCCAGCCACATCATCGAACTTAATCGAGCCCACATCGCTCTGCTTGTCTTCCAATCCCTTACGGATGTTGTCGATAGCAGCCACGAAGTAGTCGCGGCTCACCGCCTCGGCATCTTTGGTGGTGGCTTGCAGGGCGGCATCGTTGCACACCTTGGCAATGTCGGCACCGCTAAAGCCAGAGGTGATTTTCGCCAAATTCTGCACATCCACATCTTCGCCCACCTTCACATCTTTCAGATAGAGGTTGAAGATTTCGGCACGCTCTTCCAAATTCGGTTGAGCCACATAGATATGGCGGTCGAGACGGCCCGGACGCAGTAGCGACTTGTCGAGCGAGTCTTGATTGTTGCACGCAGCCAGCACTATCACGCCACTGTTGTTGCCCATACCGTCCATTTCCACGAGCAGTTGCGACAACGCCGGAGTGCGGCTTTGGTCAGCCATCACCTCGCTACGCTTTGCGCCGATAGCCTCAATCTCGTCGATAAACACCACGCAAGGCGATTTCTCGCGCGCTTCCTTGAAGATGGAGTGCAGGCGTGCGATTGGGTCGGAATATGGGTTTGCCAAGTCGGGACCGGTGACCGAAACGAAAGGCACATCTGCCCCGTTTGCCACTGCCTTTGCCAGCAGCGTTTTACCGGTGCCGGTAGGGCCCGACAGCAGCACGCCGCGTGGAATTTTGGCTCCCAATCGGGTGTAATAGTCGGGACGCTTGAGGAAGTCGACGATTTCGAGCATCTTGCTCTTCGACTTCTTCACGCCAGCCACATCGTCGAAGGTCACATTGTTGGCGAGTTTGGTTTCAAAGTCCAAACCCTTGCGCACCTTCTCTATCGAGTTGAGCAGGTGGTCTTGCGTCACCATTTCGCTGTATTGCGAAGCCGCTTGGAGGGCGGCATCGTTGCACACATTGGCTATTTCAGCCGCACTGAAGCCCGATGAGCGTCGAGCCAGCTCTTCCACGTCTATCTTGTCGATGTCCACCGAAATGCGGTTGAGATAGAGGTTGTAGAGCTCTATGCGGTCGTCTTTTTCTGGGAATCCCACGTAAATCTGACGGTCGAAGCGGCCCGGACGAATGAGTGCGCTGTCGATGAGTTCCACACGGTTGGTGGCGCCCATCACTATCACGCCATTGTTGGTACCGTAGCCGTCCATTTCAGCCAGCAGCTGGTTGAGGGTGATTTCACGCTCGCCGTTGCGGTTGGAGCGGCTGCCGATAGCGTCGATTTCGTCGATGAAGATGATGCAAGGCGCTTTCTCCTTCGCATTGCGGAACAGTTCGCGCACACGGCTCACGCCAGAGCCCATAAACTCGCCCTGAAATTCCGCCGCGCTGGTGGAGAAGAACGGCACATTCGCCTCTCCTGCCACAGCCTTGGCAAGCATCGTTTTACCCGATCCTGGAGGGCCCACGAGCAGCACGCCACGCGGTATCACGCCACCGAGGCGGGTGAATTGCTCCGGATTGTGCAGGAAGTTGATGATTTCGCGCACCTCACGCTTGGGTCGCTTCATGCCGGCGATGTCGTCGAAGGTCACGGTGTCGGTCATGCGTGTGGGCTTGTCGAGTTGACGAGTCACACGGTCGATAGCCGCCATGAAGTCGGGTTGCTGCACAGCCTTCTTGCCCTGTCGGGCAGCCAGGAGCGAAGCCTCGTTGCAGATGTTGGCAATGTCGGCACCCGACAGACCGGCCGTCATTCGTGCCAATTTGTCAAGGTCAACGCTACCATCGCATTTCACCTTCTTCAGATGCACCTTGAAGATGCCGATGCGGTCTTGAAGCGATGGGTTGCCCATATATATCTGTCGGTCGAAACGCCCGGCGCGCAGCAATGCCTTGTCGAGCACGTCGGCACGGTTGGTGGCAGCCAGCACGATGATACCGCTGTTGTTGCCGAAACCGTCCATTTCGGTGAGCAACTGATTGAGCGTGTTTTCGCGCTCATCGTTGCGTGAAAATTCGTTTTTGGTGCTTCGCGCACGGCCTATGGCGTCGATTTCGTCGATGAAGATGATGCAAGGCGACTTCTCCTTTGCCTGCTGGAACAGGTCGCGCACACGCGATGCCCCCACGCCCACAAACATTTCCACAAAGTCGCTGCCCGACATCGAGAAGAAAGGCACATTCGCCTCGCCAGCCACTGCCTTTGCCAGCAGCGTTTTACCGGTGCCTGGAGGGCCCACGAGCAGCACACCCTTTGGAATGGTGCCGCCCAGGTCGGTGTAGCGTTTAGGGTTTTTCAGAAATTCCACCACTTCGCTCACCTCTTTCTTCTCACGCTCCATGCCAGCCACATCGGCAAAGGTCACGTCCTTGTCCTTGTCTTTGTTGTGGAGTTTTGCGCGCGATTTGCCCACGTTGAAGATGCCTCCACCTCCACCGCCGCCCATACGGCGCATCATGAATATCCAGAACACCACCAGCAACAGGAGCGGTCCGAACGACCAGAATATGTTGGAGAATGTGCTGTGGCGGTCGTATTCCACTTTACCGTTAAACACGCCCGACTTGCGCCATTCGTCCACACGGTCCTCAAATTTATCGGCACTCGGAATGGTGGTGGTAATCACGGCCTTAGCGCCAGGCACAGGCTGATAGTCCTTGCCCATCACCTGCTTGGCGTAGGCATCGGTGATTTCAGCCTCGGCATCGCCCTGATTGGCATGTACCACGATGTGGCTCACCGCCTTTTTCTGCACCCACCCCTCAAAGTCGGTCCAAGGCATCTCCTTCACCGAGGTGCTTTCCCCTGTGTAATAGATGCCGATGAGCACCATGAAAATGAGCGCATACAGCCAGTAGATGTTGAATTTCAATCCCCCACCCGAAGCCTTGCTATTATTGCCAAATAATTTCATTTGCTTGTTGTTAGTTCTCTGATGTAAACTTGATTAGTAAATATCTTCAATTTCGGTCACCACGGCATCTGCCCACAGTTCCTCCAGGCGATAGCGTTCGCGGAATTCGGGGAGGAACACGTGCACATACACGTTGCCGTAGTCGAGCACTATCCATTGCGAATTTTGGTAACCGTCGTAGTTGTATGGGCGAGTGCCGAGTTTCTCTTCCACGTATTCACGAATGCTGTCGGCCACGGCATCCACATGCTGTGTGCTGTTGCCGGTGCAAATCACGAAATCGCCAGTAGAGGCACTTTCAATTTCGCTCATATCCACATGTACGATTTGGTGCGCCTTCTTTTCTTGCGCACCCTCAATAATGGCTTGTATCAATTCTTTGTTTTCAGTCATCAAATTTTATTTTGAAATATTATAATCTTAAAATATCAAGTAGTGCAAAAATCGTGCCATAATCCAAAAAATGCCACAATCCAACTCTAACCTACAAAGTTACGCCAAATTGCCCGCAGCAAAAAATAATTCCCCCAAAATATTTTCCCCACCCCACTCCATAGGCTCACACAGATCCCACAGATCCCACGGTTTTGCACGCCTGGCGTTAAATCTCACAGATGCTCTCCGCACCCTTGCTCCCTTAGGATCACACAGATTCAACGAGATTCAACAAAAATTTAATTTGTGCTAATTTGTGGAAATTTGTGGCTTATAAAAGACACTAATTCTGCGTTTTTTTGTTGAATCCGTTGAATCTGTGTGAGCCTTAGGAGCGAGGCGACGGAGAGCATCTGTGAGATTTAACGCCATCAAAAAAATTCAGTGAGATCTGTGTGATCTGTGTGAGGCCCAGCCCATTAACAGTGAGAGCTGCGTGGTGAAATAAAATGGGCTCGGATTTCACAATCCAAGCCCACACAGGAAAACATTTTTATTACATCGCTGGTTTGGCGCATCACTGCGCTACTCGCAGCATTTTAACAATTAACAAAATGCTATAATTATTTTATTATTTTCTTCGACGATTTAGTGCCGTCGGTGTAAGTGGTCACCACCACGTTCACACCCTCAAACGGACGGTCGGATGCTGCGCCAAGCAGGTTGTAGTAAACCACGCCAGCCACAGTCTTCTCAGCATTCACATCCTCCACACCAGTAGCGATGTGTTCGTCTCTCACGATGGTGTGGCTCACCTTAGTGATGTAGTTGTTAGGATTGCTGAGTTGGGAAATAGATACGATATCGTTGGTCACCAAGTAGATTTCCACAGTCACCTCGCCGTTGAAATCCTCGCCTTTAGTGCAAATGCCTTCAAAGGCGATGTCGGTGTCAACCTTATACCATGCACCATTAGCGCCACCTTCCACAACGCTTCTGCGAGCGCCATTCTGCTTAGGATTAGAGCCTACTTCGTAGCTTCTCATACCCACAGCCACTGGACGGAGCTCGCCATCCACATACTTATACCAGTGGAATACACCGGCACAGTTGGGGCTGGTTGCGATATTGCCATAAATAGCTTGGTTGTAGCTGTTCACCACATAATAGTTTGGCAAATAGGTGTCGCCCTTCTTCACACGCACAATAGCATTGAGGTGTGAAGCAGCCTTAGAGTCGGGAAGCAAAGTAACGTATGCATCGAGGCCGTAGGTGAGTTGTTGTGGATAGGTCAATGCACCTGCATTACCCGTACCGTTACCGCCCAAGCACACATTGTCCTGCTCTGGAGCCACAGGGATAGAAAGGTCTTTTTCAAACTCAGCGCCGCCCTTGGCATTTACAATTCTATCAATGTATGTGGGTTCTTGCTTTGGAGCCCAGTATGAGTATTGGCTTTCGAATGTGTTGTCTCCAGCCTTGCCGTTGTTGTATTGGGTGTTGACACGAGTTGAGAAACCTGCCTGCACTTCGTAAACGGCATAAATCACAATACCGTAGTCATCCACGCCGCTCTCGTTTACATAGTTGTCGGGGGTTTCATCCTTTGATGGCATGCTGAACTTGATTTGGTTCGCAATACCAGAGAGGTTGGTGTATTTGAGCTTATCGCTCAATGGCACTTGCTTCGACTTGTCATAGTAGAAACCAACGAATGTGAATGGATAAACGGCAGGGGCATTCAACTGCACTTCCTGACCAAGACCTACGGTCATCCACTCGTCAGAACCCACCGAGCTACCTTGTGTAGAGAGTTCGGTTTTTGATGCACCGCTGGTTGGCAAGCCCACCACCTTGATACGTCGCACAGGGTTGGCAAAAGTGTAGATTTTAACATCCTTCTTCGAAATCACTTGAGCATCGTTAGCCGACACACAGTAAGCGCTCACACGCACAGAGTAGCCATTTTGCTTGAGAGTTGGGTCGGAGGTGTAGCCAAGAGCTTTATACACATCTTGCCAAGTCAAGGTTTTGGTTTCTTCAGTGAATTCACTTTCACTAATTTTTGAAACTGCCAAGCGCTTGCCATCGGCATCGTAATATTCAAATTCGTAGAGGGTTTTCACCTTCTTGTCGGTGGTGTTGTAATTACGGGGATAGTTCACATAGTTTTGATGTGAAATGGTGATTTCTGGGCGGTCGGTAGCTTCGTAAGAATCGTAAGTCAACGACTTTGGAGAAATCGCAGGAGCATCAATCACTTGATCCTCAGGCTGCTCTGCATCAGGGATAAGGTCGCCGATACGGAGGTTGATGTAGTATTGACCCATCACCCAGTCGCCCCAGTGGGTGGCTGCGGTATTATTGTTTCTTTTGCCGTCCATGTGACGAATAGCATAAGGATATGCCTCCATCAGCACAGCGATGGTGCCGTCTTCTTGCATAGAGAGCGAGCTGTATTGCGCAGATTCGTCAATACCGCCAATGCCCAATTTCTTTTCACCACCATTGGTGTTATCAAATGGGTCGAAGAGGTCGAGACTGCGAGTCCAAGTCAAATTGCCAGAAGTAGTGGCCTTGGTGTAGTAAGCGGTGAGGCTTGAACGCGCATTGTCGTCACCATAAGCCCAGTCCTTAGGAATGGTGTGGATGACGTAAGTACCTTGATTTGCTGTAGTATAGTTGATGAGGTCGCCATTACAAGGACCAGCCAAATTCATACCATCTTGCGTAACCGGGGTGGCAGTAGCAGTAGTGGCAGAGGTGAATTTCAAACGGTAGAACTTACGAGAACCTGTTCCATAATAACGTACCGACATCAAATATTCGTTTTCACCCGTCTGCACGAATTGAGTTTCGTCTAAGCTCGCGCTATTATCTCTAATGTATTTCGATCCGCCAACTTTAACATTTGTCCAAGCATTCTTATCAGGATCATAAGTCATGCAGTAAACGCGGTTCTTGGTCTCCGACACAGAGTAGCCATTATTTGGAGAAGTGCTTGTGCGCAAACCCACCAAAGCTTTGCCTTTGAGATGGCCTTCCTTGCCCACGCAGATGTTGCCTGGCGAGATATTGCCACGATAACCATCGTAGAGATCCTTATTCATCACAAATTCCGAGCTCCAGCTCTTGCCATTGTCGCGGCTCACCTTCCATACCACATCTGAAGCGGCATCGCGATTGGTGCCAGAAAGACCAAAGCCGTGGATAGCGGTAGCAATCACAGTACCGTTAGAGAACGAGGCAACTGCACCGTCGCCATAGCCATTCCAGTATTTACATCCGGCACCGCCATCTTCTGAACCTTGGAAAATCACGATATAATCACTCCATGTCTTACCATTGTCTGACGAACGGCGCGATACAATGTCGATATTGTTCGACACATCGTGGATGTGATTCTTACGGGCATCACTCAATGCCACGAGCGTACCGTCGGAAGCACGGGTAATGGCAGGAATACGGTAGTATTTAGAATATTCCACAGAAGTGGCGTGCTTAGCATATTTTGGAGCATAAAGCAGCTCGAACTTAGGCACAAACACACGGCCACCACCATCTTTTGAATAATTGTTCACGGTGTAGATGGAGTAATTGTTAGCGCCACAAGTCACGGTTTCAATCACGCCACCCACGCGAGTGAAATTGTTGCGCGAACCACCAATCAATGGCAACTGGTCCAAACCACCAATTTCTTCGGTGGTCTTGGTGTTTGCCACAAGATAAATCACATATTCGCCAGCGTCGAGCTTCACGTTGCTGGTGAAAGAGGCTGGTTCATATTGCTCTGGCACATCGTAGGTGAAGCCGAGGAAAATGGCACCGCAGTTCTTTTCAGGGTTGCGGTAGTCGAAAATGTGGGCGAAAGTGTTTTCAAACGAACCGTAAGCAGTTTTGTCGGAATTGTAGTCCTGATCTTTATCGCGCTTACGGGCATACACACCCACTGCGCTCAGGAAGCTGGTCTTACCAAACAAGCGGTAAGCGATAGTTGGAATATCACCATTTTCGATGTGCACACAAGCAGAAGCCAGCACTTGGTTTTTGTTGCCCAAGCCGATATAGCCCACTTCTTGATAGCCAGCATTGTCAGCCCATGCCTTCAACTGGCTGTGCTTGGTAGGAGCAGTGCCATGGCCACCTGTGCCATCGTCTAAAACATATTGGTGGAAAGTCCAGTCGGCATCATCAGCCGCAGTGTTGTCTGGATCTTCCTTTGCGCTCATGCCAGAGTTTGTGCGGCTCATATAGCCACTATGAGTGGTCCGCCAATATGTATATTCAATATACAACCTTGCCACATCGGATGCGGAATTGTAATTCACATTGAAATAGCTTGAACTGGTCACACTGGTTTTCCAATCAAAAGAAAAACTGATACTCCCACGTCCACTACCTGTAACCTGTGGCACATAGCCGGCATCATTCTGAAGGGCAATTTTGTTGCCATCCTTCTTATGAACGGTGAACACATAGTACTTGGCGTCGACATCGGTAATTTCTTTGTTGCCTTTGGTCACTTCCTTGCCATTCTGGCAACCGACCAATTTACCTGTGCTATTGTGGTACATCACCACCTTAGCGCCCTCATCGAGCGTTGAGGGATCAACAGGAGTATCCGAGACTACATGAGTCGCGGCATGTGCGCTGAAGCCAAACATCAACGCAAGTAAAACAAGAAGACGTTTTGTTTCCCTTGTCGCGTTTTTGAATTGATTAAAATAGCTCATAACAGTTTTGAATGTCGGTCTCCGACATTCTCTAATTAAAAATAAAAAATTGTGTTTTTTAAAAAAATTGTAAAATAGAGTAGTTCTAATGCTTGTAAATCACAAGCAACATTTTGTTAAATGTTGCCAACATATTAAATATCAAACATTTAACATACAGGCATCAACTGACTATCATTTCTGAGGTGCAAATTTACTTATAAAAAATATTTTTCAACAGCAATTATCAAAAAAAATGCGCAAATCAGTGCAAAAAAATCATAATAAAGCAGAATCCAAGGAAATCCATGCACCCCACCCCACCAACAAAAAAAGCACCGATTTCATCCCTTAAAACAGGATAAAATCGGCACCATTATTTTTCAATTCCACTTCACAGACCCTTCGGACCATCATCAGACCCTTCGGACCCATCAGACCTATCGGACCTATCGGACCTATCCGACCTATCCGACACAAAAAGCATCAGTGAGATTTAACACCAGCCGTGCAAAACCGTGAGATCTGTGAGATCTGTGTGAGCCCTAATCCCCATCTGCCACGGAAAGCATCAGTGAGATTTACCACCAGGCGTGCAAAACCGTGAGATCTGTGAGATCTGTGTGAGCCAAGCCCATTAAAGTGAGATCTGTATGAGCCTTAGCCCAGCAAAGTGGGATATGTTATTTATCGGCTGCGATAGCTTTGAGCAGGGCTACAGTGAAGTCCCAGCCCTTTTGCACTGCAGGGATATGGCAGCATTCGCGTGGAGAGTGAACGTCCTTCAACGTTGGTCCGTAGGAAATCATTTCCATATCTGGACGAACCTTCAAGAACAAACCACATTCCAAACCAGCGTGGATAGCCTCAACCTTTGGCTCTACGCCATACAGGCCTTCCCATTGAGCCACAGCGAGCTTCAGGAGCTGGCTGTCGGCATTAGGAGCCCAACCTTGATAGCTGCCTTCATATTTCACTTCCTTAGCGCCAGCCAAACGGAAGATAGCCTCGATTTGGAGAGCGAGTTCTTCTTTTGAGCTTTCGGTAGATGAGCGGCTGAAGAATTCGAGATAGATTTCGTCGGCGTTGGTCTTAACGCTTGCGAAGTTGGTAGAGGTTTCCACCAATCCTTCCACTTCCTGACTCATATAATATACACCGTGAGGAGCAGCGAAGCAAGCAGCCACGAGGCGCTTAGCTGTGCAAGCATCGATTACGGTGGCAGGAGCGTCAACGCTTTCGATAGTGACCTCGGCATGAGGCTCAGTGCGCTTGTATTCAAGTTTAATGTCGGCAGCCACGGTGTTGACCACGGTTGCGAGCGTTTCCTTGTCGGCAGGCTTCACACCAATCACAGCCACACCGTCGCGAGCGATAGCGTTGTGGAGGTTGCCGGCATTGAAGCTTGCAAGGCGATATTCGATTTTAGCGTCGAGCATGTAGAGAATGCGAGCCAACTGCTTAGTGGCACTTGCCAAACCCTTGTTGATGTCGGTACCAGAGTGGCCACCCATGAGTTTGCCAATCTTGACAGCGAAATATTGGAGGTCGGCAGGAGCAGTCTCTGGCTTATAGTCGAACCATACAGGGGTAACCACACCACCTGCGCAGCCGATAGTGATCACGCCGTCGTCTTCGCTGTCGAGGTTGAGCAGATAGTCGCCCACGAGCATGTCGGCCTTGATGTTGGTGGCACCGGTGAGGCCGGTTTCTTCGTCAACGGTAGCGAGAGCTTCGAGCGCACCGCACTTGATGTCGGGGTCGGTGAGCGCTGCCAATGCGATAGCCAGGCCCAAGCCGTCGTCAGCACCGAGGGTGGTGTCGGTTGCGAACACCCAGTCGTCGACGATGCGGGTTTGGATAGGGTCGGTGAGGAAGTTGTGATTAGAAGAAGGGAGCTTTTCAGCCACCATGTCCATGTGGCCTTGGAGCACTACCCCCTTAGCGTTTTCAAAACCTGGTGCGGCTGGACGGAACATAGCCACATTACCTACTTCATCAACCTTGTACTCAAGATTGTTTTCCTTTGCAAAACTAACCAGCCATTCACGAATTTTGTCGAGATTGCCAGAAGGACGAGGCACTTTTGTGATCGCGTCGAAAATTTGCCAAACGCGAGCGGGTTTTAAATCTTTTACTTCCATAATAAATTTTTGGTTTTATTTATAAAAAATGTTAGTTATCGCTTCGTGTATGAAATTAATGTTAAAACGGTGTGATAACATTTGTAAAGTTACGAATTTTATTTGAAATATTGAGCAAAATGTCACAAACCTTTTTTATATTTGCATAGAATTTAAAAAAAGCAAAAGTGAAGCTCGTAATTGTGGTAATAGCATTGGTGGGCATAGCCGTGATGCTGCTTGGCGTGAAAATATTTTTCGTGAAAGGCGGCAAGTTTCCCAACACCCACATTCACAGCAATAAGCACATGAAAAAGCGTGGCATCACTTGCGCACACGATAAGGAATTTTATAAATAACTACACATACAAGGAAAAATGAACTTTTTAAACAAACTCTCTAAACTTGCTTTAGTGGCATTGGTGATGGTGGGCTTCGCTGCCTGCCAAGGTGAACAGAAGGGCGAAAAGGCTCCTGAATCTGCTAATATGCCTAAGCAAGCAAACGAAAACATGACCGTGCGTTATGTTGACGCCGACACACTTTTGAAATTCTACAACCTGGCTAAAGACTACAACGAGTCGGCTACTCGTATGCAAAACCAGCTCGACGCTCTGCAAAAGGCTCAGGAAGACAAAATCCGCAACCTGCAAGCAAGCTTCGCACAAAAGGAAAAGAACAATGTGTACGCTACCAACCCTCAACAAGCACAAGCCGACCAAGCTACTTACCAAAACGCTATGGCTGCCGCACAAAAGGCTGTGGCTAACAAGCAAGAGGAAATAGCAAAAATCCTGCAAGAAAACCAAAAGGACCTCAACGATAAAATCAACGACTTCCTGAAGAAATACGCTAAGGAGAAAGGCTACGATATGATTCTTAACAAGGCTGCCACTTTCTACATCGACCCAAAATTCGACGTGACAAGCGACGTGGTGGAACAGCTCAACAAGGCTTACACCAAAGTGGCTCCCAAAAAGGAAAAATAATCCACACATTATATAAATAAAAAAGCACGGCTCTATTTTGCAGCCGTGCTTTTTTTATGCGCTCGCGTGTGTGCGGATTTAGGCCTCACACAGATCTCACTTTATGAGGGTATTGAGCCTCACACAGATTCCACAGATCTCACTGAATTTGCACGCCTGATGTTAAATCTCACAGATGCTCTCCGCACCTTTGCTCCCTTAGGCTCTCACACAGATCTCACAGTTTTTTAGGGCTCACACAGATCCCACAGATCTCACTGATTTTTTTCTTTTGATGGCGTTAAATCTCACAGAGGTTTCACGCTGCTCTTGAAAAAAAAGACACCTATTTTATCCATTTAAACCCGATTTACACCGATTAAAATAAATAAAAAAATTGGTGTTAATGGATTTTTAATGGATTAAATAGGTGTATTTTTTCTGCCACAAATTAGCACAAATTTCCACAAATCAAATTTTTGTTGAATCTCGTTGAATCTGTGTGAACTTTGGACATCAGAGTACTCGGAGCACTCGGAGCACTCGGACATGCCCCACGACCTTTCTACCTAACTCTGTGAGATTTAACGCCATCAAAAAAAATCAGTAGAGTGAGATCTGTGTGAGCCTTAGGAGCGAGGCTGTGGGGAACCTCTGTGAGATTTAACGCCAGGCGTGCAAATCCTGTGGGATCTGTGAGATCTGTGTGAGCCAAGCCAAGTGCAGGGGGGGCGTTATTCCTCGGTGAGGTGGTCGTAGGTTTGGTAGAGGAAATCGTTGTAGGGGAAGCGCTGGAGGTGCACCTGCTTAGCCTTGTCGTAGAGCATACGCTTGAGTTCCTCCACATTCTCGCCCGTCTTGGCAGAGATAAACACGCAGTTGTTGTTCATACGCGCCATCCATGTGTCTTTGAGTTCTTCGAGCGGAATGTTCTCGCGCAAGCGTGGGGTGAGGTCGTCGGCGTCTTTTTGCACATACGAGAATTGGTCGATTTTATTAAACACCATAATCATCTCCTTATCGCCAGCGCCACACACTTCCTGAAGGGTCTTGTTCACCACTTCCACCTGCTCCTCAAACTGAGGGTGGGAAATGTCCACCACATGCACCATGATGTCGCTGTCGCGCACCTCATCGAGGGTGGTCTTGAACGAATCCACCAAGTGGTGGGGCAATTTGCGGATAAAGCCCACGGTGTCGGTGAGCAGGAATGGCAAATTCTCAATCACCACCTTACGCACGGTGGTGTCGAGGGTGGCAAAAAGTTTGTTTTCGGCAAACACATCGCTCTTGCTCAGCAAGTTCATAAGCGTGGATTTACCCACGTTGGTATAGCCCACGAGGGCGATACGGGTGAGCTTGCCACGGTTTTTGCGCTGAATCACCTTCTGCTTGTCCCAGTCGGCGAGTTTCTGCTTGAGCAGCGAAATCTTGGTCTTGATGATACGGCGGTCGGTCTCAATCTGGGTTTCACCCGGACCACGCATACCGATACCACCACGCTGACGCTCCAAGTGGGTCCACATACCGGTAAGGCGTGGGAGCAGATACTGGTATTGCGCCAGTTCCACCTGCATCTTGGCGTTGGCGGTCTGCGCACGGCGTGCGAAAATATCGAGAATCAGACTGGTGCGGTCGAGCACCTTCACCTTAGTTTCCTTCTGAATGTGAGCGATTTGCTTTGGCGAAAGGTCGTCGTCGAAAATCACCAGGTTCACCTCGTGCTCATCCACATAGTCCTTGATTTCAGCCAATTTGCCCTTACCCACGTATGAGGTGCTGTTGGGAGCGTCGCAGCGCTGGAGAAACTTCTTCACCGTGCGTGCGCCAGCGGTGTGGGCAAGAAATTCAAGTTCGTCGAGGTATTCGTTAGCCTTTGCCTCGTTCTGTTGAGGGGTGATCAAACCCACGAGCACTGCCGTTTCGTCGATCAGCTCATTGATAATATTTTTGTCTTCGATTAATCCCATGTTGCTTCTATAATATTTCGGGTGCAAAATTAGCAATTATTTCGGTGATTCACAAACACAAAAGCTCCCCGCACGCATAAGGTGCGAGGAGCAGATATGAGGAGAATGCCACAGCGGGCATTACTGTCTGGAAAATGGATTATTTCTCGTTGGTGTTGATGTAGCAAACCGATACGCGGTTCCAGTCGGGCTCAGAGAACATGTCGCCAATACCCTGACCTTCAGCCTGAATGCGGTCGGCACTAATCTTGTAGGTCTTCACGAGCATATCCTTCACGGCGTTAGCACGAGCGGCGGCGAGCTTCTTGTTGATTTCAACAGAGCCTTCTGGAGAAGCGTAGCCCTTGATGGTTACGGTAGCTTCCTTGTGGCTCTTCAAGAATGTGGCCACGCGTTCCACGTTAGGTTGCTGTGCGCGTTCAATCACGCTCTTGCCTTGCTTGAAGAACACATTGGTTTCGAGCGAAGCACTCTTCACCTTCACTTGGGTTTCCTTCACCTTCACCACTTCTTTCACCTTGCCCTTTTGAGCCTTGCATGCTTCGAGGTCGCGAGCGAGTTGAGCTGCACGAGCGTTGCAAGCGTCGAGGTCAGATTCTGCGTTGTTGAGGTTGTTGCGGAGTGTGTTGATTTGGCCGTTGAGCTCGTCGATTTCGGCTTGAGTGTACTTCTTAGGACACACGGTGAAATAGCGTGCGCCGTTGCTGTTCTTGAAGTGGTAAGTCAAACCGGCTTGAAGTTCCACAGCTGCGCAGTTGGCATTGTAGCGGCTTGGTTGAGCGTTGGTGCCTGTACCACCCTTGCGGTCCACCTTCTTTGCGTCGCCGTTCATATCCCAAAGGATGGCAGGCTTCAGCGAGATGGTCCAAGCCTTGGTTTCGCCAAGGTTGAAGTTGAAGTTCACACCATATTTAGTGTACCAAGAGTTTTCGTCGGTCTCGTCGGCACCATTTTGGTAAGCATGGAGCCAGCCTGCACCAACCACAGCCTCAACTTCCACTGCACGAGGCGCACCCTTGTAACCGCCAAACACGTTAGAGAGGTTGAAAGTGGCGAAACCACCCACAAACTGATGGTCAAGCATATTGCTGCTCTTTACGCCGAGAGCCGATTGCCATACGTTGGCTGGAGCCTTGCCCCAGCTTGAAGTATTCACAGTCCATTCACCTTCCACACCGAAACCAAAGATTGGGGTGAGCTGCTTGCGGAGTTCGGCACCAAACATGCCACGAGCATTCTTGAAGAACGCATAGTGCTGGAATGGCGACACCGCACCGCCCTTGAGTGTGAAGGATACGTTGTCGGTCAGTTTAGTTCCTTCCAAAGTGACCTGTGCTTGTGCTGCACAGAAACCGAGTGCAGCAATCGCTAACATAGTAATCTTTTTCATAATACTCTTAATAATAAATTGAAAATTTTAATTTATATCCTCAATATCAACACAAAGTTATCACATTCTCCCCACAATTCCAAAAGAATCCCCACTTTTCCCCCACCCCCACCGAACACACAACAAAAAAACACAAATCAACTGCACACATATATGATATTTATTTTGTAAATTTACATATTCGAAATATCTGAATTATTTCAAACAGAATTCGTGACCACATTGCTATGAACGATAAAAAGAAACAATTATATCTCGACTTTGAAGCCTATGAGCGAGTGGCAGAGCCACACAAACGCGAGAAAGCCGAGGCTTGGCGTGCCGCCATTGGCCTCCAAGACGTAGATGGGTTAAAAGTGTCGGAATACTTAAAAGAAACCGCCGCTAAACACATTGAGGGCGACATCACGATTGATGATGTTCGCGAGCAATTGCGTTCATACTATATCAACAAGACAACACACGACAAGGACGATGTGGCGAGTGAAGAAGCCGACTGTGTGGCAGCAAATATCACCAAACTATTGAGCGAAAAATCGTTTTCGTTTACACCTTTGGAGTTTAGAAACATTCATCGCCATCTATTTGAAGGCGTATTCAAACATGCGGGAGAAACTCGCACTTACGACATTACTAAAAACGAATGGGTGCTACAAGGCGACACCGTGATGTATGGTCGCGCTGCCGATATTATGGCCACGCTGGAATATGACATACAGCAAGAAAAAGAATTCTGCTACACAGGTTTATCAACCGACGAAATCATCCTACATATTGCTAATTTCGTGTCGCTACTGTGGCAAAACCACCCCTTCTGCGAGGGCAACACCAGAACTACAGCAGTTTTTCTAATCAAATATCTGCGCTACTGCGGATTCACAGTCAACAACAACTTGTTCGCTGACAACTCATGGTATTTTCGTAACGCTTTAGTAAGAGCCAATTACAGAAATCCACAGAAAGGCATTGAACCTGACCACTCTTTCCTCGTAAGGTTTTTAAGAAACCTTTTATTGGGAGAGCATAACGAGCTCAAAAACAGGTACATGCTCATTAATCAGACAGAAATACCTAACATCAACCGAACAAGTGACCGAACAAGTGACCGAACAAGTGACCGAACAAGTGACGAGCGTCTATTAGACTCAATTCCTGACAACATCAAATCTTTAGTGATTGCTATCGGGAAAAACGAAATGAGCGTGAAAGAGATGATGACAACTTTAGAGTTGAAGCATCGCCCCAACTTTATGGCGCAACTATTATCACCAGCAATCAACATGGGGCTTGTGAGGATGAAATATCCCGACTCTCCTCGTCATTCTAAACAAAGATACTTGCTCACAGTAAGAGGTTTGATACTGATTGACAATCTCGACCCACAATAACGATACACTCTCTATAAAAAATAAATACAAATCAGCCGGGCTGTGCGCTCGGCTGATTTGTATTTGAGAGTGTAGTGTGTAATCTCTGATTTTATGCTTCAGCTGCGATGAGTGCTTCCATCTTTTCCATCGCAAGGCTGATGCCTTCCTCGTTGCGACCGCCAGCTTGTGCGAAGCCTGGCTGGCCGCCACCGCCGCCTTGGATAGCCTTGGCAGCTTCACGAATCATCTTGCCAGCGTTCATGCCCTTCTTCACAAGGTCGTCGCTCACGAAGATGGTGAGTGTGGGCTTGCCATGCATACGGGTGGCTGCGAGCAGCACGGTGTTTTCGGGAGCATCCGACTTCACCATGTAAACGGCGGCTTTCACCACATTAGGATCGTAAACGCCATAAATCTTCAAGGTGCGAATGCCAGCAATGTCGGTTGCATGTTTGTAAACATTCTCCTTCACATTCTTGGCAGCCTCCATCATGTAGCCTTCCACTTGCTTCTGAAGCGAGGTGTTCTCGTTGAGCGAGCGTGCCACAGCCGAAACCACGTCGGGCGCATTGTTGAACAGCGCACGGAGTTTGATCAGCACGTCTTCTGCATCGTAGATGAAGTCTTCTACCGCTGCGCCAGTGATAGCCTCGATACGGCGAATGCCGGCTGCAATACTGCTTTCGCTTACGATTTTCACGAAGCCGATATTGCCGGTGTTTGCCACATGCGTACCACCGCAAAGTTCTACAGATTGGCCGAACTTCACCACGCGCACACTGTCGCCATACTTTTCGCCAAAGAGTGCCATTGCGCCAAGGGCTTTGGCTTCGGCGATAGGCATGTTGCGGTGCTCTTCGAGTGGAATGGCACGACGAATCATGGCGTTGGCACGGCGTTCCACCTCACGGATTTCTTCAAGGCTGAGTTTCTTGAAGTGCGAGAAGTCGAAGCGGAGCATCTTGGCATCAACTTGTGAGCCTTTTTGCTCAACGTGTGTGCCAAGCACCTCACGCAGGGCGGCGTGGAGCAAGTGAGTGGCAGAGTGGTTGCAAGAGATTGCCATACGCGCTTCTTTGTTGATAGCAGCCTTGAAAGTGGCAGTCACGTCGGTTGGCAACTTCTTCACAATGTGCACAGGCAGATTGTTTTCGCGCTTGGTGTTGGTCACTTCCACCACCTCGTCGCCAGCGGTGAGTGTGCCCTTATCGCCTACCTGACCACCCATTTCGGCATAGAAAGGAGTGCGAGAGAGCACCACCTGATAGTATGATGAGTTCTTTTGAGTCACCTTGCGATAGCGCAAAATCTCGGTGTCGCATTCAAGCAAGTCGTAGCCCACAAATTCGGTGTTGCCTTCACGCACATTCACCCAGTCGGTGGTTTCAGTTTGTGCGGCGTTGCGAGCGCGTGCCTTTTGCTTTGCCATTTCGGCGTTGAACTCTTCTTCGCTCACGGTCATGCCGTTTTCCTTGAGAATGAGTTCGGTGAGGTCGAATGGGAATCCGTAGGTATCGTAGAGGGTGAACGCCTGCACACCTTGGATTTGAGTCTTGCCTTCCTTCTTGGCTTCGGCAATGATGCCTTCAATCATCTTGATACCGGTGGCAAGAGTGCGGAGGAACGAATCTTCCTCTTCCTTAATCACGTGCTTAATGAGGTCGGCTTGAGCAGGAAGTTCTGGATAAGCCTCGCCCATCGATTCGATGAGGGTGTCAACCAAGCGATACATGAACGCTTCCTTCAGGTCGAGGAAGGTGAAGCCGTAGCGCACGGCACGACGCAAGATGCGGCGAATCACATAACCAGCCTTGGCGTTGCTTGGGAGCTGACCGTCGGCTATAGAGAATGCGATGGCGCGCACGTGGTCGGCAATCACACGCATTGCCACGTCCTTTTCCTCCGAATCGCCATACTTCACGCCAGCAATGTCGCCGATGGCGCGAATCATAGGTTGGAACACGTCGGTGTCGTAGTTGCTCTTGGTGCCTTGCATCACCATACAGAGGCGTTCGAAGCCCATACCGGTATCAATCACCTTTGCAGGGAGTGGGTGGAGTGAGCCGTCGGCGTGACGCTCAAATTGCATGAACACGAGGTTCCAAATCTCAATCACAAGTGGATTGTCTTTGTTCACGAGTTCAGCACCTGGCACTTTAGCCTTTTCTTCCTCATTGCGAAGGTCGATGTGGATTTCGCTACATGGGCCACATGGACCGGTATCGCCCATTTCCCAAAAGTTGTCGTGCTTGTTGCCGTTGATGATATGGTCTTTAGGAAGATGCGCTTCCCAATAACTTGCTGCTTCGTTGTCGCGTTCGAGTCCATCAGCCTCGCTACCCTCAAACACGGTGGCATAGAGGTTTTTAGGATCGATTTTCAACACATCCACCAAAAATTCCCACGCCCAGTCGATGGCTTCGTGCTTGAAATAGTCGCCAAACGACCAGTTGCCAAGCATCTCAAACATGGTGTGGTGGTAGGTGTCGTGGCCCACTTCCTCCAAGTCGTTGTGCTTACCGCTCACGCGAAGGCACTTCTGGCTATCGGTGGCTCTGCGCCACTGTGGCACCTTGTTGCCCAAAATAATATCCTTGAACTGGTTCATGCCGGCATTGGTGAACATCAATGTCGGGTCGTCCTTCACCACCATTGGAGCCGATGGCACAATCTGGTGACCTTTGCCCTCAAAGAAGGTTTTGAACGATTCTCTAATTTCTTTTGCTGTCAACATATAGTATTCTGTATAATATATTTTTTCTGAGGATTGTTGGGCAGTACGAAACTAATTTCATAACTTTACACCCTAATTTAATTTGCAAAGTTACAGCGAAATTGCAATTTATGCAAATGACATAGATTAAATCTAAACGAGTTTTCAGTATGGACGAATTGAACAAACGATTTTACCGCATCGGCGACGTGGCCGACATCCTTGGCATTCCAGCATCCACCCTGCGATTCTGGGAAAAGGAATTTACTATCATCAAGCCAGTTCGTAACGCGAAAAACACTCGCCTATACACCCCTAAAGACATCGAGACCATCAAGATGATACACTATCTGGTGAAAGAAAAAGGACTGAAACTCGACGCTGCGCAAGCCATGATCCGGCGCAACCGCGACGGCGTGTCGAAACGCTTCGAAGTAATCGACCGCCTAAAATCCATCAAATCCCAACTCCTCCACCTAAAAAAAGCCCTCGAAGAAGTCAAAGATTAGAGGTTTGGGATGAGAGCACAACTCATAAGACCGTAGTAAGTAAGTAAGTAAGTAAACAAATCAGAAAAGAAAATACGCCGTAGTGGCTACTGACGGCGTATAAAAAAGGATGCCTCGGGCGGTAGTAGTGACATCGGTCCCGAACCTCAAATAGGCAAGCAGAATGGCACAGCTCCTCTGCAAGACATCGCTCCAGACAGCAAAGATACACAGAAAGCGGCAGAAAAGCAAAACGCATAAAAGAAATGTGCTGCGAAAAACTTAAAGCCATCCGCTTTCAGAAACGGTGACAAGCTTGTTGCTGAACATGGAAGTAAGTCTGTGACATTTTTGTTTAGAGTTGAATCTGTGTGAGGCGACTCAGTGCGAATTTAGTGGAATAGGCATATACTTTAGCAAGCCTATGTAGGAAGATTCTACATATCCCAACCACACAAAAGTTTGAAGCCATAGGCATCGGAGATGCCGCATCGTGCGAAACACCATGCAAGCGAAAATCGCAGAGCGATTGAGCGCAGCTTGGTGACAAGAACAAGTATGATGTCGAGCCTCGGAGAGGGTCGGTTATGATTGTAAAGAAGGAGAGACTGATACCACAACCGACCCTCTCCGAGGCTCATATAGTGCGCACGTTGCTATCACCATGCAAGTGTCCTTGCAAGCAAGGACACTTGCATGGTGTTTCGCATCATCTGGCATCTCCGATGCCTGTCACCTGCTTTTGTTTCAGTTTCCCCAATGAATTTTCCGCCGATACGCAATAGTAGGGCGATTTATATGGAAAAAGAAAAAGCATTGCTGGGCCTGGGAAGGGCGAGCAATGCTTTGATATTTTTTGCCGTCACGGCGGCGACCTACGTCAGGGGATTAGAAGGGGAGGTCGTCGGCGTTAGAGGGTTCGTTCATGAAGTCGGGGGCAGGGGCTGCTGGTGCGGCGGGAGCTGCTACTGGCTGTACGGGGGCGCCACCCACTGCTGGAGCGGCGGCTGGAGCGCCAGCGTAAACTGGAGCCTGTGCGTCGGCTGGTTCTGCCTTCCAACCACGAATGCTGGTGTACCAGCGGCCGTTATACTCGCGGCTTTCGATGTCGAAACTCAACTTCACCATCTGGCCTTCCTGAAGGTCGTATTGGGTGGCACGGTCGCCGAAGAAGTCGAAGTGCACCTTCTTTGGGAAGTTTTCTTGAGTTTCAAGCACATATTCTTGCTTCGACCAGTTGTTACCTGCCTTGGAAACGCCAGTTTGCAGAGGCAATTTCAGTATGATTTTACCAATAATTTCCATTAAAATCTGATTTTATAGTGTTGTTCAATAATGTTTTTTCAAAACACAAAGTTACACATATAAATTCATTCAAGCACCATTTGTGGCTGAATTTATTTTCAAAATATTCCTCACCTTCCACAGAAAAAGAGCCACCTTGAAATCACATCAAAGTAGCCCTTCGAGAAGCTGATGTATATCTTTTAGCCTCTACTAACTAAACTTTCAAATTATTCCATTTCTTTAATGGCATTGAGGAAGTATGCCTCACTCTTAATCATGTTGCGAGCCTGGAGCACCATGGTCTTGGTCTCACTAAGGATGTTAAGAAACAGTGCGCTTGCACGAGAACTTGATGTGGAATCGTTGCGCACACGCTTAATGTGATTCTTAATAATTTCGGCTATGGTATCGAACAAATCGTCGCGTTTAACCATCACATCATCGAGTTGGCTGAAGTCCTTCTTAGCCAGCATTTCTGAGATTTGGCGGAAGATTTCGTCCACCTTGTCGTTGATCAACTTCAGGTCTTGAATCTGCTCGGCTGATAATCCACGGTGATTATTGTTGATGTGGTCGTATGCTGGGCGAGTGCTGTGGAGCAGTGCCTTCGACACTTCCGACACATAGTCCACAATCTGCACATAATAGTGCGCCGTTTCGATGTGTTGCTCTTGGAGCTTTTTCACTGTAGAGCAAATCTCGTATTTGCGCTTATTGGCTTCCTCATACATTTTCTCACTCATTGCCACAGTGTCTTTCAGACCCTTGCGGTTTTCGGTGAACAGCGATACCAACATTCGATTGTAGATATTTGAAGTTTGGTTCATCACATCCACCACCATTTGGGTGCAGTTGTAAAGCACATCTTCAGGAGCATCGCCATCATCGATGAGGTGTTCTTCTTCGGTTTCGGTTGCATCGGTGTTCTTAATCACGAAGCGCTTCAGCAAAATGTAGGCGGCGATAAGAACCAGTGCGGCAAGTGCATAGCCACCGCCAAACATCAGCAGCGAGGTGATGATGAACGACATGCCGAATGCCACGAATGCTGTAACGAACCAGCCCATAATCACTACCATCACACCTGAGATACGGTAAACGGCACTGTCTCTGCCCCAAACTCTATCAGCCAACGATGAACCCATCGAAACCATAAACACTACATAGGTGGTAGAGAGTGGCAACTTCAACGAAGTACCGATACAAATCAGAATTGAGGCGGCTGCGAGGTTGACCACGGCGCGAATACGGTCGTAGATGATGTCGCCCTTCTCATCGCTGCTCAATGGTTGGAAGCGAGTGTTGATATATTTCACCCAGCTTGCAGGAAGCACGCGGTTGTACCATTCGTTGAGTTTCACAGAGTAGCGAACCAGTGCTCTTGAGAAAGGGGTGGAATTGAAGCGCTCATCTTCTTCCTGCTGTGATGCAAGGTTAAGTTCGGTTTGCGACACCTTCTTGGCATCTTTTGAGAAAAACAGGGTAAGCGCCATCACCACACCTGCGATTGCCAGAAATTCGATGTTCACCATCTTTGGATCGTTGAGCCCACCCATCATCATTGATGAGCCACCGTCTTGTGCCAAGGTGTAAGCGTCTAAACCAGCCAAAGGCACACCCACGAAGTTCACCAAGTCGTTGCCGGCGAAAGCGAGTGCCAAGGCGAATGTACCGCTAAGGATGGTAATCTTCAGAATGTTCACACCAAGTTTTTGGAGAATGAAGAACAGGAGCGAAGAAGCAAGCCACACGCCGCCGAGCACCATGAGCAAGTTGTCGGAAATGAATCCGGAAATTTCTTCGGTAATCAGTCCAGAACTCTTCAACCCCTTGAACATGGCGAAGTAGATGATGCCTACAATGGCGACACCGCACCACACTGCACCAAATCTGCCAAACTGCTTAGCATAGCGGAAGGTGAACAGAATGCGCGAGAAGTACATCACTACCGAACCAACGATAAAGGACAGAACCACCGAAACGAGAATGGCTGAAATCATGCCTAATGCCTTGCCGCCGTTTACAAATTCGCCGATTCCGGCATCGATGTCGCCACCGTAAATCTTAAACACAGTCACAGCCATCGACGCGCCCAAGAGTTCGAAAATCATCGACACGGTGGTAGATGTTGGCAACCCAAGTTTATTGAAGCCGTCGAGCAGTATCACATCGGTGAGCATTACGCCCACATATAGGAACATAATCTCGGAGAATGTGAACATTTCGGGGTGGAACACGCCATTACGTGCCACCTCCATCATTCCGTGAGAGGTGAGGACACCAACCAAGATGCCCACAGCAGCCACGCTGATAATAGTCTTGTAAGATGCAATTTTTGATCCAAGTGATGAATTCAAAAAGTTGATTGCATCATTCGAAACTCCCACTATCAAATCGACAATCGCAAGGATAGCAAGAATCACTACAATTACAGTGAATACTGGACTCATAAATTTATTCTTTTAAAAAATTAATACTTTCTTTGTCGTTTAACCCAAATCGGTCGTTAGGGTACGCTTTATCTGTTTTTTGGGGTTGAAAAAAGGTGTAACTATGGCTATTAAGGGAATTTACGCCCTTAACAGATAAGATATAACTACTTAATGATTAATTCTTTACTTTGCTAACGAGAATTCAAATTCCAAGCCACCGCCTTCACGATTGCGAACTGTGATATCGCCCTGGTGGAAACTTACGGCATTCTTCACAATCGCCAGTCCCAATCCGGTGCCACCCATAGTGCGGCTGCGGCCGGCGTCGATTCTGTAGAATCGCTCAAACAAGCGTGGCAGATGCTCTGGTGCAACCCCTACCCCATTGTCGCTGAAGGTGAACACATAGTAGTCGGGGGTGGTGTCTTTCAGCTTCACGATCACATCACGGCCACCGCTGTAGTTGAAAGAATTGACCATCAAGTTGCGGAAGATGGATTCCACGAGCGATTCGTTGCCACGGATTTTCACATTCTCTGGCACATCGATGTGAATGCGGAGTTGCTTTTCAGGAGGGAACACCTTCATTTCATCGGCCACCTTGTGGATAATGTCGGTCACATTCACCTCGCTGCTCTCAATTTTCTCTGGAGCATCGGAAATGCGGGTAATCACCGAAAGGTCGGCAAGCAGAGCCGAAAGGCGTTTCACATTGTCATAGGCAGTGCTCAGCAGTTGCTTCTGGGTGTCGAGTGGCAGCGCTTCGCCATTGTTTTCGAGTGTTTCCAGGCACGCCTGAATCACATGCACAGGAGTTTTGATTTCGTGGTTGATATTGTTGGTGAGTTGGTGTTTGATACGGTTCTTTTCGCCCTGCTCAAACAACACGTCGCGCATATTCTGGTCGCGCTGTTCTGAAGTCACTTTCAAGTTTTTGTACAGATTCACCACATGGGCTGAGATTTCGCCAAGCTCATCATTGGGAAACTGCTTGGTGTCGTAGTCGTCGATGTCGTCGTATTCAGCCGCCTCCACAAACTTGCGCAGATTCTTCACACTTCGGCTCACCCTGTAGGCTGTGAACCATGCCAGCACCGTCATCAGCAGTGCAATAAAGATAATCAGATTGCTATTCACAGGGTCAGCCTTGAGGGTATCGACCAATGTGTGGTTGTAAGGCAATGCCGTGCGCACCACCAAGCCGTCGCCACGAGTGGCTGAGTAGAAATATTGGCGTGAATCAGTCGAGGAGATGCGGCGGCGCTGGAAGCCGTGCCCATTGGCGATAGCCTCTTTCACCTCTTTGCGGTTGAGGTGGTTTTCTTTCACATTACGAGAATTGGTATCGAAAATCACGCTGCCCGAAAGGGTGATGACCGACACACGCGTAGAATCGCCTATGCCAATCTCTTTCAGCACTTGAGGACTGAGCTTCTTGCCTTCGCTGATGCAGTCGAGAATACGCATATTCTCCATTTGCAGGCGGCTATCCAGCACCTCGGTCTTGAAATCCACCTCGCGGGAATACTGCAAAGCGAAAAACACCAGCGTCAACGACCATGTGAAAAACATGATCAGCAAGAAAATGCGCGTGTGCACACTAATCTTTGGTTTTGAACCCATAACCAAATCCTTGTTTGGTGAAAATTCTGTTTCCATATCTGCCTATTTTTTTGCGCAATCGCGCAACATTCACATCTACCGTGCGATCTACCACGCACACATCTGCGCTCCACACTCTGTTGAGGATTTCCGAACGCGAGAACGCTGTGTCGGGGTTTTTGAGGAAGAATGCCAGCAAGTCGAACTCGGTGGTGGTGAGCGTGATGGGTTCATCGTCCACAAGGCATTCTTTTTGCGGTGTGCGGAGTGTGAGCGTCTGGAATTTAAGCACTTCCTTCTCGTTGGAGTAGCGTCCGCTACGGTGAAGCACGCTCTTCACTCTTGCCACCAGTTCACGCATTGAAAAAGGTTTGCGAATGTAGTCATCGGCGCCGTTGCTGAACCCTTCCAGCAGGTCCTCCTCCGAGTCCTTGGCTGTGCAGAAAATAATAGGAATCGCATTCAATTCCTCGCGACCGCGAATCACTTTCGCAAGGTCGAAGCCCGACATGTGTTCCATCATCACATCAAGAAGAAACAGGTCGTAGCGTTCGAGGCGCTTGGCGAGCGCTTCTTCAGCAGAGAATGCTGTATCGACGCTGAATCCCTCAAGTTCGAGGTTCACCTTCAACACGTAGCAGATGGACTGCTCATCGTCAACTATCAGTATTTTTGGAACATCAGTCATTGTGCTTCTTTTTTCTTTGCAATGCAAAATTATAATAAATGATAGACGTGAATATAACAAAGATGTTACAATTCGTGTTACAGTGCCTCAACGGGCAAATTGTAACATCTTTGTAATATTTTTATAGGTCAGTATTGGGCATAAATAAATGGGGTTACATCCGATGTTGCGAACTGGAGCACCAGTTGCACCACTATCACAAACACTACCAATTTCACCAGCCAGAAACTCTCCACAAACCAGTTTTTCACTGTCGCATAGATGCTGCACGGCACAAAATGAGCCACCAGCAAAAGCACAAGCATGATGCACCACACATAGCGCACACTCACAAACGGTGGCAGATATGCGAGGTCGAAATTGGTGAAAATTCCACCGATGATGGTGGTGGCCTCAGCAACCGACTCGGCACGGAAGAAAACGAACGCGAGCATCACGGTGGTGAATGTCAGCAAACCAGAAAGCAGCTTCACTGCCCAGTTGTCGGGGATTAGCTTGAGCCAAGGCATACACATTTTGTGAATCACCAGCGCCACGCCATGAATCGCACCCCATATCACATAGGTGAAGCCGGCTCCGTGCCAGAAGCCACCTATCAGCATGGTGAGAAACAGGTTCACATATTGGCGAATCTTGCCTTTGCGGTTGCCACCAAGCGGAATGTACACATAGTCGCGAAGCCAAAACGAGAGCGAAATGTGCCAGCGGCGCCAAAATTCGGTGATGTTGAGCGAACGGAATGGGTGGTCAAAATTCACGCCGAGATCAAATCCCATAATGGCACCCAAACCAATCGCCATATCGCTATAGCCGGAGAAGTCGGCATAGAGTTGCACGGTGAAGCCTATCCCTGCCATGAGCAGTTCAAAGCCGCTGTAGCCTTGGAGCGTTTCAGGGCTGCCGAAAATAATAGATGAGTATTGCGCCAGATAGTCAGCAATCACGGCTTTCTTCACCACGCCCACCATCACCAGCCAAAAGCCGCCGTAGATTTCGGCTTTGGTCACGTCGGTGGTGCGCTCAAGTTGTGGCATGAAGTCTTTGGCACGCACCACAGGACCAGCCACCAGGCATGGGAAGAACGAGAGATAGAACAAGTATTGGAGATAACTCTCCACAGGCGGCATCTTGCCCTTATACACATCCACCACATAACTGATGGTGCGGAAGGTGTAGAACGATATGCCTATCGGGGCAATAATCGCCAACGGGTGGAAATTGCCACCCACTATCTCGTGCCACGACAGCATGAAGAAGTTGGTGTATTTAAATACCATCAGTATGCCCACCGAGCACAGTAGCGATGCGCACAGCATCAGCCGGCGCGCCCTCTTCGCTTCGGTTCGGGAGATGCGGAGTGCCAAATGCCAGTCGATAACCGAGGTGGCCACCATCAGCAAGAATATCCACCCACACGACTTGAAGGCGAAAAACAGGCTGAACGCCACCACAAAGAGCATCATTTGCGTCTTGCGATGACGAATGCACGCAAAAATGGGCAGAAACACCAAAAACATCAGCCAAAACGCTCCGCTCGAAAACACCAGCGGCACCGATGGGTCGGGGGTGAAAAACGATGCGATATTCTGTAGCGCAACCGAGAGGTTGCCCGATATGAGTTGCAATGTTGTCATAGCGTTTCGGTGTTAGGGTTTGGCGCTTCGGGTTGTGGTTCCACAGGCTCTGCCACAGGTTGGACGGTGGGCTTTGGAGCTGGCTCTACTTTCGGCTTTGCCTTCACATCGTTATCAGTCATACTGAATGTTTCGGTATGGCAATACGCACGCGCTTTCTGAGGAAGATTGAGCACGATGGGATTGTTGCTTTCCTCCACTATCCACTTGCAGATACGGTCGGCCCACTTCGCCGCCGATGCCGGTGTGGGATGCGCACCGTCTTTGGCTCGCTCGTAGTGCTGATCGGGGGTATAGCTGAGGTAAAAATTGCCTTTTGGCACCACGCTTTGAATCATCTTGTTAATGCCGGTGTCTTTCTTCCAGTTGGGCGGTCCAATCCACACATACGGAATGTCGGCAAACTCTGCCACTATCTGCTTCACATATTTGGTGCGACGCGTGATAATATCGTTGACAAACAGCTCGTTGCCACCGAGACTGATGATGATGTAGTCGGGGCGATACTTTTGAATACATTCCTTCACTCTGCCACTTGTGGCCCACACTTCGGTAGATGAGCCGTACCAAATCACAGTGTTCATCTGATGCTCATTCTCTTCGGCATACGCCGCTATGCGTGGGCTCAGTCGCTCAAGCATGGAGTCGCCTATGAACAGAATGTTTTTTTTGGTGGTGTCGAGTGGGGCTCGCTCCACGGTGGCAATGGCTTTGCCCGAAACCGAATCGGTGGTCACCACCTCGGCAAGTTCAAACTCATCGTCGGGTGTCGAGAGCAAATCAGATGCGAAGGTCGCGGTGTTGATGCCAAACGATTCCTCTATGCCGTCTTTGAAAAACGACAAACCGGCAAACAGCATAAAAGCCACAAGAAGAAGCGCAAAAAAGCTAAAATACGTTCGTTTCATTCAATGGAGTGGGTTTAGTGGAAGAAAAGGTTTATGTACCAAAAAGTTGAAAGAGGCTGCGTCAAATTTGCGGTTCCAAATGCTTTTGGAAATTTTGACACAGCCTCTAATATATGTCACATGAGGCAAAGCCTCGTGTTATTTCAGAAGTTTCACGCCAATACCTGGACGGTCGGCAGGCACGGTCACCTGACCGTTCACAATCTTGATGCCGTCGAATCGGTCGTTGGCGATGAGCCAGTTGCCATCGAGGTCAGCCCAGTCGCAGAGTGGCGAAAGTTGAGCCGCAGCGGTCACAGCGCATGAAGTTTCGGTCATACAGCCAACCATAATCTTCATGTCGAGTGCGCGCGCCAATGTCACCATCTTGTAGGCCTCGTTCATACCGGTGCTCTTCATCAACTTGATGTTGATACCAGAATATACACCGTGGAAGCGGCGAATGTCGGGCAGGCGTTGGAATGCCTCATCTGCCACGATAGGCAGTGGAGAGCGCTCGGTGAGCCATGCGGTGTCGTCGAGTGGCTTTTCCTTTTCCAGTGGTTGCTCCACAAATAAGCAATCCTTGTCGGCAAGCCATTCAGCCATTTCAAGAGCCTCTTCCTTGGTTTTCCAACCCTGGTTGGCATCCACATAGAGTTTGATGTCGGGGCGAATGCTGCGCACCAGTTCATAGAGGTGCTTGTCTTTTTCAATGCCGCCCAAACCCATTTTCACCTTAATCAACTTAAAGTCGTAGGTTTCGGTCATTTTCTGGCGAACCACCTCATCGGTGTCGATACCGATGGTGCAAGTGGTGAGAGGTGCCTTTTCTGGATTCAAACCCCAGATTTTGTACCAAGGCTGTCCCATGAGCTTACCGAGAAGGTCGTGCAAGGCAATGTCGACACCAGCCTTTGCGGCACGGTTGTTGGGTGCCACACTTTCCACATACGCCAAGATGTCTTCTTTGCGGAATGGGTCGGTGAACTGCTCAAGATTGAGGCTGCCGAGGAATTTGCACACGCTTTCCACGCTTTCGCCGAGGTATGGAGGCATAGAGCATTCGCCATAGCCCACCACGCCGTCGTATTCCAGTTCCACCTGCACATCAGGTGTGGTGGTGCGACTGTATTTAGCAAGATTGAAAGCGTGCTTCAACTTCAATTCGTAAGGGAAGAATTTCAGTTTCAGTCGTCCGCTTCGTTTGATTTGTGCAGGAGCGTCGTTCTTACCAAAGAGCGAGATTGGTGATGCAGCAGCAGCGATTCCAAGACCTGCGCCCAAAATGAATTTTCTACGGTCAATTGACATATCAATGTAGTTTTATTGATTTATGGTTTCGGTTGATTTTCTCTCTATTTGATGTTAAAAGTACCAAGGGTGATTACGCACATAGGTGATGTAGGGTGTGCCAATCTCGCCTGCGATTCTACTTGCTGAAAGTGGCGAGTAGAGGTAGGTGGGGTCGTTGGGGTCGAGGCTGTTGATTTTCACCTGACCAGAGCAGTGGACATACTTGCCGTCTTGCATGTAGATGCCCACGTGGGTCACACGGCCCGACTTGGTGCCGAAGAACAGCAAGTCGCCGAACTGGCATTTCTGCCATTCCGAGCCTTTAATCTTCAAGCCGTAGAGTGCTTGCTGTGATGCGTCGCGCGCCAAAATCACACCGCTGCTGAAATAGCTCACTTTCACCAGCCCGGAGCAGTCGGTGAGTTTGGTTGATGTGCCGCCCCACAGGTAGCCTGAGCCCAACATGCGGTGAGCGGTCTTCAACACGAGGTTGAGGTCGAGGTCTCTTTTTGCCCACTCCTGAAATTCGTCGACTTCGCTTTTTGGCAACCAGCCAAGGCGGCCGTCGGGGGTGGCGAGTTGAATCCATTCGCCGTTCTCTGCCTTGTATTCGAGAATGTTGCCCATCACGAGGTCGGTAACGGTTTCGTCGCCAGCAGGCTCGGTTACGAGGCGTGTGCAGTAGGTGTTCACGATGTAGCGCTTAGCCGCACGCCAGTCTTTCATCTGCGCCTCTGTTTTGCAGAAGAGCGAAGATTCTGGCACATACGAGATATAGTTGTCGGGCGTTTGCACGCGATACCAGTCGGAAGTACAGTCGAGCACTCTCACAGGCTGTCCCATGATGCCTTGAGTGGCCATTTCGCCAGCGTGCTTGCCTTCGCAGCGCATACTTGCCACCGAGAGCTTCACCAAAGCCCACTTCTTGCCTTCGGGCACGGCATTGTAAAGCACATTCACCTTGTTTTGCACATTGGAGAAACCGTTGTCGGCAAGTTCTTTGCTGATGGCATCTTTCTGCTCTTGAAATCCCACGGTGCCGGTCACGGTCACTTGCTTGCCAGCGGTGGTGGATTTCACATCAAAGATGGCTGTACGCTTATCGGGAGCGATACGGCTCTTGAGTTTGCTCAATACGCCGGCAGCATCTGCCGCCATGGCGCTGACGCTGATGGCCGACATCAGCACAACGCTTAAAATCTGGAAAACCTTTTTCATATATGATTGCTAATTTTTTGTTTGCTAATTAAAATAATTGCCGATCCGCATTATTTGACTGGCTCTATGCTGTTGAGTTTAAACGATGAATCCCACTTGTCGTAGTAGAGGTTGCCGTTTTTCCATTCCACCTCGCCCATTTGGAAATCCACGGTCTCGCTGCGAATGTACTTCTTTTCTGGGCTCAACTTATCGCCCACACCCTCGTTTGACGCCATACGGTAGATGTCGATGCCGGTGGCATAGTAGTCGCGCATCTGCTCGCTGCGCTCGGTGGTGCGGCCAAACGACGCATCGGTTGGCACCCAGCCCACGCCCTCGAAGTAGGTTTCACCCCAGTCGTGGAAGTTCACTTCGCCAGGGTGGAGCATATAGCCGCTCTCCCAGCGTGCAGGAATGCCAGCGGCACGGCACAGGGTGATATAGAGCAAGCCCACCTGACCGCAGTCGCCGTGCTTGTTTTCCAGCACATATTCAGGAATGTTCTTGATGGTGCTGTATTCACGCGCGCCTGCCCATGGAAAGCGTGATGCAATCCAATGGTAGATGTGGCTGGCGGCAAGCACAGGATTTTCTTCGGGAGTGCCCACAATCTGCTCTGCCAACTCACGCATGGCATCGGTGATCACGATGTGGGGATATTCGCTGCTGGTGTATTTCACATATTCGGGAGTGTTTTTGTAAGGCTCCACCATCGCCAAGAGGTCTTGCTGCGCAATGTGGCGTTCGCCCACATCGTAACTGAAAGTGTATTCAAAGTGGGTGGGTTTGCCCTTCTCTGCCACAGCCTCCATATACACGGTGTGGTGCTTGCTGCCCTTGCTCCAAGTGACGGGGCGATTGCTGCTTTCGAGCTTGATATTCTTTTGACGCAAATTCTCGTAAGGGATAGGCATCCACACACGCAGCGTTTCGCCAGCAGGAATGGCATCGGCATCCACATCGAGCGTGAAGGTCACATTCACATGGTGCCAGTCGCGCACGCCGTTGGCATCGGGCACGGTGCGCATGGCGCGCAGCACATACTTGCGCAGCTTCTCGCTGCCCTCGGTGTTATCGGCTTGATTGACTTCGGCAAATTCCTCGCCCAAAAGCCAGAGGTTGCGCACAGCCTTGCGGAACCACAGTTCTTTGCCGTCGATATTCATCACCTCAATGGCTTTCACCTTCTTCCAGTTGTCGATTTGCTCATCGGTGGCATCGGGCATCTTCTCACGAATCTGCTTCACGCCATCTTCGGGCAAAAGGGTGAAATCTTTGCGAATGCGCCCCATAATCTGGTTGAGCGAGTCGATGGTCACAGCATTTGCTTTACGCACTTTTGATGGCAACTTCCTCATCAGTTGCGAGGCTTGGGCAAATTCGCCCTTATTCATCAGTTGGTCAACACTGGCGCGCCAATTGGTGGCATCGGTGGCCGCTTGCGCACTCATCAATCCTGCAAACGCAACGAAGGCGATTATAGTTTTCTTCAACATTGTAACTTTAGGTTTGTTTTTGTATTCAAAAAATTAATTCAACCCCAAATTTAATCATTTTCCCCGAAATATCACCAACTTCCACCCCCACAATCTTCCCCAAAATTAAATTTTTCCGGAAGTTTTCAGGACATCACTTAGTCAAAACCACTTGCCAAATGTTAAATCTTTGCACTCACCCAAACTTTTTGCCGTAATTATTTTACGGAATAGTGAAAATATCCTATTTTTGTAGCAAATATAAGTAACAACCAAAAGCCCTATAACTATGCTGACAAAATTTGCCGTAAAAAACTACCGCGGATTCAATGACAGAATTGAGTGGAACTTATCAAATCCGAGCAACTATTCTTTCAATAGCAACGCAGTGAAAAACGGTGCAGTGAAAAATGGTATCATCTATGGTCCTAACGGTTCTGGTAAATCAAATTTTGGATTAGCGATTTTCGACATTGCCAACCATCTTTCACACAAATGGAAGAAGCCAGATTACTATCTGAACTACGCTTGCGCTATTGGGTATGAACAACCTGTAGAGTTTGAATATACTTTCAACTTTAAAGGCTGCATCCTGAACTACAATTACAGCAAAGTGGCATCCGAACTAAAGGGCTTAATCATTACGGAATTGCTGAATATCGACGGAAATGAGGTGTTACGAAAAGACGGCGACTCGCTGTTCGTGGCTCCGGAATTTGGGCTAACCGATGCTGCTATCAGCAATTTAAAGGACAGCGCAAACAATATCTCCATCGTGAATTATTTGCTTAGCGCAGTGCCACTTGCCAAAGACCACCCGCTAATCTCTCTCAGAGATTTTGTGGAAAATATGCTTTTCTTCAGAAGTTTGGATAACCGTGAGTTTATCGGGCTGAAAGAGGGTGGCAGCAACATAGAGGAATATATCATTAAAAATAACTTGGCCGACGACTTTTCTGCGTACCTCAAAGAAGTCAGTGGTCAGCACTATACGTTTGCCCCAATTGCACAAGGCGAAAATATGCTCTATTGCATTATGGGCAAAGTGAAAATTCCTTTTCAAATGGTGGCATCGACAGGCACTAAAAACCTGGAGCTACAATACTACTGGTTGAAAGAGATGGGAAATGCATCGTTCGTGTTTATAGATGAGTTTGATGCTTTTTATCATCACGAACTCTCCTATAAAATTTCTAAACGATTGTTCAAAAGCGATAGCCAGTTGTTCGTCACCACGCACGACACTTTTTTGCTAAGCAATGATTTACTTCGCCCCGACTGCTTCTTTATATTGAACGACAATCAGATTCGCGCCATTTGCGACTTAACAGACAAGGAATTGCGATTCGGTCACAATTTGGAGAAACTGTATAGAGGAGGGACATTCAACTTATGATACTCTTTGTGTTTGAAGGCAGCAACCGTGAGCCATACGTTTACAAGACCATCGAACGGCTCTATTTCCCGAAGAGGAACGACAATATCATTTGCTCGTTCGGGAACAACATTTATGACCTTTACAGCGAAATGATGAAGTATGGCGGTGATGGCGACATTGTGTCAATCATGAGAGAGCGGCTTTCTGAGAGCGGAGACTCCACCTTGCACGACATCAGAAGCGCCGACATTTCTGAAGTGTATCTTTTCTTTGACTACGACTTCCAAAACTCACAATTTTCGCTTGAGGAAATCAATCAGCGGGTAGATGTGATGTTGAAAATGTTTGATGACGAAACAGGCAATGGCAAACTTTACATCAATTATCCGATGGTTGAATCCATTCGCTACACAAAGGAACTGCCTGATGAAGAATATCGGCATTACACCGTGAGTCGTGCCCAATGCCACGATTTCAAACGCCTTGCCCGTGAATTTTCTTTTTATGACAGTTTCGACCATATTCTTTTCAAAGAAGGAGAGAAACCCACAAAAGACAAATATCTGAAAATCAAGGATAATTGGAAATTCTTGATAGAAATGAATGTGCGCAAAGCCAACCTGCTCGTGTCGGAACTATACGCTTTGCCAAAAAGCAAATCCACAATTAGCCAACAGGCGATATTTGATGGTCAACAGCGCCTATACGCCACCAAAAATGAAAGCATCGCCGTTTTAAACTCTTTTCCAATATTCGTCTACGACTATTTCAACGTTAATCTTATCCTCAAGTCATAAACACAAAAAGGCAGAGGGTGCTTGGTTTTGCACGCTCTGCCTTTGTATGGTGATTTGAACGTCGGTTTACTTTAGGGTGTGGAATGAGCTGCCATCGAAGCAGTGGGTGCACACTTTGCACTTGGGCAAACCGATGGCCTTCACTATGGTTTCCACTGTGGAGAACTTTAGCGATGAAAGTTTTAGGCGACGTGCTATCTCGTCGACCATACGCTGATATTCGGGGCTGCCTGTGGTGGCGTAGGCCTCAACATTCTTGTTCATGTCGCCCTCAAAATCTTGGATAATGCGGCGAGTGATGAGTTCAAGTTCGCTTTTCGACGCTGAGAAATTCACAAATGGGCAAGCGTAGATAAGTGGCGGACAGGCAATGCGCATGTGCACCTCTTTTGCGCCCTCATTGATGAGTTCGGCAGCGGTGTCGCGAAGTTGTGTGCCACGCACGATAGAGTCGTCGCAGAAGCACCAGCGCTTACCTTTCAGCATATCGGTGTTTTGAATGAGTTTCATCTTTGCCACAAGGTTGCGCATAGACTGGTTGCTTGGCATAAACGAGCGAGGCCATGTGGGGGTGTATTTGGCAATGGCACGCATGTATGGCACCTTATGACCTTCGGCGTAGCCCACAGCCATACCGATGCCCGAATCGGGAATACCGCACACGCAGTCCACTTCCACATCGTCGGTTTCGCCCATGGCACGGCCACATTCGTTGCGCATCTGCTCCACGTTGCGCCCCTCGTAGCATGAGGTGGGGAATCCGTAATAAATCCACATGAATGAGCAAATCTGCATTTCCTCGTTGGGCTTGCGCATCTGTATCATTTCGTCGGCAGTGATGCGGACAATCTCGCCCGGGCCCACATAATGAACGGTTTCGAATCCCAAGTTAGGGAAGGCGGTCGATTCAGAGGTCACCGCCATACCATCATCGCTCTTGCCCACCACTATTGGGGTGCGGCCCCAGCGGTCGCGCGCAGCGATAATGCCATCTTCGGTGAGCAGCAACATTGAGCACGAGCCTTTGATGGAATTAAACACATTCTCAATGCCTTCCACAAAGTCTTTTCCCTTGATTATAAGCAACGAAACGAGCTCAGTGGGATTGATACGCCCCGACGAGAACTCGCTCAAATGCATATTTTCAGCCAGCAACTGCTGTGCCAATTCTTCCAAATTATTGATTTTCGCTACCGTAACAAGTGCAAAACGTCCCAAATGCGAATGTATGAGCAGCGGTTGCGCATCGGTGTCGCTAATCACGCCAATGCCCGAACGGCCCTTGAACTTGTCAAGCTCATGCTCGAATTTGGTTCTGAAATACGTTTGCTCCAAACTATGGATAGAGCGGAAAAACTCGCCCTCATCGCTGATAGTAGCCATACCAGCACGGCGAGTGCCGAGATGTGACTGGTAGTCAGTTCCGTAGAACAGTTCTGCCCTACACTCTCTGTTTTTGAGTTTTGTGCCAAAAAAGCCTCCCATTTCCCTAAATTTAAAGTAGTTTCTAAAAAACTCGATAAAGTTACAACATTTTCCCCAATCCCTCACCAGTTCACCCCCAATTTTTTACGAATTTTCTTACCACCTCATCTACTATAAAATGCCATACAGCAACAAACGAAGCCCCCAATTTTCACTTTCAACAGCACAAAAACATAAAAACAAACAGGTGTGCATAAACGACAATGACGGTTCTTCTTTGCCACATTTAAACAAGAAGAACCATCACCGCCATCTGCTGTCAGCCTATTATACTATTGGCTGTGATTTTATTCCATATAAATTATACCTACTGGACTCGTATTTATATCTCCATGCAACGATGTTGAAATCCAAAGAGTATTCTACAGATAATTGTTTGAGAATTTTAAGAATACATCGATTTGATAAGCTGCTCGCACCTGTTGACATCATCTTCTTCCATGTTTCTTTTGGAATAAGCATGTTTTCAGCAAATTCATTCGCCTCTCTTTCTTCTTTATTATTTCTTGAATAATCATGTTCCGACGAGACAAACACTGAACACAAATTATCTTTACCGACCGACATGTGCATTTGTATATGCCCCAATTCATGAAGCACATTGAAAATTAATCTGCTCATGTCGTTATGCCTATGCGTAGTGATAATTGATGGGTACCCTGGCATTTGTAGCGATGCCGCATCAATCGGAGTCTTTTCCAGTTTCGGAACAACGCTATATGATATACCGTATTTATTAAGTATTAATTTAATTTCTTTTTCTGTTATGCCTCCTTTATGAGCATATTCCGAAATCTCCAATGCGGCCCTTTGAGCATTCCCATCCATATATGGAATTTCGGGGTTATTCTTCTTTGATTCGATATAAGCAAGTGTAAGCCATGTGGTTTCATTACGCTCGTCAACCTCATATTTTTCATTCTTTTTAAAACAATGCTGAAGAATGAAAGGTTGAGAACTTAGACCTAAGACAGGGAAACCCAACAACTCTTCCAATTTGTCAATTTTATTTTGAACAAATAACGAAGAACTTATCTGTTGACGTTTATACAATTCAGGCAAATTGATGATGTTTGAGAGCATTCTCTCAACATTGAACGCTTCACGCTCCTTTTCATCTCTTATTGCAATATTCTTGGTGTCGACCTCGTACTGAGCTTGCAGATTCAACCAAAACTCAGCGGGAATGTCGAGCGCAACTTCTAATTTAGCGGCAATAGCAGAGGTGATGTTCTCTCCTTTCAAAAAACGGCTCATATTAGAAGGCTGCATATTCATTCGAGAGGCAAGCTCTTTTTGCGATATGCCTCTTGCCTTAAGCTCATCCCTGACTATTTCTGTAGGATGCGCCACTGCAAATGGAGTGTTTTTTAATTCTTTACTTATCGCCATAGTGCTCATTAATTTCTATCAGATTTATTCTGATACCGTTATCAAACTCTTCGAAGATTAACCTATATTTTGAGTTGTAACCAATTCGAACGCTTGATTTACCTGCAAGATCATGTTTCAATGCCTCATAGTGAAGCTGACCAAACCTTCCTAAATCTTTCACATTCGATACGGAACGTAGCAAAAGCATCACCTTTGAAAGGTTTCTTTTAAAAGAGGCATTGCTATTTAACTTTTTATACCTCTTATCATCGCTCTTCCCGGTTTTAATCAACAATTCAATAGCCTCATCTTCATATTCTATAATTAACATGCGGTGAAACTTTTATTTTGCGCAAAGATACGCACAAATTATCATTTTTGATAACTTTTACAAAATAATCTTCGCCTATTTAAGTTTTTTTAGCGATAGCAAAAACGAAGGAAATGATATACAAGTTGTCCCTGTGATTATTTAGTAATGATTGAAAAAAAATCCCGTAGGGATTTGATGTGTGTAGGCAGGTATGCAGCGAAGGTTATG
>SAMEA104315429__coassemble_359_pt1 | contig 43551 bp, 29 predicted proteins | sample SAMEA104315429__metabat2_high_PE_005 | metagenome-assembled genome bin SAMEA104315429 (sample SAMEA104315429) | gut metagenome | biome: Monkey gut; feature: monkey-associated habitat; material: faeces | place: China | collected 2013
TTGATAATTATTGGGCTTCGCCAATTCTCGGTGCAAACTTAGAGTGAGATCCGTGGGATCTGTGTGAGCCCTAAAACAAGCAAGTGGGATCTGTGTGAGCCCAAGCCCACAAGCAGAGAGGGTGGGATTTGTGTGGAGAGAGGTTACTTCACCTCGGCGCCCATCACGTTGTATTTCTTGTCGCCTACCATGATGTAGATTTGGCCGTTTTCAATCACCTTGCGAGCCTTGGTAGCGTCGGCGGCCTTCACATCGTTGATGCCGGTAAGTTCTGCGCCCTGCTTAGCGGTGTAGGTGAGCACTGCGCCAGGGTACGACAATGTAACGGTAGCTTCACGAGAGGTCACACCTGCTGGCAGAGGATCAGCCTTCACATTAAGGTAGCTCAAGAAGCCAAATTCGCCAGTCGACATATCGTCGTCCACTGTTGCGGTCAGCCAGTCAGGAGTTTTACCTTCTTCATCGAGTTTAATCTTCATTTCGGCAGCTTGGCGATAAGTGAACACCTCTATCTTCTTGGTTTCGCCAGCAGCGGCAAACATACCTTCGCCAGTTTCGTTAGAGTAATTCCAAGTGAGGAATGGCATCTCCACTTCAAGAAGAATGGCAGGAGCAGTACTGCGCTTCGCATCGATGAAACGACCACGCATCGACATATACTTGCCGTCTTTCTTCACATAGCCAATTTCGCCATAACCTTCCTCATAATAGTCGGAGCTGAAGACGCTGGTAAATCCTGCGTCAAGGGCATCCACATTGTAGCCAGTGATTTCCACCATGATGGCATCGTCCACGTTCAAAGTCTTTTCAAGTGGGAAATACAAAATACCGCTATACATGCCTGTCGCGGATTTGTAACTCAATTCAGGAGTGTTGGTGAGGTAGAAATCGTTCACCTTCACGCTGGTAGTGGCAATCTTTTCGCCAGGAGTGATGGTCACATAAGGTTCCTGGAATGAAGGAATTTCATCCACCTTGTAGATGTTTGCCACGAGAGTGGCTTGCGCATCGCTTGAAGCCATTTTCAGCGATTGGAAGCGAACGCCAATAGCGTTGATGGCGTAAGGATGGTTTGGACTTTCCACTGCAATTGCCATGGCATCTACGCCAGCAGTGTTGCGACCGAGCAGATTACCCGCCGACTTACCGTCATCATCCTTCACTGAGCCATAGTAAGCACCGGCTTTCACTGTGCCGTCGCGGTTGCTCTTGGCAGCAAAGAATTTTGGACTTGCCCATGCGTGACGAACCACGGTGGTAGATGGCTTAATCTGGGCAGGATAGCTTGGATAAGTGCTCAAATAGCTGGTGTGGGCTATTGTGCCATTGAAACCACCCAACTGATACACGCTTTCTTGATTGTCGGCACCAATAGCCGTGAGGCATGGAACGGTGTCAACCTCAATACCCCAATAACCCTTAAAACCTGTGCCTATGAATTCTTCGGTTTTATTTTTCATATCCTCCTGATACCACATTTTCCACTTTTGCTCGGAGGCATTGGTGCTAACGCCAATGAAATCATAATCTGCGTAAGGACGCATCATCAAGTAGGGAGCATACCAGGTGCTGTAGCTTGCTTTACCTTCGGTAGTGTAGCTGGAGAGATAGAATGAACCAGCAGGACGATGATACCATGCTTTCAACTTAGTTTCTTCCTCGGCTTTCTGAACTTTGGCTGCTCTGCCATTCGAGATGTAGAGGTCTTGAGCAGGACATTCTTCAGCCTCAACCACCGTCATATTCTGTACGGAGAAATTGTTCACAGATGCCGCACGCTGTGCAAATGCGGCAGATGTAGCGCATGTGGCGAATGCCACTAAGAGTAACGATTTTTTCATGTGCTAAGAATTTATTGTTTAATAACTAAAACCATCAACTTTTATTTACTATTTTTGCAAAGATAGCAATTCTCATTAAAAACACAAAGAAAATCCACACTTTTAATTAAGAAACAATGGTTACAAATCCTCACACAGATCCCACAGATCTCACGAATTTTTCTTTTGATGATGTTAAATCTCACGGAGGTTTCACGACTGCTTCACTCCAAAGCCTCACACAGATTCCACAGATCTCACGGAATTTTTCTTTTGATGATGTTAAATCTCACGGAGGTTTCAAGACTGCTTCACTCCAAAGCCTCACACAGATCCCACAGATCTCACGGAATTTTTCTTTTGATGATGTTAAATCTCACAGAAGTTTCACGACTGCTTCACTTCAAAGGCTCACACAGATCCCACAGATCTCACGGAATTTTTCTTTTGATGATGTTAAATCTCATAGAGTTAGGTAGAAAGGTCTTGGGGCGTGTCGGAGTGCTCCGAGTACTCCGATTTCCAAAACTCACACAGATTCAGCGAGAATCAACAAAAATAATCCGTGAAAATTTGTGCTAATTTGTGGCTGAATGAGTGTTTTTTAGAGTAGCCGTGGAGCATCCGTGAGATTTAACATCAGGCGTGCAATTCCGTGAGATCTGTGGGATCTGTGTGAGCCTTTGGAGTGAAGCTGCCTTGATGCGTCTGTGAGATTTAACATCAGGCGTGCTATTCCGTGAGATCTGTGGGATCTGTGTGAGGCAGAGCCTATTAACTGTGAGATCTGTGTGAGGCTAAGCCACCAGGGTGGGGATAGAAATAGAATGAGGCTGACTTCAACAGCCAACCTCACTCAAAAATAAAAGTATGTTAAGAAACTGCTAATGTTTCTAATTTAGGAGCTTTCCTCGGTGTGAGGAACGCTTATGGGTGAATTATTTTACTTCAGCACCCATCATGTTGTACTTCTTGTCGCCTACGACAACGAGTACTTGACCGTTTTCTACCACCTTGTGAGCCTTAGTATTGCCAGTAGCAGTTACGTCGTTGATGCCAGTAGGTTCACCTTGAGTGAACAAGAATTCCTTGTAGTCGCCCAAAATGTGGAATTTAACCTTAGCTTCGCGGTAAGGAACGCCAGCAGGAAGTGCTGTAGCTGTAACCTTAGCTTGTACTTCACCAGAGAATTCACCATTGTCCATCACGTCGCTCAATTCGATATTGAGCCATTCAGGAACTTCTGCGCCATTGCAAGTCATATCCCATTCTTCTTTGCTGTTAGAAGTGTAGAATGACACGTATTCCATTGCTTTACCGAATTCACGAACCAAAGTACCACCATTGTCAGGGAATTTGTACTTACCATCTTCCACATTATAGTTGAAAGTGATGAATGGGTTAGTGTTACCGATGAAGATTGAAATACCAGACTTCTTTTCGCCACTCGAGAAGAAATTGTTGAGACCGTAAAGAACATTAGATTCCTTTTTACCAATGAAAGCGAGTTCGCCCTTACCTTCGTCAAATTCGTCCTCGGTCAAAAGCAGAGAAGCAGTCTCCACATTTTCGCCACCAAGACCATCAACCACAATCAGAATTGGGAAATCAATTTCTGGGGTAACTTCATATTCCAGACCGTCTTCAATTTCCACCAATGCAACTTTGAAAATACCGCGACCTTCTTTAGTGTTGGCTTTTGTCAAAACAACTTTGCCTTTTGCCACCACCTTATCTTCGCTCATCTCAGCTTCGCCAATAACTACGCGTTCGCCATCCTTGTAAGGGAACATGTGGTCGAGGCGGTAAACAGTCACATTAAGTGGAGCGTCGCCTTTCACTTTAAGTGCAGCCATATAGAGGTAAACATTGTTCAAAATGTAAGGCTTGGTTGGCTTTTCAAAAGCACCAGCAAAAAGGTCGTAGCCTAAAGTGTTTTTACCGAACCAGTATCCTCCAGGAGTACCATCCTGATTTTTCCCTCTAAAATAGCCCCAGCCATATTCTTTAGTTGCTGTACGGTCAGATGCGCCATAGTAGTGAGCAAGAGCAAGAAGATCACGAGGTGATTCACCTTGTTTTGCAAGCGCCTCACCTGAAATAGGAGTGGTAAAAATAGAAGTAGGAACAGGAGTCTGACCTTGCTTATGGCCACTAAGCTGATATGATGATGATGTGCCATTAGCAAAAGTGGCTTTAAGAATAGGAACAGTTACTGCAGTATAACCATAATCAACAGTAAGATCCTTGCTGTCGGTAGTGTAAGGCACTTCTTGGTACTTACCATCCACTTTCTCTACCTGGTAATATGTCCATTCGTAAGAAGCATTACCTTCGGTGAGATTTGGATAGGTATAAGCAGTGAAAGGCTTACCATAAAGGAAAGGACGTACGTAACCCATACCATCTTCATCCCAGTTGATATAGAACGCACCGTCAGGGCGACCATAGTAAGCACCTGACCAGGCAGCCTTAGTGGCAGGAGCCTTCTTCTTCAATTGTGAAGGAGATGTAGCCACCTGTGCTTCTTTTTCACAAACATTGCTCAAATCAAAAACTTGTGATTTAGCAACATTAGCCATCTTCGCATTTTTCGCTTGTTCTACGCGCGAAATAATCTGTGCGTTAGCCGATGCAACCATCGACATCGCAGCTACTGCAAAAAGTAAACTCTTTTTCATAATTAAAAAGTTTAATTGATTAATAAAAAAGTATTTAAAAAAGTCAATTATATTTCACTATATGATTTAAAATATGGTTAGCCACAGCCTCTAATGCCGAGGCTAACCATCGTAATCATTCATTATTGCACATTCAATACCAAGTAACTTGAGGCATCGGCTGCATCAGTTTCAACCATAGTGATTGGTGCGAGAACCGAACTGCTTGAACACTTCAGTGTGATTGAGCCCATCTTGTTGACAAACGCTTGCAGTGATGGACACTTGCTCAAGTAAACCAAGGTGTTTTTGTCGAACTGGTCAGTCAGGAATGTAACCTTAAACGTTTCCTTGTCAATAACCGACACTTCATAAGGGAAGGTGATGACTGAGAACCTACCAGCTTGCTTCATTTTGATGTAAACAAACAGTGTGTTGAAGTAATCAGTTTCCTTATAGGATGTGTAACCGAAGTTCGCGTAATTGAGTGAAGAGCCATTGTAGGCCTTCATTTCTTTTGTGATGCTGTTGAACAATGTGCCAAGCTCACCTTTCGACTTACCGCCATCAATACGCCATGTAAGCTTTCTATCGGTAGCCACCTTGCTCAGCGCATCGGCAGTGATAGTGATGCGATTGTCGTCGGTGCAAAGGAGCGAACCGTCTTTCTGGCGAATAAAGTGCTGGATACTGTAGTCGTTGCCGTCGATTGAGTCGCGGAGCGAGAGCGGATGACCGAGGGTGAAACCATCGTGAGTGATGATAGCGTTGCGGCCTACCCATTCCGAAATGTAGTCACCAGTTTCGGGATAGAACTTAGGAAGCTGAGTAGCGCCATCGAGCACCACGTGGCGGTAACCACCGGGGAGGTTAACGTACACTGTTGGAATCTTAGCGTTGAAGAAAGAGTCGGCAAGTGCCACCACTTCGTTCAAGTAAGTTTCATCTTCGGTTTCGGGAGCGATGCGAGTCATGATAATTTCGGCACCGTTCTTCTTACCTTCAATATAAAGAGTGTCGTTGCTATACTTCATCAGGTCGAACTCATAGTCGCCTTTGTGGCCATAGCCCTGCTCGTCGCGTTCAGTGCCAGGAATATCTTCTGGATCTGCGAAAAGGTGGAAAATGCGATTATAAGAGTTGAACGAGAGCACAGGTCCGTTGTCGGAGAGAATGGTCCACAACGAGGTTTCGCTACCATACGATGGTGTGTTTGAATCGATATTGGTAAGCTTAGAGATAAACTCGTTGTTGCCCGAAATAGTAACGGTGCCATCGTTGCGGAAAGTGAAGAGATACACGTAGCCGTGCTCTTCTTCTGTGGTGAAGTATTCCATTTGCCACTTTCCGCCCTTGTCCAAAAGAATGTCTTTATACATCTTTCGAGCTTCCTCGGTGCGGTGAGCGGCGCTTTGGTCGAAGATGTCGGCTTCTTCATGGTTACATGAAGCAAGCGATACACTCATCAGCACTGCGGCGATAGCTGAATATTTATATAATTTCTTCATCATTGTCGATTGAATTTATTAAGATAAAAATTACTTTACATTTTCAATTTGCTTGCGGAGCTCATTGATGTCGAAGGTAGCTTGACGCTTCTGAACTTCTTCACGGAGCTTGTCGAGGTCAACGCCGAATGAATCGCGGAGCCAATCGCGTGCAATCTGAATCTTTTCCTTCAAGGCTGCCACACCGTCGATGCCGTCCTTGTCTTCCACTGGATAAGCAAACACTGGAATAGGAATGCGACGGCCATTCTCGTTGAGCAGGAAGCCATTTTCATCTACTGGACGATTCTTTGCATCGTGGTACTTCTCTGGGTTTTCTGCATCTTGAGTGTAAGGAGCTTCACCACGGTAGAACTCATTAGATACCATTGTGCCGAAAACCTTTACAGAGTCGCCATTAGGAGTAACATAGTCAACAAACTTGTAGTCTTCGCTGAAGTATTGCTTGTTGTCGTCACCTGTCTCATTATTTCTATAATAATAGTAGCAGTAGTATTCAGCGTTAGGATCATCACCACTTGGAGTAGCCCAACCACGGCCTGCGAGGTTGTAGAAGCGTTCCCATTGTGCATCGGTCTTCACGATGTAGTTGGCAATGATTTCAGCGAAGTCTTCACGATATGCAGAGCTTGCATAAGGGGTAACGAAACCACAAGAGAGCACTACGCCTTCTTGGCGGTTTTGCCAGTTGCTGCCATCGTACTTACCCACAGAAATGGTGTTGAACTTTGCAGGATAAGTCTTGGTCTGGTGCAAAATGTGAGCAAACTCGTGGTGCATAGTCTTGAAGTAATATTCATTCAGTTGGTCGGGCGAATTGAGGTCGAGCGCGTTCACACGGAAGAGCGAAACCTTGATACCGCCTTCAGCCAAACCCACGGTGATGGTACCGGTAGATGGGTCGTAGGCAGGTGAGCCAATGAGGTGAATGATACGTGGGCCGTATTGCTTCAGGAAGTTAGGGCCTACCACATCGTTATACACATCGAACCAAAGGTGCTTAGCCAAAAGTGCAAGGTCTTGCGCATTTTGGTATGTGGCTGGCACGAGGTTGTAGTTCATGTCGGTGCCCACATCCTGCATCTTATAGCGGAAGTCCAAGTTATAGACATCCAAATAGGTTTGCTTCAACCACTTGTCGAACTTATAAGTCGCAGAGGTAGGATCCAACTCCTCTGACTGGTCAGGGAAGATGGTTTCGGTGAAGTCGTCGTCGCTACAAGAGGAGAAGCCCATAGCTAATGCCGACATCATCACGAATGCTGAGATATATTTTTTAATTACTTTCATTGTTGTTTATCCGATTAAATCATTTAACAAGAATGTAAGAGTCTGGAGCCTCAACAGTAGCCTCACTCTTCTTTGATACCACAGGGCGAACGTTAGCGTCCATACCAGCATTAATCACTTCGCTTGGAATCTGCATAGCATAGCGTGAGTCGAGGGTTTTGAGAGTGTAAGCTGTGTTGAAGCGGCTGTAGTAGTGAGTGATTTCAAGACCGAGACGCTTGATATCGAAGAAGCGCATACCATTGTGCACAGTTTCGAGACGGCGGAAGTGTTGGATACATTGCATGTAAGGAATCTTCTCAGCGGTGAGAGAATATTGAGCAGATGGACAAACCTCGTCGATGTGAATTGGCTTCACAATACCGAATCCTTTTTCGTATTTAGAGTCGCCTGGATCTTCTGCATAAAATTCTTCAATTCTTTGACGAGTCAATTCCTTGAAATTATAGCTTTCACCTTTGCCGAGCTGACGGCGAGCTCCTTCCCAAATCACGAGGTCTGCCACACAGCCGTCGATGTCGCCGAGGAAGAGCTTAGCTTCTGCACGGCAGAGGAGAGTTTCCTCAGCCCAGAATTCCAAGCGAACCACGTGAGCGTAACCGATACCTGATACCTTGTCGGTGTATTCAAACTGCTCAGCGCTGATTCCACCGAAGAAGCCACCGTATTCAGACTTACCTGAAATACCGCACAAGCCGTTGAAGCATGGGTGCATTGAGAAAGTTTCCTTGGTCTTGTTGTTAACAAACTTGATGCCGTCCCAAGTTGGGCCAGGGCCTTGGATAGTAGAGCGACGAGCATCGCGGTTGCAGGTGTAGCGATAGCCACCATTACGGCGTGAAGAAGTAGAGTTAGTGGAGATGTCCATAAACACGTTCTTACGCTTCATGCTGGTGTAGTAGCGGCCAATGTCGCTGATGTAGTACATAGAACCACGGTTAGCCCAAATGTCGCTCATCATAGTTGAAGGATCACTACCCTTGAATGCGGCGTTAGCACATTCGAGTGCCTTTTCGTATTGACGGGTGAACACGTAGAAGCGTGCGGCATAAGCATTGGCTGCGGCTACGTTGAAGTGGTATTTGGGCACTTCGTAGATTGCGTCGTCGATGAGCTTCAAGCCGAGCTCGAGGTCGTTTTGAATTTTCTCGTAAGTTTCAGCAAGTGTGCCACGCTCGTAGTGAGGCTTCACACTGGTTTCAGGCTTGGTGATGTAAGGAATACCTTGGCACTTCTTGCTCAATTCTGGACCGCGGTAAGGCATACAGAACACCTGTGCGAGAATGAAGTGGTGGTAAGAGCGAATCATGTAAGCCTCACCCATCACTGCGCTGAGTTTTTTAGTTTCGTCGTTGGTCAAACCGCCCTGTTCGCTCATTTCAGTGCCACGCTCGATTACGGCGTTGGCCGCTGCGATTGCACTGTAGCAGCCTTGCCAAATACCGGAAGGAGTGTCGGAACCCATACCCATGTTCACATCTTCGAAGCGGAACAACTGGTCGTCGGTAGCCGCATAAGAAGGAAGATTGTAGCGAACGCCATCAGGGTCTGGGGCATTGTTGTCGATTACATTATCGGAAGAAAGCTCGCAAGGTGTAGAATAATTGTACTGGAGGTACGCAGTATTGAGCAACTCACGCAATTGCTCCACAGTTTCGAGTTCCACGCGGGTGTCGGGCACCTTTTCGAGGAAGTCTTTACATGATGAGAGCGACATGAGAGCCACACTTGCAGCTGCTATTGCTATATATTTAAACTTCATAATTATATTGTCTGTATTATATATTATATAATGTGTTGCAAATTATGATTAAAGACCAAATCTAACGGTGAGAGTGAACTGACGTGGGTTAGGAGATGCCACACCACCTGCGTTGTAGAATTCTGGGTCTTGACCATTGAGCTTGTCGTCGGCATAGAGAAGACCGATGTTGGTAGCTGAGAGCTTCACAGAAGCGTTGTTGAGACGGATAGCCTTCAACAGAGTCTTAGGAATATCGTAAGTCAAAGAAATTTCCTTCAAGCGAATGAAACCACCATCAGCCACACGAGCAGAGCTGTAGTTGTAAGCACTGTAAGCACGACCCAAGTAAGTGTCGGCGTAGTACTGACGGCGTGAAGCAATCACAGGAATAGTGGTGTAGGCTTCATCACCTGGCATCACCCAGCGGTTCTTGAATTCCTTAGGCATAGCTGAAAGGTCGCTGTATGCGTAAGAGAAGTCAGGGCTAAGGCGGAGCTTATTGCCGAATGAATAGGTGCAGAACACGTTGAGGTGGAGGCCCTTCCAAGAGAAGCTGTTGTTGAAACCACCAGTGATGGTTGGGTCAACTGCACCCTCGTATTTGAGGTTCTTCTTCAAGAGTTCAGCATCGAATTGCTGGAAGTTGATTTCATCGTTAGCAGAAAGTTGGCCAGTGGTTTCGTTGATCACTTGTGGAATACCATGTGAATCCAAACCTACGAACTGATAAGAGAAGAGTGCACGCACTGGATAACCTTCGAGAGCGAAACCAGTACCTTGAATCAAGTCGATTGCGCGAGAGCGAGACACGAGCTTGGTGATTTCGTTCTTAGCGTAAGCGAAAGTGATGTCGGTGGTCCAGTTGAATCCACTTGGATCAGCACTCTTGATGTTGTGGGTGGTGAGGGTGAATTCCACACCGTGTGATGCCATCTCTGCTACGTTGGCATACTTCATAGTCTGACCACCTACACCTTCAGTATATACACGGCCGATAAGGTCGAAGTTGTTACGCTTATACCAGTCGAACACGAAGTTGATGCGGTTGTTCACGAAACCGAGGTCAACACCCACGTCGAACTCGTGCTTCTTTTCATAAGTAAGCTCGCTGTTGGCAAGACCAGAGAGTTCGAGACCGAGTTGTTGGCCATCAGTTTCCTGGTTCCAAATACGGGTTGGATAGTAGAGAGCTTCAGCATTTGCATAAGAAGTAGGACCGGTTTCTGCGGTCAGAGAGTAAGAGGTGCGGAGCTTAGCATAAGTGAATGCACCACTCTTGAAGAAACGAGCGTTGGTGAAGAATGGCTCTTGGTGAGCATTCCATGCAGCCGACACGTTCCAAGTAGGCAACCAGCGGCTTTGGGTGGTCTTACCCATTTGGTTACTACCTTCGTAACGGAGAGTACCGGTGAGCACGTAGCGCATCTTGTAGCTGTAGTTAGCAGTTGCGAAGTAAGCGAGGTTGCGACGATAAGAGCGTTGCTCGCTGTAGTATGCGCTGTTTTCTTCTTGCATTTGCTTGAAGAGGTCGCTGTTGATGAATGGAAGATTACCGTTGGCGTAAACGATACCCCAGCCATCGAATGCCTGAGAGTGACGGTCAACGCGGCTGGCTTCCAAACCTGCCATCATATTGATAGTGTGGTCGCGGTTGAAGCTACCATTCCAGTTAGCTGTGCCACGGAACACATATTGTGATACGTCGTACTTGTTGTGGAACAACATACCACCCTTAGGAAGAACGGTTTCAGGAAGAGCGTTTTCCACATCAGGGTCGGTGTAGAGGTATGTGTTAGAAGCGCGGATGATTGCATCTTCTGGGTCGATACCTGCACGGTAAGCGCGAGCCTGGTTACTGTTTTCAGTAACGAAGTGGTTTTGCTCTGAATTGCTGTAACGATAGTAACCAATCATGTTCACTTCCACAGTGTGGTTTTGGTTCATGATAGGCTTGATGTTAAGTTCACCTTGGAACTTCAAGTCGGTAACTGTCAAGTCGATCCAGTTGTTCTGGAGTTCGTTGAAGATGTTGAAGTCGGTGTAGTTACGACGATAGTACACGTTAGGGTCAAGTGTACGTGAGGTGTTCATCGCGTAGCTGAATGGGTTGATGTCGAACGAACGGCTAACTTCACCATTCACCACGTCGGTCTGCTGGCTGATGGTGCCAGGAGCCTTTTGCTTACGGAAGCTGTCGGAGGTGAGCAACTTCACACGCACGCGACTTGAGAGGTTGTAGAGCGCATTAGCATTGAAAGTGTAACGCTCAACGCTTGACGACTTGTACCAACCTGGATCGGTCATTACAGATGCAGAAGTATAGAATGAACCCTTGTCGGTACCGCCAGAGATGCTCACAGCGTGGTTTTGCATCACGTTGCTGTTGAAGAGCAAGTCGAACCAGTCGGTGTTGCGGAACTCGGCTTCACGCAAGTAAGCGTTCTTAGCTTGAGTGGTGTTGGCGAGCTCGAAGTGACCTTCGCCAGTGATTGGGTCGATGATGTAGTTGTCGAGCATGTTGTACATGCGGCCATACACACCAGTGCGGCTACCGCTACGCAATGAAGCGAACTCGAGCCAACCCTTTTGTTCCATTTCCTTGTAGATACCCATCTGCTCTTGTGAGTTACAGATGTTGTAGTCGCGGTAGCTTGGCTTCATACGGTAGGTGAATTCACCTGTATAATTAATAGATGTGTGACCTGAGCGACCAGTCTTGGTGGTTACAACGATCACACCAGCCATTGCCTTAGCACCGTAGATTGAGGTTGCAGAACCGTCCTTCAAGATCTGGAAGCTTTCGATGTCGTCGGCGTTCAAACCTGCGATAGCTGAAGAAATCAAAGTCACAGCATCACCAGATGAGAGGTCGTCGGCTGAAAGTTCCACGTTGTCGGCGAGTTCCACACCGTCCACAATCCACAGAGGCTTAGAGCTACCATAGATAGAGGTAGCACCACGCACACGGATCTTAGGAGCAGTACCGAATGTACCCGACACGTTTGACACTTGCACACCAGAAACCTTACCTTCCAAACCGCGGCTGATGTCAGCCACACCTGAAAGCTTGGTCTTGTCGGCATCGATCTTGGTAGTTGCACCGGTAAACATACGGGAGTCAACCTTCGCCATACCAGTGACCACGACGCCATCCAAAACCTGTCCGGCAACCTTCAAAGCAATTTTCATAACTCCGCTCTTAACTGTCAACTCCTGCTTCTCGTAACCAACGTAGGTGATTACGATTTGCGATTTGTTGTTAGGCACAGTGAGCGTAAACTTACCATCAATGTCGGTAGCCACACCATTTGAAGGCTTACCCTTCTGAACAACAGAGGCACCGATTACCGCTTCTCCAGATTCGTCAACAACCACACCACTGACCTTGAACTGGGCGCTCATAGCCAATGTTGAAGCAGCGAACACGAAGAGCAATAGTAACTTTCTAAAACTCATAAGCACTGTTAAATTTTAATTATTATATTACATTTTATTATAATTCATAGAATAATTTGTCAATCAACTTCTTAGCTAACAAATAAAGTTATCACAAGCACACCCCCATATAGGATAAAGAGCATGTTAGGTTCTACATTGATACTAATTTGCAACTTATAAGCGTTTCTTAACAAACATATAACATTCCGATTGCAAAGAAAACTAAATTTTTCCAATTATACTAATTTTATAAGCAAAATTTTTAGTTTAATTAATAAAATGCGAAGATTATGGGCATTTGCTAACACTTGACCCTGTAAAAAGCCTATTTTAATTACACTCGCAAAGTGTTAAAATTGTGGATTTTTGCTATTTTTCAAGGGGAAAAGCGCAAAAAATGATAGAATCAAAGGGCAAAATGCGTGCAAAATGATATTTTTGATAGCAAAATGGTACTTTTGACGATTTTTTTGGTGAAAAAAGCACGCAATTTCGGTATTTCGGAAAAATCGAATGTTTTGATTTGATGAATCCGCTTAAAGATTGTAATTTTGTGGTAAATTTAACACTATATATAATTAATGGAAGTAGTTTACGAAGACAATCACCTCATTATAGTAAATAAGGCTTGCGGCGAGATCGTGCAAGGCGACCGCACAGGCGATGAGCCACTGGTGGAAACGCTGAAGCGATGGATTAAGGAGAAATACCAAAAGCCGGGCAACGTGTTCTGCGGAGTGACGCACCGCATCGACCGCCCAACCTGTGGGCTGGTGGTGTTTGCGCGCACAAGCAAGGGGCTCTCGCGCATGAACGAGCTGTTTCGCAAGGGCGACGTGAGCAAAACGTATTGGGCGATTGTGAAAAACCATCCACCCAAGCAAACCGACACCCTCACGAGCTACCTGATTTCGCACGAGAAGGGCAACCGCACCGAGGTGCTGCACTCACCACGCGAGGGAGCACAGAAGGCGGTGCTGAACTATCGGGTGATTGCCGAAGGCGAGCGCTACTGCCTGCTGGAGGTGGATTTGCTCACCGGCCGTAAGCACCAGATTCGCGCACAGCTCAGCAGCATAGGCTGCCCCATAAAAGGCGATCTGAAATACGGCGCCCCACGCAGCAATGTGGGCGGAGGCATTTCGCTCCAGAGCCACCGCATCTGCTTCGAGCACCCCGTGAGCCACATCAAAGTGGACGTGACTGCCCCCGTGCCTAACGAGCCACTCTGGCAAGCCCTGGCAGCAGAGGCGGAGAAGAACTGCCAAAAGGCATAAAATGTGTTTTACACATTATTATATATAGCGATTGTTCTGCACTTCTGAAATTTTTCGTATATTTGCACATAGCAAACAATTTATTATTATAATAACAACTATCACTTACAATTGAATTATGGCAAACCCTGAGTTCAAGTACGCTCCCATGTTCCAACTGGGACCTGACAAAACTGAGTACCGCCTGCTCACCAAAGAAGGTGTGAGCGTTGGCGAATTTGAAGGTAAGGAAATCCTCAAAGTCACTCCTGAAGCACTCACCCGCCTTGCACAGGAAGCATTCCACGATGTGGAATTTAAGCTTCGCCGCGAGCACAACCTTCAAGTGGCCGCTATTCTCAACGACCCTGAAGCTTCAGAAAACGACAAATACGTGGCTCTGCAATTCCTTCGCAATGCCGAAACCGCTGTTAAGGGCGTGCTTCCTTTCTGCCAAGACACCGGCACCGCTATCATTCACGGCGAAAAGGGACAGCAAGTGTGGACTGGCTTCGAAGATGAAGAAGCCCTCTCACTGGGCGTGTACAACACATTTACTCAAGACAACTTGCGCTACTCACAAAATGCGCCTCTCAACATGTACGACGAGGTGAACACCAAGTGCAACTTGCCTGCTCAAATCGACATCGAAGCCGTGGAAGGCGCTGAATACCGCTTCGTGATGGTGGCTAAGGGTGGTGGCTCTGCCAACAAGACCTACTTCTACCCTATGACTAAGGCTACTATCCAAAACGAAGGCACGCTGCTTCCTTTCCTCGTGGAGAAAATGAAGACTTTGGGCACCGCCGCTTGTCCTCCTTACCACATCGCTTTCGTGATTGGTGGCACAAGCGCAGAAAAGAACCTGCTCACTGTGAAGCTCGCTTCTATTAAATACTACGACAACCTCCCAACCACTGGCGACGAGACCGGACGCGCTTTCCGCGACATCGACCTTGAAGAAAAGCTCCTCGTGGAAGCTCAAAAGATTGGTATGGGTGCACAATTCGGCGGCAAATACCTGGCACACGACATTCGCGTGATTCGTTTGCCTCGCCACGGCGCTTCTTGCCCTATCGGTATGGGCGTGAGCTGCTCTGCCGACCGCAACATCAAGGCTAAAATCAACAAAGACGGTATCTGGTTGGAACAAATGGACGAAAATCCAACTGAACTCATTCCAGAAGAACTCCGCAACCCAGGCGAAGGCACCACTGGCGTGGAAATCGACCTCGACAAGGGTATCGACGCAGTTCGTGCCGAACTCACCAAATATCCTGTAAGCACTCGCGTTAGCCTCAAGGGTACTATCATCGTGGCTCGCGACATCGCTCACGCTAAGCTGAAAGCTCGCCTCGACGCTGGTGAGGAAATGCCACAATACTTCAAAGATCACCCAATTCTCTACGCTGGACCTGCCAAGACTCCTGCTGGCTATCCTTGCGGCTCAATGGGCCCAACCACTGCCAACCGCATGGATCCATACGTTGACGAGTTCCAAGACCACGGCGCATCACTGGTGATGATTGCCAAGGGTAACCGCGGACAAGTGGTGACCGACGCTTGCCAAAAGCACGGTGGCTTCTACCTCGGCACTATCGGCGGTGTGGCAGCTGTGCTCTCACAAAGCAGCATCAAGAGCATCGAATGTGTGGAATATCCAGAACTCGGTATGGAAGCCATCTGGAAAATCACCGTTGAAGACTTCCCTGCATTCATCCTCGTTGACGACAAGGGTAACGACTTCTTCAAAGAAATCGCTAAAAAAAGCTGCGCTTGCTGCAAATAATCCCCGAAATCCCCATATCTAACAGATATACCCCGAAAGCTGCCCCACCCCAAGGGCAGCTTTCTTTTTCCCCTCCCCATCCAACTATCCCCCAAATCTGGTTCTGCCGGAAAAATACTGGGAAGGCACATCGACAAACCAATACATCAGCTCAGGCATCGGAGATGCCGTATGATGCGAAACACCACGCAAGCGAAAAGCGCGCCGTCAGGTGCGATTGAGCGCAGCTTGGTGATAGAGGTGAGTATAAATGTTGAGCCTCGGAGAGGGTCGGTTATGGTCACAACAATTGATGATACCACAACCGACCGTCTCCGACGCTCATATAATAAGGGGATGTATAGCTGTCACCAAGCTGCGCGTTCTTGCTCCTTCGTCGCAAGCCCGCTTGCATGGTGTTTCGCACAATGAGGCATCTCCGATGCCAATAGTGCCCTTTGTTGCTCACAAGTAAAACACTTCAACCCCAATATTATCGCAGCCCCCAGTAATTATCCTCATACTCTAAAAATCTTTCCTTTTATTTGAGAAACTTTCGGGGGATTTCGGGTGGAAAAGGGGGTGTTTTGTGAATAGATGTTAAATTATTGCTTTAAAACATATTTTTTTGGAGAAATATTTGGTGAATGTGGAAATAAGCAGTACCTTTGCAACGCAAATCGCGGGATGGAGCAGTGGTAGCTCGTTGGGCTCATAACCCAAAGGTCGGTGGTTCGAGTCCGCCTCCCGCCACTAAGACGAAGACTGAGTAGTAAATGCTCAGTCTTTTTTTTATTTCCACACCTCGCCTCTTCTGGGCAGAAAAGTGTTGCGACTACGCAAAAAAAAGAGTAACTTTGCTCTACTGCATAGTTCATTCGAACCATGCGAAATAAAGAAACACCAAATATAACAACTTTAGATATATGGCTCAGTTTGCCGAACTTCTTCTTCCTCTCGCCATTAAAGGCACCTACACCTATCGCATTCCCGAAGATATGCGCACACTGCTGCAAATCGGTTGCCGCGTGCTTGTGCCTTTCGGGCAAAAGAAGATTTACACGGCTATCGTGGTGCTTCTGCACGACAATGAGCCTAAGGGCTACCGAGTGAAGGAAATCATTTCGATGATTGACCCGAAACCCATCTTGCGCTACCCTCAACTGAAGTTCTGGCAATGGATTTCCGACTATTATCTTTGCACCTTGGGCGAGGTGTATAAGGCGGCTTTGCCAAGCGGTCTGAAGGTGGAAAGCGAAACTTTCATCAGCGTGAACCCCGACTACGAGGAAAGCGAGCCGGGCGAACTGACCGACAGAATGCGCACCGTGCTCGACTTCGCAGCACAGCGTGGGCGTATGCAGGTGCACGAAATCACACGCATCACCGAGTTTAAGAATGTGGAGTCGATTGTGAACAAGTTGCTCGAATTGGGCGCAATACACGTGGCAGAGCGTGTAATCGACAATTACCGTGCCAAGACGGAGAGTTGCGTGAGACTGAACATCGACCGCACCGACGACGAGGCGCTTCACCGCATCTTCGACGAGGTGAAAAGAGCGAAAAAGCAAGAGGCACTACTGCTGTCGTATCTCGACCTTTCGCACTGGCTCCAAAAAAGTAAACCAGTGAAGGAGGTGACCAAGGACGAACTGCTGAAACGCTCCGGCGTGACGCAGCCTGTGCTTGCCGCAGCACGCCAGCGTGGCGTGTTTGAGGTGTATAAGCGTGAGGTGAACCGTTTTGCCGACCTTGGCTCCGACCTTATCGCACCGCCCACACTCACCGACGAGCAGACACGCGCCTATTCCGAAATACACCGATGCTTCAAAGATAAGCCCATCACCCTACTTCACGGCGTGACTTCGAGTGGCAAGACTTCCATCTACATGCACCTCATCAAAGACACGCTCGAAGCCGGAAAACAGGCACTCTACCTTGTGCCGGAAATTGCCCTCACCACCCAACTCACTCGCCGACTGCGCAAAGTGTTTGGCGACAAACTGCTCATCTACCACTCAAAGTTCAGCGACAACGAGCGTGTGGACATTTGGAAACGCCTGCTCGACAGTTCTGACCCTTGCGTGGTGATTGGCGTGCGTTCGAGCATTTTCCTGCCTTACAGCAATTTGGGATTGATTGTGGTGGACGAGGAACACGACACCAGTTATAAGCAGCAAGACCCTGCCCCACGCTACAACGGCCGCAACGCCGCCATCATCTTGGCATCGATGCACGGCGCAAAGACGCTGTTGGGCTCCGGCACGCCTGCCATTGAGGTGTATTACCGTGCCAAAAAGGGCGATTACGGCTTTGTGGAACTGCTCACTCGCTTCGAGGGCATACAGATGCCCAATGTGAAGGTGGTGGATATGAAAATGGCGCGCAAGAAGCGTGAAACCAAGGGCATGTTCTCGCTCGAACTGGTGAAAGACTGCCGTCAGGCACTGGAAAACAAGGAACAGGTGATTTTGTTCCAAAACCGCCGTGGCTATTCGCCCTACATTTCCTGCAAGGAATGTGGCTGGGTGCCCACTTGTCAAAACTGCGACGTGTCGCTCACCTATCACAAGCACATACGCACGCTCAGTTGCCACTATTGCGGCTACACCATGACTATGCCAAGCCTGTGCCCTGCATGTGGCTTGCCCGGACTTGAAATTGTGGGTTACGGCACCGAGCGCATCGAAGACGAGGTGGAGAGCGTGTTCCCCGACGAGAAAATATCGCGCATGGACCTCGACACCACTCGCAACAAGAACAGTTACGAGCGCATCATCGACGACTTCTCATCGCACAAGACCAACATTCTCGTGGGCACGCAAATGGTGACCAAGGGACTCGACTTCGACGGTGTGAGCATCGTGGGCATTCTGAATGCCGACGCATTGATCAGTTTCCCCGACTTCCGTGCCAGCGAGCGCGCTTTCAACATGATGGAGCAGGTGGCAGGACGCGCAGGACGCGCTCACAAGCAAGGCACCGTGCTGGTGCAGACCACTCGCCCCACCCACCCTATCGTGGAATTTGTGAAAAACCACAACTATCAAGAGTTTTTCAACTATGAGTTGAGCGAACGCCAGCAATACAATTTCCCTCCGTTCACACGCATCGTGAATGTGTATTTGAAGCACCGCAACGAAGACACTCTCACCGAAGTGAGTGTGCGCTACAGCAATATGCTGCGCGAGGTGTTCGGCAACCGTGTGTTCGGTCCAGAACCTCCGATGGTGGCACGCGTGCAGAGCCTCTATATCCGCCAAGTGATGCTCAAATTCGAAAATGCCGCATCAATGGCAAAGGTGAAGGTGATTCTCCGAAACATCTACGAGCAACTCGTAGCCACCGACAGCCGAATGAAAAGCACCATCCTCTACTACGACGTAGATCCCATGTAATTTTCCCTCACACACCCACAAATTGCGTGGCAAAAACACTGATTTCAGCAAACCTATTAGGAATCAAAAACAAAAACATAAAAAACAGCCTTGACGCAATGTGGAATGCTTCGCATTTAGTTGTGTGATTGTGCGTTTTGCGCCATTGGAAACGAGTTTCCATGCCGCCAACCACACAATCCCACAACCACCCTCTTACGAGGACCATCCACATTGCACCAAGGACAAAAACCACTCGCCGTTTTCACGGCGAAAAACCCCTGATAACAACAGACCTATCTAATTTCCAAAGATTGGTTTTTCGCCGAAGGCGAGCGGTTTTTGTCCTTTTGGCGATGCCACCGACCTCGTAAGAGGGCGGCGTTGGTGATGTGGTGTGGCTGATTCAAGCCCCAGCTTGAAATCAGACATGCCACAGCACTAACGACAAGTGCGAAGCACTGGCATCGACAAAAGGATGTTTTTTATGTTTTTTGTTTCCGTGCCACCCACAAATTGCGTGGTGGTTTTTTTGGCGGTGTTGGTGATTTCGCTTTTTTTCAGTAAATTTGTGAAGACTATTATTCACATTACATATAACTCACATGCTCTCTGACATCGAAATCGCAAGAAGTACACAACTTCGCAAAATCAGTAGTGTGGCTCAAGACTTAGCCATAAGTGAAGAACAATTAGAGCACTACGGCCAATACATGGCTAAGGTGCCCTCCACTATCGCCGACGAATCAAAATTCAAGGGTCATCATTTGGTGCTGGTCACCGCCATCAGCCCTACAAAGGCAGGCAATGGCAAAACCACCGTTTCGGTGGGACTCGCACTCGGATTAAACAAGATTGGTAAACAGGCTGTGGTGGCTCTGCGCGAACCTTCGCTCGGTCCATGCTTCGGTATGAAGGGCGGCGCAGCAGGTGGCGGCTACTCGCAAGTGCTGCCTATGGAAAAAATCAATCTGCACTTCACTGGCGACTTCCACGCCATCACAAGCGCGCACAACATGATTGCCGCTCTGCTCGACAACTACATCTATCAGCACGCCGCTGAGGGATTCGTATTGAAGCAGAAGCTGTGGAAACGCGTGCTCGACGTGAACGACCGTGCCCTCCGCGAGATAATCGCTGGTGTGGGTGCCTCGACCAACGGTCCACTCTCACAGTCGGGGTTCGACATCACTCCCGCATCTGAAATTATGGCTATCATGTGTTTGGCTACGAGCATCGAGGATTTGCAACGCCGCATCGAGAACATTCTGCTTGGCTTCACTGCCGACGACAAGCCTTTCTATGTGAAAGACATGGGCGTTGCTGGCGCTATCACGGTGCTGCTGAAAGATGCCTTCAACCCCAACCTGGTGCAAACCACCGAAGGCACTCCTGCCTTTGTGCACTGCGGTCCGTTTGCCAACATCGCCCACGGCTGCAATTCCGTAATCGCCACCAAAACGGCTCTCACCCTCAGCGACTTTGTGGTGACAGAGGCTGGCTTCGGTGCCGACCTCGGTGCGGAGAAATTCTACAATATCAAATGCCGCAAAACTGGCCTCACTCCATCTGCCACCGTGCTTGTGGTTACCGCCCAAGCGCTGAAAATGCACGGCGGCGTGCCATACGAGGAAATCAAGCAACCCAACCTTGAGGGCTTGAAACGAGGATTCTGGAACCTCGACAAACATGTGAAAAATATTCAGTCGTTCGGTCAGACTGTGGTGATTGCGTTCAACAAGTTCGTTGGCGACACCGACGAGGAAATTGAGGCATTGCGCTACCACTGCGAACAGGAACTCGGCATTGGTTTTGCCGTGAACCTCGCATTCACCGACGGTGGCGAAGGTGCCAAGGAATTGGCTACTTTGGTGGCTGATACCGTGGTCAACAAGCCTTCAAAGCCACTCCAGTTCACCTACACCGACACCGACAGCATCGAGAGCAAGGTGGAAGCCGTGGCTATCGGCACCTATGGAGCAGGCAGCGTGACATTCTCTGCCGCCGCAAAGAAAGCCATCAAGCGCATCAGCGAATTGGGCATCAGCCACTTCCCCATCTGCATCGCTAAAACGCAATACAGTTTCTCTACCGATGCCAAAGCCTACGGCCCTACCGAGGGCTACGCCTTTGAGGTGCGCGACATCGTAATCAACACCGGTGCTGAAATGATTGTGGTGATTGCCGGTCCTATTCTCAGAATGCCAGGCCTCCCAAAACTGCCACAAGCCATCAAAATCAAACTCGACGAAAACGGCGAAATCACCGGTCTTTCGTAATTCGAATCCACTATACTAAACATAGAGAGCCGAAAGCAATCGCTTCCGGCTCTCTCTTTATATCAGGATTGAATATTCGCTAATTAAACATATCGTTCACTGCCGATTGGTCTTCAGCGGCTACTGCCGGGTCGGGGTGTGGTCCATCGCCATCTTCGCCGTCGCCATCGCCCGAATGTTCGTACACCACGCCGCCTTCATTGTCGTAAATCTTGTCTTCACACATCTTGAAGTCAGACGGTACTATGAATTTCGCATTTTCGTCGTACGGTAATTCCTTGCTATTGTACACCTTTCGCAAGAATTTACCGAAGATAGGAAGCGCGGCTGCCGCACCCTGACCTTCGCCAGTGGACTGGAAGTGGATATAGCGGTCTTCGCCACCAAACCACACACCACACACGATTTCGGGGGTGAAGCCCACCCACCATGCGTCGGCATTATAGTTGGTGGTACCTGTCTTACCACACACATCGCCCTTGAAATTGTAGGCCCCCAATCGGCGGCCAGTACCACGGGTGACAACGCCACGAAGCATTTCCACCATACGGTAACTCGATTCTGCGCTGATAGCCTGATTCAACTTCGGGAAGAATTCTGCAATCACGTTGCCACGGTTGTCGCAAATGCGGCTCACCATCAAAGGCAGCGGACGCTGGCCATAGTTGGCAAAAGCAGCGTAGGCCGACACCATTTCAAGCAGCGAGATTTCGCAAGAGCCGAGTGCCAAAGTGAGCGTGGTATCGAGTTTTGAGGTGATGCCGAAGTCGTTGTGAAGCGCATCTACAAGCGCAGGCGCACCCAGTCGGAGCAAAATTTGGGGCGGAACCCAGTTGCTCGACACGGCAAGCGCATCACGCAACTGTGGATGAAGTCCCAAGCCATGCGAACCACCCTTCGGTTGCCATTTGCCAAAACCATTGGTGGAGTTCTCAAAGTCGGTGCTACATGGGGTGAAACCATTCTGCATAGCCAGCGAGAACACAAACGGCTTGGCGGTAGAACCAATCTGACGCGTACCGGTCGAAACCATGTCATATTTAAAGTGCTTGAAGTCGGGACCGCCAACGTAAGCCTTCACCTTGCCGTTGCGAGGGTCCATAGCCACCATACCGCAGCGCAAGAATGTTTTCATATACATAATAGAATCGCGTGGCGACATCACTCGCACGATTTCGTGGTCAGGTGCGTTGTAGTCAAACACGCGCATTTCCACCTTTTCATCAAACGCCTTCATGATTTCGTCGTGCGTCTTGCCCTCTGCCTTCATGGCACGATAGCGCTCGGTGGAGCGGATAGCCATGTTGATGACCCTCTCCTTCGTGGCTTTCGACATTTCATCAGAATTGCGAGTGTAAGGGTCGGTGAATCTGCCGCCACATTCATTCTGGAAGAAGCGTTTCTGCGCTTCCATCATGTGCTCGCTCACGGCGGCCTCAGCCATTTGCTGCATACGCGAATCCACTGTGGTGTAAATCTTCAAACCATCGCTGTAGATGTCGTAGTTGCGGCCGTCTTTGCGTTTATTCTTTTTGCACCAGCCATACACTGGGTTGTTGTCCCAGTTGTATTTGTCGGCGTAGTAGGCGTTGATGTTGGAGTATTTTGTGGAGTCGGGCTCGTCAGCCATCAAAATGCGGCGCAGTTCCTCACGGAAGTATGGAGCGATGCCGTCTTCGTGCGTTTCCACCTTGTGCTCGTTGAGAATGAGCGGAGTGGCTTTGAGTGCCGCACAAGATTCAGAAGTGAGCATTCCAGCCTTATACATCTGGTCGAACACCACATTTCTTCTCTCTTTCACACGCTCAGGGAATCGGAAAGGATTGTAGTACGACGGATTCTTGCACATACCCACCAGCGTGGCAGCCTCCTGCACATTGAGGTCTTTAGGCTTCTTGCCGAAATAAACCCACGATGCGCTACTGATGCCCACCGCATTGTTCAGGAAGTCGAATTGGTTGAAATACATCTTCACAATCTCGTCTTTGGTGTAGAAGCGCTCAATCTTGATGGCAATAGCCCACTCAATAGGCTTCTGGAGCGCGCGCTCAAACAAGCCCGACGACTCTGGAGAGTAGAGTTGCTTTGCCAACTGCTGGGTGATGGTGCTGCCACCGCCGGCACTGTGCTTGCCCAAAATCACACGCTTGATGATGGAGCGGAAAATAGCCCTCACGTCGATGCCAGAGTGCTGCTCAAAGCGCACGTCTTCGGTAGCCACCAAAGCATCTTTCAAGTGAGGCGACATTTGCTCGAAATCCACATACGAGCGATTGCCCTTACTGCGGTAGAATTTGCCCATTTCCACACCGTCGGAGGTGTAGATGGTGGTGGCGTAGCGGTCGCGTGGGTGCATCAACTCCTCCACTGGAGGCATATAGCCAATCACGCCATTGTAAATAAGCATTGAAAGAATCAGCAAAAACGCCATAAAGCAAGCCAACGACCACCACATCACTCTGATAATCGTTTTTGAATGGTTGCCTGAGAACTTTTTGCCTTTATTACTCATATTTCCAAATCCCATTTTTTCGGAGTTATTCTATATTTTCTAATGTATTTAAAATGCAAATATACTGCTTTTCGGCGTAAAGCACACTATAAATTCCAGCGAAAGATAAGTAAGCATAAAATTTACAATTTTTCAACCCCACTCTGCCCCATTATTCGGGAATTTTCTGTAACTTTGTTCTTTGAAATGATATGTAGGGCAATGCATAACCAATCGATGTGTCAGGCACCTTCTGCTTGGCAACCGAGACATTTCCATTTCCCAATCAATCGTTTCTGTTTTTTATTTGCAGTTTTTTAGTCAGTCGGTGGCCCATGTGGCGCGATTGACTATTTTTTTAGCTATTACACAAACAATTACATACAATTTCGACTATGGACAAAAAAAGTTTGGTTTCAATTTCCGACCTCAGCAAAGAGGAAATTGTCGGTCTGCTTAACAAAGCCGCCGAATTTGAGAAAAACCCCAACCAGCGAATCCTGCAAGGAAAGGTGGTGGCTACGCTGTTTTTCGAACCATCAACCCGCACCCGCTTGAGTTTCGAAACAGCCGTCAACCGTCTGGGTGGACGCGTGATTGGCTTCAGCGACGCGAAGACGAGTAGCCAATCGAAGGGCGAAACGCTGAAAGACACCATCATGATGGTGAGCAACTATGCCGATGTGATTGTGATGCGCCACCACTTGGAAGGCGCAGCCCGATATGCAAGCGAAATTTCGCCAGTGCCTATCGTGAATGCCGGCGACGGTGCCAACCAACACCCATCACAGACGATGCTCGACCTCTACAGCATCTACAAAACACAGGGCACTCTCGAAAACCAAGTAATCACCATGGTGGGCGACCTCAAATACGGCCGCACAGTGCACTCGCTGCTTGAGGCTATGCGCTTCTGGAACCCACGCTTCAACTTTGTGGCATGCGAGGAACTGAAAATGCCCGACAAATACAAGCGCTTCTGCGAGATGCACGGCATCGAATATCGCGAAACCACCGACTTCTCAGAGGACGTGATCAATGAGTCCGACATTCTCTATATGACGCGCGTGCAAGGTGAGCGCTTCTCCGACGTGCTGGAATACGAGCGCACAAAGAGCCTCTACACGCTCCACAACGATATGCTGAAAAACAGCAAGCCAAACTTGAAAGTGCTGCACCCACTCCCCCGCATCACCGAAATCAGCCAAGATGTGGACGACAACCCTAAAGCCTACTTCTTCCAACAGGCGAAAAACGGTCTGTACGCACGCCAGGCTATCCTCTGCCGCGCATTAGGCATCGATTAATTTATCACACACTACATCAAAAACAACAACTGTAATCTCTCCCAACACTATGGTTAAAGATAAAAAAGAATTGGCAGTGGCAGCCCTCAAAAACGGCACCGTAATCGACCATATCCCCAGCGAATCGCTCTTTCAGGTGGTTGACCTGCTCGGACTGCAAAAACTGACCAGCAATGTGACTATCGGCTTCAACCTCAGCAGCTCGGAAATGGGCAAGAAGGGCATTATCAAGATTGCCGACATCGAATATCCTGAAGATATGCTCAACCGCATCGCCCTCATTGCCCCCACTGCGGTCATCAACATCATCAAGGACTACGACGTGGTGGAAAAGCGCAAAGTGTCGCTGCCCGACTCGCTCATCGACATTGTGAAGTGCCCAAATCCAAAGTGCATCAGCAACAATGAGCCAATGCGCACACGCTTCGACGTGGTGTCGCACAAGCCGCTGTCGCTCCGTTGCCACTTCTGCGAGTGCGTGGCATCAGCAGCCGAAATCACGCTGAAATAAGCACAGCAAAAAGGTTTGCCATAACAAAAACATTTGCTATCTTTGTGCAAAATCAAATCGTAATAGCAAATGAAACAGAATTGGCGACCTGGCACAATGGTATATCCGCTCCCTGCGGTGCTGGTGACGTGTGGCAGTACGCCCGAAGAATACAACGTGTTTACTGCCGCATGGACAGGCACCATTTGCTCCGATCCAGCCATGTGCTACGTGTCGATTCGCCCAGAGCGTTTCAGCCACGCGATTGTGACACGCAACATGGAATTCACCATCAATCTCACCACCCGACATCTGGCTCGCGCCACCGACTGGTGCGGCGTACGCTCCGGTCGCGACTACGACAAGTTCAAGGAAATGAACCTTACGCCACAGGCTGGCGTGAAGGTGGCGTCGCCATATTTGGAGGAAGCGCCTATGAGCATCGAGTGCAAGGTGCGTGAAATTGTGAAACTCGGCACCCACGACATGTTTATAGCCGAGGTGGTGAATGTGATAGCCGACGACAAGTATATCGACCCCGAAACAGGCGCTTTCAGCCTCGAAAAAGCCGACATCATGGCGTACTGCCACGGGCAATACTACACGCTGGGCGACCGTTTGGGCAAATTCGGCTGGAGTGTGCAGAAAAAGAAAAAAAGTATTAATCCCAATACATAACAAATTACACAATTAAGACTATGTACCAAGACAACGAAATCTTCAACATTATCGAGAAGGAAAATCAGCGCCAGCACAAAGGTATGGAACTGATTGCAAGTGAAAACTTCGTTAGCCCTCAAGTGATGAAAGCTATGGGCAGTTGCCTCACCAACAAGTATGCCGAAGGCTATCCTGGCCATCGCTATTACGGCGGTTGCCAATGCGTTGACGAGAGCGAAAACATTGCTATCGAGCGCATCAAAAAACTGTTCGGTGCTGAATATGCCAATGTGCAGCCTCACTCTGGCGCACAGGCCAATATGGCAGTGTTCTTGGCTTGCCTGAAACCTGGCGACAAGTTTATGGGCCTCAACCTCGCAATGGGCGGACACCTCTCTCATGGTAGCCCAGTGAATTTCTCTGGTATGATGTTCCACGACTGCGAATATGATGTGAGAGAAAGCGACGGTCTCGTTGACTATGATATGATGGAAGAAGTGGCTCTGCGCGAACAGCCAAAACTCATCATCGGTGGTGCCAGCGCATATAGCCGCGACTGGGATTACGCCCGTATGCGTGCCATCGCCGACAAGGTGGGAGCATTGCTGATGATCGACATGGCTCACCCAGCAGGTCTGATTGCTGCCGGATTGCTCAACAATCCTCTGGAATATGCCCACATCGTTACTTCTACCACCCACAAGACTCTCCGTGGTCCACGTGGCGGTATCATTTTGCTGGGCAAGGACTTCGACAACCCTTGGGGCAAGACCACCAAGAAGGGCGTGATTCGCAAAATGTCGTCGCTGCTCGATTCTGCCGTATTCCCTGGCGTGCAAGGCGGCCCACTGGAGCACGTGATTGCTGCTAAGGCTGTGGCATTCGGCGAAGCTCTCCAACCTGAATTTAAGGCTTATGCACAGCAGGTGAAGAAGAATGCCGCTGTTATGGCACAAGCATTTATGGACAAGGGCTACAAGATTTGCTCTGGCGGCACCGAAAACCACTGTATGCTTATCGACCTCCGCACCAAGTTCCCCGAACTCACTGGTAAAGTGGCAGAAAACGCTCTCGTGGCTGCCGATATCACCGTCAACAAAAACATGGTGCCATACGACACCCGCAGCGCGTTCCAGACTTCAGGTCTGCGCGTAGGCACTCCTGCCATGACCACTCGTGGTGCCAAGGAAGAATTGATGCCAGAAATCGTTGAACTCATCGACACCGTGCTCAAGAATCCTGAAAGCGAAGCCAACATCGCCTCCGTGCGCGAGAAGGTGAACGCCATCATGAAGGATTACCCAATCTTCGCTTGGTAAAAAATTTATAAATAAAATGAATATTAAGAGAAAATGATTAATGTGCTATAGCACCTAATATCATTTTCTCTTATATCAGCAAATTTCCACCTGATTATGTCGAAATTGGAATTCATTACCGAAGGTATGCTATTCAAAATTAGGCAACATCAACAAGAGCTGCCCGAAGCACTACGCCGGGCAGCTCTTGCTGATTATAGGGAGGGCGTGTTCTCTATCACCATCAACACACGGGACCGCCGCCCTTTGCTTGGTTTCATTCGCAATGGTGAATTCTATCCCTCAAAAGTGGGGCAAGCCGTGGCAGAGTGTTGGCAGAAAATTCCCGAATATTATCCTCAAGCCGAACTCATCATCCATCAGGTGATGCCAGAGCATTTTCACGGTCTATTGAGACTGAACCCCAAAAAGCCAAATGCCCGAATCGTGGGCAAATCGCCAGCCCACTTGGGGAGAATAGTGGGCGGCTTTATGATTGGCAGCACCCACGCCTACTGGAATGTGCTGGGCATCGACTGGAAGGCATACACATGGAGCAAAGCCCAGCGCAAGGAACCTTTCCACCTCGGCGTTGAGCACAAGGAAAGCACCCAAGGTCCAGCCCTATTCGAGCGAGGCTACAACGATGTGGTGCCCATCAGCGACGAGCAAATCGACACCAAAATCCGATACATCGCCACTAACGTGGAACGCCGACAGATGAAGCGCGACAACAGCGATTTCTTCGCCATCACACGCAATGCGAAAAGCGCAAACTGGACCGTGGAGCGCATCAAGCAGGGATTGCTTGCCGACCGCTTTATCGGCAAAGACGCAGCAAGCGTGGCGCAAGCATTGCAGAAAATCGCATCCATGCTCAACCTCTCCACCGAAGGCACACCCACCATCGACTGGCTGGGCAACAAATCGCTACTGACTGCCACTACCAAGGTGTCGGTCATCTGCCACAGAGCCGATGCCCATCTTTTTGAACAGCAAAAAGCCAAAACCATCGAAGCTGCAAAAAATGGTGCGATTGTGGTAAGCGCGTGCATCAATCCCAAAGAGCGAGAAATCGTGAAAGCACTGCAGGCGGAACTGCTTCCCGTCATCAAAGTGGCAGACAATGGTTTCGACACCCTCTACAAGCCATCGGGCAAAGCATTTTACACCTGCGCAGAAGGTGCGCTAACCGAAATCACCCCATGGAAACACCGCACCGTGAGCAAAGACGAGGAACAAGCGCTTAGTCGTGAAATGTGCCTCACCGCCAACGAACTGGTGCGCATCGTGGCACAATGCCCCGACACTTGGTGGAAATAAAAATCGGCAGCCCCGATGACCGAAACTGTCGATTTCCTTATCTATTTATGCGAATATCTTTCTTAATGCTTGCTTTCGCTCCATGCTGGGATAGCGAAGCGGTCGCCTGTTTGCTCAATCAGGAATTTGGTGGTCTTTTCACCATAGCCTGGGCGCGTGAATTTGGTTTGGAAACCGCCTTTCTTGAACTGGTATTTGCCGTCTTTCTCGGTTTTGCACAAGCCATCGTTGAATTTCACAATCAGCTTAGTGGCAAGGTTACGCCATGCGCTGAGCATCTGTGCGCCCTTCTCGTTGCTGTAAGCGGTAAGGAATGCCACAGCCTGATAAGGATTTGCGCTTTGCAGTGCCAAAGCCTCAGCCTCAATCTTTGGTTGATTGGTGAGATAGTCGGTCTGGAGCGAATCGCGAACGGCTGCCAAAGTAGGCATCATCATGCTGTAGCGTGGATACACCATATTGCTCACCCAGTTGCACACCCAGAAAGCGTTGTCCATTGAGAAGGTGACTGCATCGCAGCCTTCTTCCTTGTAGCACGCTGGCACGTCGGTATTACAGCAATACACAGGGGTGAATGGCACCATGTTGCTGTCGTCGTTGGCAAACCAAAGCACACCACCCACTTCACGAGGCATGTGCGCACGCATCTGACCAATCCACACAAAAGCGCTCTGCTGGGTGGAAATGGGTCGCTCATTGAAGTATTTCTTGCCATTGTATTCATACGAGAGAGGTGTGGGGCGATATGGCGCTTCGTAGATACCCTGACCGGGGTCGTTGTCGAGAGCCATAGGAGTGCCCTCGTAGTGGTCGCGGAGCACGTCGAGCACATCTTGCACACTCAGTTTCTTATTGGGCACCACCCACAGTGGCATTGGCTCGGCATCGGGATTTTCGCCCATGGCATACGAGAGATATTTATCGAAGCCGTCGGCAAAATGATTGAAGAAACTCCACACACGTGCCTCACAGTAGCGCAACTTGCCAAAATCAACTGGGCTATAAGCCTTTGAGAAACTGAAATCGGCATCTTTGCCAGTGTACCAGCCTTTTTCGCGCGCAAACTTGATGCAATTCTTCGAGAACATCACATTCTTCTTATCTTTTTGGTCGAATTTATGGATGCGTGTGTGATTGGCGTGTGCGCTGATAGCATTGTCGGGAATACGCACAGCCACCCATGCCACAGCCTTGCTGCCAACGCCGCAGCCCACCATTTCCATAATCCACGCCTCGTTGGGGTCGCAGATGGTAAACGATTCGCCACTGCTGTTGAAACCGTAGGTCTCGGCAATGGTGGTCATCACGCTGATGGCTTCGCGAGCCGTTTTTGAGCGTTGCAGAGCCACATTCATCAGCGAACCATAGTCCATGATGCCAGTGGTGTCGATGAGCTCGGAGCGGCCACCGAAAGTGGTTTCGCCGATAGTCACCTGCCACTCATTCATATTGCCCACCACATTGTAGGTGATAGGCGCTTCGGGAATCTCGCCATGATACACACGGGTGTCGCGGTCGTAAATTTTCAGCATCTCCCCTTTCTCATGCTTTGCAGCAGGGAAATGATACATCGGGTGAAATGTGCCATACGAGTCGCAACTGTAAGTACACATCACCGAGCCATCTACACTCGCATCTTTACCCACAATCACACTTGTGCAAGCCACACTCTGGGCAGCGACAGCCATCACCGCCACCAAAAAAGCAATCAACCTTTTTCTCATATCTAACATAATTTTAGTAATCAATCACTAATCCCCACAAAAATACAACAAAAAAACCTATCCCCAAACCCACTTTTGTCAGAAATTTCATTAACTTTGCTCATACTAAAGTATTTTACTATGAACACGACAAATATTGGATTCATAACATACATCATCGGCAACCTCTCCCGAAGGCTGGGCATTCCACAAAAAGAAGTTTATCAGAAGCTTTAAACTTCCAGAATACTTTCCGACTATATCATTCCCAGCTACGATGTGCTCCACTCTTTCAGCAAGGAATACTTGATGGACGACCTCACCAATTACATGAAAGAAAAAGGAGTAATCAAATGATAGTATATCACGCATCATACACCGAGATCACAGCCCCCGACACTTCACACTCCCGAAAGTATTTGGATTTCGGACCAGGCTTCTATGTCACTATCATTCCCGAACAAGCAGTAAAAAATTATGAACGACAAAGATGAAGCATTATATGCCATATTAGAGAGCAAATATTCTCGCATCATATCGGAAATCAGCGCATTGCACAACATCTCGTTAGAAAAAGCAATGGATATGTTTTATAAATCCGAAACTTTCACCCTGATTGAAGATGGTGTGGCCGACCTCCACTGCCGCAGCGATAAATACTTGGCTGAAGAAGTGTGGCGCGAAATGACCGAGAAAGAAGATAACAAATAGCAACATACCCCCCAGTAGAAAAATAGCGAGTAGCTTAGAGCCGTCCACGGCGCACCTGATGCCTAATAATATGCATCTCCCGATTTTCGAGCAAATTGAAAACGCGATTTTTTTGCGATTTTTTTTATAATACGGTCGCTTTTTCTTAACTTTGCTAATGAAAACAAACTTATTATAACAACATCTAAAAAACATTTTTTAAGAAACAGACAGTAATAAACAACAGCACATAGGAAAGAAGCATTTGCTTTTTGTTGGATTTCTCGAAATCGCCAATTTCATACAGAACCATTACCAACAACAAGAGCGAATGCTCACACCGCATCGGTGTGGGCTCACTTGTTGGTAATGAAGGTGTTTGGCGATACCCGAGAATCCAAGTTGAGGCTCGCACCTTTTTTATGTCCCTAACCGAACGATTTATTATGGCAAAAAATGGCTCAAAACATTTGCCACAATGATTCTATTGGAAAATTAACCATACAACAAACATACTTAAAACTTATTTTTTAATTTTTAAAAACAGATTTATTTATGAAACAAACAATTTTATTAGCATTGCTAATCATTACTGGAACTTCAGTGTTTGCACAAAAAGGTGTAGATTTAGGGTTGTCGGTGGAATGGGCCGACTGTAATTTGGGGGCAACAAAATGCACAGAGTTCGGAAACTATTATTACTGGGGAAAAGAACACATCAATAGCGATATTTCTGGAACATCATTAGATTATGCGAAAAAAGAAACTGGCGTTTGGAGAATGCCCACATTAAAAGAATACCAAGAATTAATAAATAATTGTAGAATCGTTTCAACCAGCATTGACAACGTCAGAGGCAAGAAAATTACAGGAAAAAATGGTAATTCAATTTTCTTGCCAGCCAGTGGGTCATATATGATATTTTCAGCTGGAAATAAAATAGACAATGGCGTCGGAGAATCTGTAAATTATTGGTTATCGACACCAGCTTCTGATAGCAAAAATTGCCTTTATAATATCTCTGATGATATGTCAAATGTACTAGCTTATAATCGTTACGACTTTTATTCCATGTGTATTCGCCCTGTCCGTGACAAAAAACCCAATGCCGAATATGAATATTATGCAGATTACGAAACGGGACGATTAGAAATAAATATAAAATTTTATGATGGTTACATAACCTATGGTTCCTCAAAATATAAGTATAACGGCACAATAAACGGGTGGAAAACATATGGACCAGATGGGCTTGGGTATTATTTTCTTGTTGACGAGAACTACAATGTTAGGCAATTTATCAAAGCCAGTTTCTATGGGTATCCTGATACAGAAATAAGTATGAGTAAAAAAGATTCAAACAGCAGCCCAAGCAAAAGTAGCACATACAACAACTATTCAGGAAATAGTAGACGCTCAAGTTATAACAGCAGTGGCACTCGTTCAAACAAGACTGTCAATACAAATAGGCGTCAACAAGCAGTAAAACATACTTGCAGTCGGTGTAATGGAAAAGGCAGGGTTCAATACGACAGTTTCCCTCCTATGTATGGAACAAAAGACTATAAAGTTAAGTGTAATGAATGCGGTGGTTACTTCTTACGCTCTATGGGACATAGCCACATATCATGCCCTCAATGTGGAGGAAAAGGTTATTGGACTTCTAAATAGTTTAATGAGGCTTAAATGCATTTCACTTATTAATTTGATATATATCTGATATTTAACAAGTGCGTGATTTCCAACATAAGGAAACCACGCACTTATTTATTAAGTGTATAGAAATATGAAATCTAATTTCTAATTTCTAACTTCTAATCTCTAACTTCTAATTTCTTAAAAATTATTTCAGGCCGCGGAGGCGGAGAAGTGCGTCGGCGTTTGGTTCGTGGCCGCGGAACTTCTTGTAGAGAGTCATAGCGTCTTCGGTGTCGCCAGGAGCAAGAATGTAGTTCTTGTAGTCGGTAGCGGTCTTGATGTTGAGCGGACCTTCTTCCTCGAAGCGGTTCCAAGCGTCGGCTTCAAGCACCTGTGCCCAAAGGTAGGTGTAGTAGCCACAAGCATATTCGTCGCTGCCGAAGATGTGTTTGAAGTAAGGGCTGCGGTAACGATATTCGATGATAGAAGGCTTGCCGAGATTGCGTGACACATAGTTTTCAAAGCCCTTCACGTCGATGTTGTCGCACCAGTCAATCTTGTGCCATTCGATGTCGAGCAATGCAGCGCCCACCAATTCGGTGGTGATGAAGCCCTGGTTGAATTTGCTTGATTCATTCAGTTTGTCAACCAATTCCTGTGGAATCACCTCGCCAGTCTTGTAGTGCTTAGCAAAGTTTTTCAGCACTTCAGGCACGAGTGCCCAGTGTTCGTTGAGTTGTGATGGGAGTTCCACAAAGTCGCGGTCGATGTTGGTGCCTTCAAGTCCCTTGTAAGGAGCCACGGTGAGCATACCGTTGAGGGCGTGACCAAATTCGTGGAAAGCGGTCTGTACCTCGTCGAGAGTGAGGAGCGATGGAATGTCTTTGGTTGGAGCGGTGAAGCTGCACACATTATAAACAATTGGGCGTTCGCTCTTGCCACCGAAATCGTAAGCCTGGTTCATTTCCATCATCCAAGCACCTTGAGCCTTCACTGGGCGTGGATAGTAGTCGGTCATAAACACAGCCACATGCTTGCCCTTAGCGTCTTTCACGTCGTAAACGGTAACTTCAGGGTTGTATTTTGGAGCCTTTGGCATCTTGGTGAAGGTGAGGCCGTAGAGCTTGTTAGCCAAGAAGAACAAACCATTTTCCACCACGTTTTCGAGCTTGAAATATGGGCGAACATCGTCTTCGCTGAAGCTGTACTTTTCAGCTTTCACCTTTTCTGCGAAATAGTAGTAGTCCCATGCTTCAATCTTGTAGCCAGCACCGTGAGCGTCGGCATATTTCTGCATATCGGCCACTTCCTCGTCCACTTTCTTCACTGCTGGCTTCCAGATGCTGAGCAAGAGGTTTTCGGCTGCATCTACGGTCTTAGCCATCACTGGGTCGATAGCATAGTCGGCAAAGGTCTTGAAACCGAGCAATTTCGCCTTTTGCTGGCGGAGCTTGAGAATGGCGTTGATGTTCTTGCTGTTGTCAAACTCGTTGCCACGGTTAGCGGTTGCCAAGTAGGTTTTGTACATTTCTTCACGGAGCGAGCGGTCGTCGGCACTTGTAAGCACTGCCAAACGAGTGGAAGCCGATGGAGTGAACACCCACTTGCCAGCCATACCCTTGTCGGCAGCCAACTTAGCAGCGGCGTCGATAGTGGTTTTGGGCAGACCAGAGAGGCGGTCGGCATTGTCAACCACCACATAATTGTTGGCGATTTCGCTCATCACGTTGTTCACAAAGCTGAGTTGAAGCGCAGCCAAGCGAGTGTTGATGCTCTTGAGCGTGTCTTGGTCGGCAGCGCTGAGCAAAGCGCCGTTACGCACAAAGCGCTTGTAGTATTTCTCTGTGAGGCGACGTTGCACTGGAGTCAGACCGAGTTGGTCGGCATTGTCGTGCACTGCCTTGATGCGATTGAAGAGTGCGAGATTCATATACACCTCGTCGCTGTGGGCTGTAATCATAGGCGAAAGTTTCTCTGCCAAAGCCTGCATTTCAGGGGTGGCGTCGCTTTCGTTGAGAGCCATAAACACATAGTTCACTTTGCTGAACACTTCGCCGCTCATGTCGAGAGCGAGCACAGTGTTGTCGAAATCGGCACGCGAACGCTGCTTCACAATGGCATCAATCTCTGCGTTGTGTTGCTTGATGCCTTCTTCCAGAGCTGGAATGTAGTGCTCGATTTTGATTTTTTCAAACGGAGGAATCCCATACTGAGTGGTGTAGGGAGCCAAGAATGGATTTTCCTGTTTCACTGCTTTCTTTTTTGCGGCTGCGGCTGGCATACATAAGCAGCCCACAGCAATCATTGATAAAATAAACTTGTTCATCATCATAATGAATTTGGTGAATATGTTTAGGAATTATTGGTAACACCTGTTGTCGGGCTTGCGCTATCGCTTCCACACGAAGGTGGTGACGAGTGGATAGTGGTCGCTCGACCCCTCTTTGTGGCGATGCATCTCCACAGCCTCCATGTCACCACGATACAGCACATGGTCAATCTTGAAGAAAAGCCTGTCGTTGTGATAAGTGGCAGTGGGGCCAAATCCGCATTTCACCCAAGCGTCGGTCATATCATTACCCATGATTTTCCGATAGGCATACGACATGGGCACATCGTTGAAGTCGCCGCACACTATCACATTGGCGTCGCTTTGGTTAATCACCTGTCGGAGCAATGCAGCCTCTTGGGCGTGTTGGCGGAAGGCGTTGGTCAGCTTCGCGAAAATCGTCTTGCTGGCCTGTTTGGCTTCCGAGGGCTTATCTTTGGTTTTCAGTTTCGTTAAATCCACATAAAATTGCTTATCGTCGTTCGACAGCTGTATGGAGTGGAGGTGCAGGTTGAAGAATCGCACCTTATGCCCCGGCACGAGCACGTCGAATGCGCGGGCGTAGAAATGGTAGCCGTTCAGGAAGTTGTCGGGCGAGGCGAAACCATTCTTGATGGAATCGTCGATCACAGGCTGATAAGGGTGCTTGGAGAGTATCACCTGGTCGTGATATCCGTGGTCGCGATAAGGGTACACCTTCTTCAGCGAGTCCATAAATGGCAGGTCGTTGAAGTCGGCAGAGAGCGACGCCTCTTGCAGCAGCACCACATCGGCATCCTGCTTCAGAATGTAGCGAGCCGTGGCTTGACCTGCCTTAAATTCCTTTTCCTTGTCGCCGTAATACGATACCTTGAAGTTCTCCACATTGAAAGTGAGCACCTTGAATTTGGTGGAATCCTCTTTCGGGGTGTAGGTGTGGGGAAACATGTTGAGCGGTGCCACCACTCTCACCGATGGCCACGAGATGAGGATAGCCACCCACACGATGAGCGACACACGCCAACTGTGCACAATCAGCCACAACATTCCAATCATCACCTCAAGCGCAAGGAGGAATGGGAATGCGAGTACTGCCACAGGCGCAATACGGCTGTCGGCAGGGTGGGTGGTGCCAGAGTAGGCAGCATAAATCAGCACCACCGACAGCAATGCCGTGACGATGATTGCCGACACCTTTATTATGCGATACAAATATGACTTTTTATCGAAGTGCATCATCTTTTATATAATCACTTTTTACCAGAGGCTCTGAATAGTGTAGCCTTTTCCTCTTCGGTAAGGGCCCCATAACCAGAACGCTTAAGTTTTTCTAATATTACATCGATTTCTGCCTCAGTTGGCACATTTGATGAAGTTTTTTTCGTTTGCTTGCTTGAGGTGGCATTTTGCTGATAGTGGTATGCCTTTCCGCCCACGGGACCGCCCACACCTTTTTTGTGAGGCTTCTTGGTCAAGTTCACTATCTTGTCGATGATTCGGTTGAGCCAAGCGGTGATGTCGTGGCCTCGGCGCATCTGCCAGCCATAGAGCACACCCACCAGACCTCCGCCCAAGTGAGCCAACTGCGCGCCCAACTGGCCGTCGCCTCCGCCAAGCACCATCAGCACCACCACGCCAATTGCCAGCCACTTCAGCGACACCTGGCCGAGAAAGAGCAAGCCTATGCGATAGTCGGGGGCAAACACAGCCATGGCGGTGACAAGTGCCAAAACTGCACCCGAAGCACCAATGAGCAAATCCATCTTGCCAGCAAAAACAGGCAGCACGGCGTAGCCTAACACATACACCAACGCCCCACCTAAGCCGCCCAACACATACAGCGCCACCAGCTGCTTGGAGTTGAAATACTCCAAAAACAACTTGCCGAGCCAATACAGCCACAGCATGTTGAACAGCACATGAAGCATATCGTAGTGGGCAAACATGTAGGTGAGCAGTGTCCATGGGCGGTGCAGAAGCGTGGTCAAATCCGACGGCACCACTATCCATTCGAGCATCACGTTGCTGTTCACTCCTGCGAAATGGAGAATGATTGCCATGAGGCGTATCAGCAAAAACACGCCCACATTCAGCATCACCAACCGCACAAGTGCATTGCTTGCCTTGTATTTGCTTTGTATTTCTTTAAATATAGTCATTCTTTCTGATTACGCCTGTGTGTTTCCAATAGAGAATCATGAGTATACCAAACAGCATACCGCCGAGGTGGGCGAAGTGTGCCACGCCGCTCATCATTCCTTGGGTGCCACACACCAGTTCAAACACGCCATAGCCTATCACCATCCACTTTGCCTTGATGGGGAATGGGAAAGGAATGATAAACATCTTCAAGTTGGGGAACGACATGCCGAATGCCAGCAGCAAGCCAAACACGGCACCGGAAGCACCCACGGTGAGGTAGCGGAAGTTGAGGAAGTCGGCAAGGTCGCCAATCTGACCGGCGTTGATGGCATTCTGCGCCTCTGCCGCACTCACATGCAATACGCTTGCCACATCGCCCACCCAAGTGAGTTGCCATACAAGTTCTTGCACGATGCCTGCACCCACGCCACACACAAGGTAGTAAACGAGGTAACGCTTCGCACCAAGCATTCGCTCAAGCAGCGCACCAAACATGTAGAGGTTAAACATGTTGCAGAACAAGTGGAGCAAGCCACCCTGCACGCTGGAGAAGTCGTGCATAAACATATAGGTGACAATCTGCCAAGGCATAAAGTCGCCTGCTTGCCAAAAATGCAGCGCAAACCATTTGTCAAGATGAATGCCACGGCTTTGAAGTGCCATGGTGGCAATCCACATCAGCACATTAATAATCAGTAAATTCTTAGTGATATCAGGTATCGACCCTAAAAACGATCCGCCTCTTGATGAATTATAACTCATAATTGATAAATGTTGCTCATTTTAAAAATGTAAAACAAATGGCAAACCCTTTTCTCATACAATCGCCCAAAAGTTTGCCTTAATATATATAAGATACAAAATTAAAGAAAATAGTGTAATCTCTATGCCAACAATGCCCAAAACCACTCTATTTTTACAATTTTTTGCGATATTTTTGTTTCATAAAATTGAATCATTTAATTTTGTAACCTTACACATTACAATTATAATTTTTAACCGACAATGAACAAAATCGAATTAATCAATGGCGTGGCTATAGAAGCCGGCATCAGCAAGGCACAGGCAAAAGCGGCTGTAGATGCTGCCATCAAGGTGATGAGCACCGCACTGGTGAAAGGCGACAAAATAGCACTCGTGGGATTTGGCACACTCGCTGTGCAAGAAAAGGCGGAGCGCAAAGGCGTGAACCCTTCCACCGGCGCACCCATCACCATTCCAGCAAAAAAGGTGGTGAAATTCAAGCCCAGCGCCGAACTCGCCGAAAAAGTGAAACAATAATCTCTCCCATCTTATTTTTCGTATGACTCGCCTATTTCTATCTTTATGGTGCGCAATCTTTGCGTTCTGCCCTCTGATGCAAGCAGGGCTACCCTCTGGTGACGGGTGGAAACTCCACTGCCACGACTTCGATGCCGCCTACACTGGTGCACCTGTTGCCAACGGCACCATCGGCATCCTTCCGTGGAAAGAACCTTTCAGCGTGAAGCACCTGATTCTAAACCACATATTTGAATACAGCGAAAAGAAAGGTGTGAACCGTGTGATTGCTGGCATCAACCCGATGGGGATGACCATGATGGTCGACGACCAGCAAGTGACCAGCTCCAACATAGCGAAATGGAACCAGGAAATTGACATGCGCCACGCTCGGCACAACTCCCAATTTCTGGCGTGTGGAAAGGTTAATGTGCGCTACACGATAGTGGCATTGCGTAACATGCCTTACGCCGCCATGATGCGTATCACAGTGAAAGCGCGCCAAGATGCCTCTGTGGCACTGACAAACACGATGAACATTCCTTCCGATGACTATCGCGACGGCAGCAAATGCACCGCCTACAAATTGCGCATAGAAAAGGGCTTCAAACCTGCCTTGAAGGCTTGTGCCGAAACTTCGCATGGCCGCTATAAAGCCGTGGCTGAAGCACTATTCGTGCCTGAAAAAGGTGCATGGGCAGTGTTGCCTTCCACTGGCGGAACTGCACAGACGGCAACTATCCAATTAAAGAAAGGCGAGGAAGCCACCATTTCGCTCGCCACAAGCGTGTGCACCACGCGCGATTTCACCGACCCTTGGAGCGAGGTGGAGCGTGAAGTAATCTACATCTTGAAGCAAAAGCCCACCGAGGTGCTGGCTGCTCACGACCGCTGTTGGGACAAACTATGGCGTGGTAACATCACCATTGAGGGCGACGACGAGGCACAGCGTGTGGTGCGTTTTGCCCTCTATAACCTCTACAGTTTCTGCCGCCGTGGCACAGGGTTGAGCATTTCGCCTATGGGACTTTCGTCGAAAGGCTACAATGGTCATATTTTCTGGGATAGCGAAACGTGGATGATGCCGCCTATGCTTGTCATGAACCCCGACATAGCGCGATGCATGATCGACTACCGCACCGACCGACTTGATGCCGCTCGCCAACGTGCAGCCACCATTGGTTACGACGGTGCCATGTATCCTTGGGAAAGCGACGATATGGGGCAAGAGTCCACACCATCGTGGGCGTTGACTGGTCCACTTGAGCACCACATCAGTGCCGACATTGCCATCGCAGCATGGAACTATTATCGCATGAGCGGCGATGCCAAATGGCTTCGCGAAAAGGGCTACCCGATGATGAAAGCCATTGCGGAATTTTGGGTGAGCAGAGTGACCGAGAACGCCGACGGCAGTTATTCCATCAAGAATGTGGTAGGTGCCGACGAATACGCCACTGGTGTCGACGACAATGCTTTCACCAACGGTGCCACCATCGTGGCGTTGCGAAGCACCGTGCAAGCAGCCATCGCTGTGGGCGAAGAGGCACCAGCCCTTTGGAGCAAGATTGCCGACAGGCTGCGCATTCCGAAGATGAACAATGGCGTGACCGCCGACTACGAGGGCTACCAGGGGCAAATGATTAAGCAAACCGATGCCAACCTGCTTGCCTATCCTTTGGGACTCATCACCGACGAGAAGCAAATACGCGCCGATATGCTCTACTACGAAGACAAACTCGACAAGAAAAACGGTCCTGCCATGGCACACAGCATCTTTGCCACGCTCTATGCACGCATTGGCGACCGCGATCGTGCCACCGAGGCGTTCAGAATGAGTTATCGCCCCAATATGCGGCCTCCATTTGGCGTGTTTGCCGAAACTGCCACCTCCAGCAATCCTTACTTTGCCACAGGGGCAGGCGGCATGCTTCAAGCAGTGATTTACGGCTTCGCAGGCCTCGACATCACCGACCAAGGCATAGCGCAGGTGCACAAACCCTTGCTCCCCAATGGCTGGAAATCACTGGTCATCACCACGCCCGGCGGTGCCACCTACAAAGTGGAAAAATAAAAAAACAAGCAAAAATCGTGCAAAAAGCCGCCAAAACAGCGTCTATTTCGTTGTAAATGTGAAAAATAATTGCTATCTTTGCACGATTTTTACACAGATAATAAAAAAATATGTTTACACCTACTAAAAAAACCATCGTATTGGGTGACGGACGTGAGATCACCCTTGAAACAGGAAAGCTTGCAAAGCAAGCCGATGGAGCGGTTGAACTGCGCATGGGCAACACTATGCTCCTTGCGACAGTAGTTTCGGCTAAAGAAGCCGAAGAAGGCGCAGATTTCATGCCCCTTCAAGTTGAATACAAAGAGAAGTACTCGGCTGTAGGCCGTTACCCTGGTGGCTTCACTAAGCGTGAAGGTCGCCCCTCTGACTACGAAATCCTTACTGCACGATTGGTTGACCGTGTGTTGCGCCCTCTTTTCCCAAGCAACTACCACGCCAACACTATCGTTACCGTAACTCTCTTCTCAAGCGACGGTCAGGACCAACCTGATGCACTCGCAGGCCTCGCAGCTTCTGCAGCTATCGCAGTGAGCGACGTGCCTTTTGAAGAACCTATTGCCGAAGTGCGCGTAGCTCGCATCAACGGAGAATTCGTCATCGACCCAACCTTCGAACAGCTGAAGAACGCAGACATGGAACTGATGGTAGGTGCAACTTATGACAATATTATGATGGTTGAAGGTGAAATGGACGAAGTAAGCGAAGACGACCTCATTGCAGCCCTCAAGGCAGCACACGACGCTATCAAGCCTATGTGTGTGGCTCAAAAGGAACTTGCAGAGCAAATTGGTGTCGTTAAGCGCGAATACTGCCACGAAACCGACGACGAAGAACTTCACGAACGTATGCGTGCCGAGGTTTATCCTAAGTGCTACGCAGTGGCTAAGGCTGGTTGCGCAGACAAGCAATGGCGCAACGAATCCTTCCAAAAGGCTTTCGATGAATTTGTAGAAACCATTCCTGAGGAAGAACGCGAAGAAAAGGCAATGATGGTGAAACGCTACTTCGACGAAATCCAACGCGACGCCGTTCGCCGTTGCATTCTCGACGAAGGCTTGCGTCTCGATGGCCGTAAGACCACCGAAATCCGCCCAATCACTTGCTGGCCAGATTACCTGCCAGGCCCTCACGGATCTGCAGTGTTCACCCGTGGCGAAACTCAAGCTCTCGCTACTTGCACACTCGGCACCAAGCTCGACGAAAAACTCGTTGACGACGTGCTCTACCGTGGCAACGAACGCTTCCTCCTCCACTATAACTTCCCTGGCTTCTCTACTGGCGAAGCCAAGGCCGGACGCGGCATCAGCCGTCGTGAAATCGGTCACGGCAACTTGGCACACCGCGCCCTCAAGCGTATGATCCCAGAAGACCTCCCCTACACCGTGCGTATCGTGAGCGACATTCTCGAATCTAACGGTTCATCTTCTATGGCTACCGTTTGCGCAGGCTGCATGGCTCTGCTCGACGCTGGTGTGAAGATGAAGAAGCCTGTGGCTGGTATCGCTATGGGTCTGATTACCGACGAAGGCAACGTGAAGCACGCAGTGCTCAGCGACATTCTTGGCGACGAAGACCACTTGGGCGATATGGACTTCAAGGTGACTGGTACCGTTGACGGTATCACCGCTACCCAAATGGACATCAAGTGCGACGGTCTGCCATACGAAATCCTCGAACAGGCTCTCCGCCAAGCAAAGGAAGGACGCTTGCACATCCTCAAGCTCATCAACGAAGCTATCCCTGCTCCACGCGAAGACTACAAGCCACACGTTCCACGCATCGTTCACATGACCGTTGACAAGGAATTCATTGGCGCTATCATCGGTAAGGGTGGCGAAGTGATCCAAGCTATCCAAGAAGAAACTGGTGCAACAGTTACCATCGACGAAATCGACGGCAAGGGAGAAATCGACATCTGCGCTCCTGAAAAGGACAAAATCGACGCAGCTATCGCTCGCATCAAGGCTATCGTTGCAGTTCCTGAAGTTGACAAGGTTTACACCGGTAAGGTTCGCAGCATTCTCGAATTCGGTGCATTCGTTGAATTTATGCCAGGTCGCGACGGTCTGCTCCACATCAGCGAAATCAGCTGGAACCGCCTCGAAAGCATGGAAGCAAGTGGCTTGAAGGAAGGCGACGAAGTGCAAGTGAAACTCATCGAAATCGACAAGAAGACTGGCAAGTTCCGCCTCAGTATGCGTGCGCTCCAGGAAAAACCTGAAGGCTACGTAGAAGAAAAGAAGGAACGCCGTCCGCGCCCACAAGGCGACCGTGGCCCACGCCGCGAAGGCGGTAACGGTCATGGCCCACGCCGCGAAGGTGGCAACAACCGTGGTCCACGTCGTGGCTAATCCCCACTTCCGCAAAGCAAAATACACAAAACCTCTATAATCAAAAAAATGGGAGCCCCACCAAAGGCCCCCATTTTTTATTTATCCCATAATCCAATCCATCATTTGCTCAATGCAAAAAGCATTTTCATCCATCAATCAATAAAAGCAACGATTTCACCCAAACGTAGGGACATGCCTTCGGCATGTTTCCAATGCGCTGACACATTGTCAATTGCATCGAACTATACAACTAAATAATATCAAAGGTGAATTTTTAAAGCCGTTGGAAACGGCGCATTGTGGTTAACTCCATGCAAGCTCGCTTGCGAGCGCAGCTTGGTGATTGGGCAATATCAAGTGTCGAGCGTCGGAGAAGGTCGGTCGTGGAAGTGCCCATTAGTCAAAACCATAACCGACCCTCTCCGAGGCTCGACACCGTGTGTACACTGCTATCACCAAGCTGCGCGGCCTTGCGACTGCGTCGGCAAGACCACTTGCATGGTGTTTCGCATCATTCGGCATCTCCGATGCCTACCCCATTTTTAATTTCAGTTTCCCCCATGGTTTTTCCACAGAACCGTTATGAATCCTATACAGAGGCATAGCGGTGGGTGGGATTTTTGGCGAAAGGGGGGTAAAAAAAGGAAATGATATACAAGTTGTCCCTGTGATTATTTAGTAATGATTGAAA
>SAMEA104315429__coassemble_385_pt1 | contig 40046 bp, 34 predicted proteins | sample SAMEA104315429__metabat2_high_PE_005 | metagenome-assembled genome bin SAMEA104315429 (sample SAMEA104315429) | gut metagenome | biome: Monkey gut; feature: monkey-associated habitat; material: faeces | place: China | collected 2013
TCGCCGTGAAACGGCGAGCGGTTTTTATCCTTGGGGCAATGTGGATAGCCCTCGTAAGAGGGTGGCGGAGGGACTGTGTGGTTGGCGGCATGGAAACTCGTTTCCAATGACGCAAAGCGCACAGTCGCACCGCCAAATGCGAAGCATTCCACGTTGCTCCAAGGCTGTTTTTTATGTTTTTTGTTTTTGATTCCATTCACAATTCGGCAACAATGCAGAATCATTGCCCCCAGTAATTTTCCACTGAGCCGATTTTTCACTCACAAAAGCAATACTGTGAGAGTGGGATCTGTGTGAGGCTTTTCTATTGAGGCGGAGGGATAATGGAAAAGTCCTCGGCTGCGTAGGTGGCAGTCGAGGACTTTTTATTAGGTGTCAGTTGGGGGGTAAGCCAACTGGGTGGGATTTTTTACTTTTCGGGGAGCATGATCACTTCCACGTTGTTGCCAGCCTTGAGGATTACGTTCTTCACGAAGGCTGCAACCTTGGCTGGGGTGAGGCTCTTGACGATGTTCTTGTAGTCGGTTTCGGTATCGATACCGCGGCTTACGTACATGTTGTAAACGCCTAACCAGTGGCTGTTTTCCTTAACGGCCGCATCTGCGTCTTTGAGCATCACTGCCTTGATTTCGTTGAGAGTGGCTTCATCTACGCTTTTGCTGATTGCTACCGCTTCCTCACGCATGATCTTGATGGCTTCGTCAGCCATTTCTGGCTTCATTGGGCAGTGGCCAAGAAGGGTGGTGAACACGCGGTCGCCAACCATCTGTACGCTACCAGCTGCTGCTGCTGAATAGGCTGCGCCAGCCTCTTCACGAATCTTCTGGAGGTAGAGCTTGCTGAGCACCTGTCCGGCAGCACTTGCGAGAATGCTGTTTTCGAGGGTGTGAGGAGCTGTGGTGCTGTACCAGTACATGCGAGCGATGGCCTTTGGAGTTTCCATCTTCTTGGTGAATTTGTTCACCACTGTGCCAGTTGGGCGTTCAGCCACATTCTTGTAGTTTTCTTTCTTCTTAGCGTCGCCAGGGAGTGAAGCGATGTATTGCTCGATGTAGCCACGGAGAGCAGCTTCGTCGAAGTTGCCAATGAAGTAGAATGTGAAGTCGGCAGCGTTGGCGGTGCGTTCCTTGGCGATAGCGAGCACGCGGTCGTAGTCCACTTGCTTGAGTTGTTCAACACCGAATGGAGCGTTGCGCCAGCTCTTGTTGTTGATGGTGTATTCAGTCTGTTCCTGGAACACGGCTTCTGGTTGCAAATCCTTGTTCTTGAGAGCAGTTTCGAGCATCTTCATTAGGCTTGCGTAGTTCTTCTCATCCTTCTTGATAGCGGTCATCTTCAAGTAGGTGAGCTGGAAGAGGGTTTCAAGGTCCTTAACGGTTGACTTACCGTTGAGGCGTTCGTAAGATTGAGTGAGCGAGAGGCTTACGCTTGCTTGTTTGCCAGCGAGAGCCTTGTCGAGTTCGGTGTTGTCGAATTCGCCCAAACCGCTTGAACCGACAATGTAATCAAAGAGTTCGGTGTTAGCCCAGTCTTTTTGGTCGTAGAGCGATGTGCCACCCTTCGACTGTGCCTCCATCAGCACTTCATCGGCCTTGTAGTCGGTCTTTTTGATGATTACGGTTGCGCCGTTACTCAGGGTGAGGGTCTTGAAGCCAAACTTCTTGTCGGTTGCTTCCTTCACGATTTTGCCCTTCTTAGGGAGTTCCTTGATGAGAGGCTCGTTCTTCACGTTGTCGACCCATGGTTGCAGGTCTTCAGCTTGTGCAGCGTCGATAGCGGCTTTCAGCGAAGCCTCGGTAGGATAAACAGCGCCTTCCTTTTCCTGGTTGAAGCTCATCACCACGAGGTTGGTGTCGGATTGGCTCACCAATTCCATCATCATTTGGTTCACAGCCTCCACAGGGAGCATAGGCACGATTTGGTTCATTGCCGCATACTCTACCTCAATAGAGGTGAGAGGTTCCTTTTCAAGATAGTTGCTTGCGCACATGCGGCCGAAGCGGTCACTTGAAATCTTGTTACGGTTGTTGTATTGCTTTTCAAGCGCGCTGAGGTATTCAGCCTTGGCGCGGGCATATTCAGTGGCGGTGAAGCCAAACTTCTGAGCGCGGAGGGCTTCCATAGTGGCAGCCTTCACAGCCTCGCTCATTTTGCCTTCCTTAGGAAGAATGCCGATAGTGAACGCATCCTTTGTCTTGGCAAGGAGGTAGTTGCCATCGCTTGCGCTTGCCTGAATGAATGGGCAGTCGGCATCTTGCGACTTCTCGTTGAGACGGTTGTTAAGCATTTGGGTGATGCACCATTTGCCGTAATCGTAAACGAGATACATCATGCTGTTCTTTTCAGATTCTGGGAATGGGTCGTGCTTGTACATCACTTGCACGATGTTCATCTGCTGTTCCTTATCCTTGTCAACCACGATGATGGCTTCGGGGTTGTCGGGCACTTGTTCGTCGACCACCTGAGCCGCATCGGCTGCAGGAGCAGGAATAGTGCCGAACATTTCCTGAATCTTCTTCACGGTGTAGTCCACATCGATGTCGCCCACCACAATCACGGCTTGGTTGTCGGGGCGATACCATTTCTTATAGTAGTTGCGGATTTCGTCGTATTTGAAATTGTCGATCACGCTCATCAAGCCGATAGGCATACGCTTGCCATACTTAGAGCCTGGGTAGAGCTTTTCGAGGTTGCGTTCAAGCATACGTTGGTTTGCCGACGAGCGCAGACGCCATTCCTCGTGAATCACGCCACGTTCCTTGTCGATTTCCTCGCCTTGGAGCAGCAGACCGTTTGACCAGTCCTTGATGATGAGCAAGCAAGAGTCGAGCGCGCTCTGACGAGTGGAAGGCACATCGTTGATGTTGTAAACGGTTTGGTCAACCGCGGTGTAGGCGTTGAGGTCGCGGCCAAATTCCACACCGAGGGTGCGAGTGTAGTCGATCACGCCATTGCCGGCATAGTGCTCGGTGCCGTTAAACGCCATGTGCTCAAGGAAGTGAGCCAAACCACGCTGACTTTCATCTTCCTGGATAGAACCCACACGCTGAGCGATGTAGAAGTTGACATGGTGCTCAGGATAGTTGTTGTGACGCACATAATAAGTGAGTCCGTTTGCGAGCTTGCCAGTGCGGAAAGCGGTATCGGCAGGCACATCAGGCATAGCCTGTGCGAAGCCAACAGAAGCCACGAGGGCAAACGCAAACGCGAATAAATTTCTGAGTTTCATAATTGAGTGAATTTTATGATTATGTAGTTTGTTGAAATTTTCTTCACCTCTTTGTAAAAAAAATACCATTGTAACTGTTAGACGCACCAACTCCATAAAAAACTACAGAATAAAGCGAAAAACATACAAAGGTAATTATTTTTTTCAACAATCCACCCTCCCCATTAAAATTTAGATTTTTTAACCCAAATCGGTCATTAGGGCTTGTGGTATTTCGGAGTTTTAGAAGAATGAATTTTGTTTGTCTTTTAATGAGTGATAGCGAGCTATTACGAATTAAAAACAAGCAAAAGGCATCTTATAAAAACCGAAAGACCGCAAGAAGTAATCTAAAAAAATCCTTTCACGTCCTAATGACCGATTTGGGTTTAAGACCCCAACAATCCAACGTGATTTCAAATTATCGACTTGTTGACCCGTTGACTTATTTGCTTGTTAGGGCGGTGAGGATTTGGCGGGATGTGTTGCGGTCGCGGGTGAGTTGAGCGCGGAGTTCGTCGATGCTGCCGAGTTTGAATTCGAGGCGGAGGAATTTGATGAACTGGAGGGTGATGGGTTTGCCGTAGATGTCGCCGTTGAAGTCGAAGATATTCACTTCCACAGAGAGTTGTGTGCCGTTGTCGAGAGTGGGGCGCACGCCCACGTTCACCATGCCTTGGTGCCACTCATCGTCCACTTTCACCATCACGGCGTAAGCGCCCTTGTGGGGAAGAATGAGGTCGGTGGGGATTTCGCCCACGTTGGCGGTTGGGAAACCTATGCCACGGCCGTTGTGGAAGCCGTGAACCACCTTGCCCGACAGCGTGTAGGGGCGGCCCATGCAGCGCATCGCGTCGTCGACCTTGCCCGATGCTATGAGGCGGCGAATAATAGAAGAACTAACAGGCGCATACTCGCCCAAGTATTCGGGAGCCTTCACCACGTCGATGCCCAATTCCTTGCCGTGGCGCACATAGTCGGCAAAGGTTTCCGACTTGTCGTGACCGAAGCGGTGGTCGTAGCCCACCACAAGCACCGCCACGCCATAGCGGTCGCGCAGCAGTTGCAGAAACTGGCGCGAATTGTTGAGCGAGAGTTCGTAGGTGAAGTTGAGCAGCACCGTCACATCGATGCCGTGCCGTCCGATTTCCGCCACCTTGTCGGGCACGGTCATCAGCATTTTGATGTCGCTATCGGGTCGGAGTACGGCTTGTGGGTGCTGTGCGAATGTAATGACAGCCGATTTCAGATGCCGCTGAGCGGCAATGCGCTTCACCTCGTCGATGAGCGTGAGGTGCCCAAGGTGCACACCGTCGAACATGCCGATGGCTGCAACGGTGCTGTGCTTTGGTAGGGTATCGGTGTCGCGAACGATTTGCATTAGGCGAGATTGAGTTGCTTTAAAATATCCATAAATTCCCCTCCCTCCGGCACGAGAGCCGTGGCGAAGCCGAATTTTGCGGCGGCATCGAGGTTGCGTTGGCTATCGTCGAGGAAAAGCGTTTCTTCGGGGCGAATGCCCATTGTGGAGATGGCGTATTCAAAGATTTCGGGCGCGGGCTTGTTGTGCTTGGCGCGATACGAAACGGTCACACCGTCGAAATAGTCGCTCATCTGGCGACCTTCCTTGCGGAAAAGCTTGTCGATGATGCCCTCAAACATGATGGGATTGGTGTTCGACAGCACATAGGTGCCATATTTCTCGCGCAACTGGCGCAACGCCACCAGACGGTGTGTGGGAATGTCGATGATGAAATTGCAGATGGCTTGCTCAATTTGCGCATCGGTCACGCCTTCGGGCATAGTGGCACGCATGGCATTGCAAAACTCGGCAGGGCTCAACGCACCGGCTTCAAGTTGCAGAAACGGTCCGCTTTGGCGATACAGTCCAATCATTTCATCGGCATTGGTCATACCCAGCGCCGTGAGCGAATCCACACAACGCTGACGCTCGATGTCGATAACCACACCACCGAGGTCGAAAAGAAGATTTTTTATTTTGCTCATCACTTAGGCTCTTCGAGTTGCTTTTTCAGCACACGCATCGTGTCGTTGCAAAGTTTGATAAACACTTCGCGGTTACGCAGCAGCGAACTTGCCTTGATTTGCTTGTTGCCACTCTTGAAAATGAAGCCCGTGTCGGCAGAACCGATGGCTCTCATCATCGCCTTTGCGCCGTTTTCGAGGTTGCCGGTGTGGTTGCTGATAAAGCGGAAACGGCTGATAAAGCGGTTCATGCCCAGTTTGCTCAAGTTCACCAAACCCGAATCCACGCTGTTGACAGCCACATGTTGGGTGCGAAGCACGGTGGAGAGGTAGATAGAGAACAGCGAGAGCGCCATTTTGCTTTGCGCATAGGCAGCAATAGGCATGAAATTGCTCACCGCTGGAAATTCGTAAGGAATCGAAACAGGCGTGTGCGAAAGCGAGGTGCTGAAAATGATGCGGCCGCCTTCGATCATCAGTGGGCGGATAAGCAGCGAGAGCAAAGCGGTGCTCAGGAAGTTGACCTGCACCAACTTTTCATAGCCGTCGGGTGAGATTTCGCTGCGGTGGCTGATGTAGTTGGCATTGTTCACCAGCACAGCCACAGGGCGGTTGAGTGCCTTGATTTGGTTGGCAAAACTTCTCACGCTGGCAAAAGAGCCAAGGTCGAGGTGCATACTGGTGATGTCTTTATTGCGTGTGCGGATTGCCAATTCCTTAGCCTTGGCATCGCTCTTTTCGGTGTCGAAGCAAGCCATCACAATGGCGTGGCCGGCTTCTGCTAAATTCTGTGTCACCACGCTGCCCATAGCGTCGGTGGCGCCAGTGATGATGTAGAGCGGTTTGTTAGTCTGTTTGTCCATATCTGATATGTTTTATAATTCGTAAATAAGATTAGCCACGGTTTGTCCCACGGCTTTGAGCGTTTCGGCAGAAATCTTGTCGATGGTGTCGCCTGTGGTGTGCCAGTAAGGGAAGAATCCGCCCTCGCTGCCAGGACGCATGTCTATGATGTCGATGCAGGGTATGCCAGCGCGGATGATAAACACGTGGTCGTCGGTGGCAGCGCCAAACTGCACACTCTTGAAGTGGTTGCTGTAGCCACTGTCGGCGGCAATGTTCCACACCTTCTCCACCACATCGGCAGCGCACTGGAGCGAGAAGCCCTCGTGGTAGAATTGTGCGTCGGGTGCGCCCACCATATCGAGCAGAATGCCATACATGGGCTTGTAGTCCTTCACATGTGGGTGCTCTGCCCAGTATTGCGTGCCAAGAGCCCAACTTTCTTCTTCGTTGTCGGTGCCCCAGTCTTCTGCATCAACGAGCAGGATATCCACGCCCACATCGGGCTTTTTACCATTCATGAGGCGAGCCAATTCAAGCAGCACGCCCACGCCGCTGGCACCATCGTTGGCACCCATCACAGGCATATTGCGCTTTGCCTGGTCGGGGTCGGCATCTGCCCAAGGACGAGTGTCCCAGTGAGCCACGAGCAAGATGCGCTCCTTGGCGTCGGGATTAATGACACCTATATAATTAGTGGCATTGAGCGTTTTGCCGTCAAAAGTGGTAAGGCGCGCCTTTTGGGCAATCACCTTATCGCACCATCCACGCAGTTGCGCCTCAATCCATTCGCCGCATTGTTCGTGAGCCTGAGTTTCGGGCACACGCGGACCAAAGTCACATTGCTGTTTCACAAAAGCGAATGCGCTGTCGGCGTTAAAATCCACAGCGGCAACTGGTTGTGGCACCGTATCGGCATTTTTAGCCGAACTGTTCGTAGCACTGCCCGAACCGCAAGAAGTAGCCAATCCCACGGCGGCAACAAGGCTAAATATGTGATGCATCTTCATCTTATTCTTTTACTTACAAAGTGAAAAATATCATTGTAGCCTACAAAGTTAGGCAAAAAACTTCACTACTCCCCAAAAACTGCACACCTAATTCATCTTTGTGCAATATTTTCTCCAAGGAGAGGCAAATCGAATCTTCGAATTTTCGAAACCTCGCCTCGTTGACTCGTTGACCTGTTGACTCGTAGACCTGTTGACTCGTAGACCTGTTGACCTGTTGACTCGTTGACTCGTAGACTCCCCACCCCCCTGTATGCCAAATTGTCATATTTTCGAGGATGATTTTTCGTTTTTTCGGGGAATATTGCTAACTTTGCATTCTTATACTATATTAAAATAGATTCGAGGGGGCTATGCGCTTCCTCACACATCAAATTCAGCTATGCAAGACAACAAGCCTCAGCAAGACACCAGCACACAAGCGCCTATCAAGCGCACGGTGCTCGACTACGACGATATTTGCCAACTCGCCCCCTTCTTCAAGGGCAAGGAGAAGTTGGTGAACCGCCTGTTCCGCCTGCTCGCAGTGGATAAGGTGAACTGGATTCACGACCACAACTGCGACACCCCTGGCGTGCCATTTGTGCAAGGTCTGCTCCGCGACCTCAACATCACCATCGACATTCGTGGCGAGGAAGTGCTGAAAAATCTGCCGAAAGAAGGTGGGTTTATCACCGTGTCGAACCACCCATTCGGTGCGCTCGACGGCATTATGCTGATTAAAATCATCGGTGAATACCGTCCCGACTTCAAGGTGATGGTGAATATGATTTTGAACTACATCAGCGCCATGCGCCCCAACTTCATTGCCGTGGATGCCCTCGCCAGCAACGACCCCGCCAAGCGCGCCGTGTCGATGAAGGGTATCACCACCGCGCTCCGCCATGTGAAAGACGGTCACCCTCTGGGCTTTTTCCCTGCTGGGGCGGTGTCGAAAATCACGCCTAACCTCCGCATCGAGGACCGCTTGTGGCAGTCCAACATCATTCGCCTGATCAAGAAGTTGAAGGTGCCTGTGGTGCCCATCTATTTCCACGGCCACAACAGCACATTCTTCAACATTCTCGGACTGATTGACTGGCGATTGCGCACGCTGAAACTCCCCTCTGAGGTGTTCCGCCGCCACGACCAGACGTTCCGTGTGTCGGTGGGCCAACCCATCATGCCCGACGAGCAGGCGCAATACGAGTCGCTCGAATCGTTGGGCGAATTTCTGCGCGAGCGCACCTACAGTATGCGCAAGTGGGACAAATAACACCAGTGTGAAATTAACTCAAAATCTACATATTAATTATGGCAACACTTGAAGCAGCAATTAAAAGCGCAATGCTGCGCTACGGACTGATTGGCAAATCGCCGTTGTATCTTGCCGCCATGGAGCAGGCGTTGAAGGTTGCGCCTGTCGACCTCTCGGTGCTCATCATCGGTGAGAGCGGTTCGGGTAAGGAGGTTTTCCCCCGAATCATTCACGACAACAGCCGACGCAAGCACGAAAAATACATGGCGGTGAACTGTGGCGCAATACCAGCAGGCACCATCAATAGCGAACTTTTCGGTCACGAGAAGGGCTCGTTCACTGGCGCTGACAGCGAACACAAGGGCTATTTTGAAAACTGCGACGGCGGCACGCTGTTTCTCGACGAAGTGGCTGAACTGCCGATGGAAACACAGGCACTGCTGCTGCGTGTGCTGGAGTCGGGCGAATATATGCGCGTGGGTAGTTCCGACGTGCGTAAGACCGACGTGCGCATCGTGGCTGCTACCAACAAGAATCTCGAAAACGCCATCAAGGAGGGCAAGTTCCGCGAAGACCTGTTCTATCGCCTTTGCTCGGTGCGCATCGATGTGCCACCATTGCGCCGCCGTGGCGACGACATTTGGCTGCTTATCCGCAGGTTCAGTCACGACTTTTCCGAAAAATACCGCACCCCGGAGGTGGAATACTCCGACGAGGCGAAAAAGGCGATGCTCTCCTACCGCTGGCCCGGCAATGTGCGCCAACTCAAGAATGTGGCGGAGCAGATAGCGCTGTTTGAGGCTGGCAACAGGCTCAGCGTTGAGAATGTGGCGAAATATCTGCCTAACCAGGAGGGTTTGGTGAGCGTCGACGGTGCCGTGCACGACTACATGCACGAGCGTGAATACATCTTCAAGATGCTCTACAAGATGCAGCAAGATGTGGTGGCTCTGCAATCGGCTCTGCAAGAGCGACGCATGCCCGAAACCGCCACCACCACATTCCAACTCAACGATGAGATGGAACTGCTCAAGCGCGATAGCCATAAGTTGACGAAGATGAACATCGGCGCCGACGACGACACCGTCAAGCCGAAGAAAATCATCGACCTCAACAGCCACGACACCACGGCAGTTGACAAGCACGATTTCGACGCTCCCTACGCTATGGAGGTGGAGGCGCATATCAAAACGCTCGACGAAACCGAGCGCGAGACCATCACACGCGCTTTGGAGCGCAACAACGGCAAGCGCAAGCGCACAGCCGAAGAACTCAACATCTCGGAACGCACGCTCTACCGCAAAATCAAGGAATACGGACTCGAATCAAGAAACCAACACAAAAAGTAATGAAGCACTTCAGCACCATATTCCGTCGCACATTAGCCTTGGTGATGCTGCTCGTGGCATCGCAGGCTTGCTCCGTGTATAATTTCTACAAATTCAACGGAGCATCGCTCGACTATAATGTGTATAAAACCGTCTCGTTCAGCGACTTCCCAATCCGTGCCGCACTGGTGTATCCGCCTTTGCAGCAAACCTTTGAGAACAAACTTCGCGACATGGTGGCGCAAAACACTCGTCTGCGCGTGATTGATTCGCCTAACAGCGACTTGCGAATGGAAGGCGAAATCACCGCCTACAACCTCACGCCACAAGCCGTGGGCGAAGACGCTTACGCCAGCAAAACGCGCCTCACCATCACCGTGCGTGTGAAATACATCGACAACAAGAATCCCGCGCTGAGCAACGACCAAAGTTTCTCGGCGTACCGCGACTTCGACAGCAGCCAAATGCTCACCGACGTGCAAGACGACCTGTGCGCACAAATCTGCAACGACCTAAAAGACCTCATTTTCAACGCCACTTTCGGCAACTGGTAATACACACAGCATCATCACATGGACATTCTCTCTAACATACAGGATTTTATCGCCAACCCCTCGCAGCCCATCACTCAGGAGTGGCTCGACGAGGTACAGCAGCAATACCCCTACTTCAATCTGCCGGCGTTGCTCTACCTGAAGCAGCACGGCATAGAGGGCAACGAAGAACTGCTGGGCAAACTGGCCATCAGTTGCGCCGACCGCAAGGTGCTCTCCACCCACTTGGGCGATGGTGCCGACCTGTTCCGCGACTTCTATCCGCAGGAAAAGGAGGAACCCACCACTACCACCACCCACGCCATCGACATGTTCTTAGATGCATTTGGCTCAGGTAGCCAGAAAGAGGTGGAAGTGCTTGAAAACATGATTTTCAACCCCACGCCCGACTATGCCGACATCCTTGCCGCCGAAGACCAGGCTGCACCAGCCACCGCCACAGGCGAGAGCGCACAAGATGCCCTCATCAACAGTTTCATAGCACAAGAGCGCGAGAAGGAAAAAGAGGTGACCAACATTCCGCAGCACCACATCGACGAGCATGATGTGGCGGAGATTGCCGACACGCCTATCGAGCAACCTGTGGAGCGCGACGATTCAATGCTCAGCGAGAGTTTGGCGAAAATGTACATCAAAAGACGTAATTATTCTAAGGCTCTTGAAATTATTGAGAACATAAATTTGAATTTTCCAGAAAAAAGTATTTACTTTGCAGACCAAATTCGTTTCTTGCGTAAATTGGTACTCAACGAAAAAACAAAAAAATAAAGATTATACATTACAGACATGAACGCTATTTTTGCAATTTTAATTACTCTCGCAGCATTATTGCTGATTGGTGTGGTTCTTATTCAAAAGTCTAAAGGTGGTGGTTTGGCTACTAACGTAAGCAGTTACAACCAAATCGCAGGTGTGCGCAAAACCACCGACTTCATTGAAAAAGCCACTTGGAGTTTAGCCATTTTCATTTGCGTGCTCAGCATTTGCGCTTGCATCTTGTCAAAGAGTTCTGATGCAAACCAAGGCACTCGCCTCGCAACCCCACAAACTGAGCAACAACAAGGCACTGGCATCCCAACCTCAGGTCAAGGCCAGCCAGCAGCTCCAGCCCAGAAATAAGGCACAAAACACCAAACGGAACATACCGATAGCGCCCATGCAATGTCATAGGGCGCTTGTTTTGTTTCCCCACACCATGAGAAAAATCAGAAGAATTTTTATAGAAGTTAAGGAGATTTTTTTAGAAGTTAAGGAGTTAAGGAGTTAAGACGATGGCTTCGGCTTGGATAAGGTTGCTTGGCACGATGGGGGCGTTTTTGTTCCGTCGGACTTGTCAGACCTGTCAGACTCGTCAGACAAAAACTTGTTGACCTGTTGACTCGTTGACCTGTTGACTTGTTGACTCGTTGGCTTTCACTTTGGAAGGTAGAGGGTGAAGTGGGGGGTGTCGTAGGCGATGCGGTAGGGGTGCGTGGCAAGGAAGTGGTTGAGGGCGGCGATTTTTGTGTCGATGCAGAATGCGCTTTGCGCTGTGCCGTAGGTGTGGAGCATACTGTCGGTGGGCGCGGTAAACTCGGTGCCGATTGACACGAATTTTTGGCGAAGCACTATTGGAAGGGTCTTCACATTGTTGAGGCGCTCGGTGAGCAGGGCGCTGCTGAGCAATTCAGGCCAACAGCAGTCCATGGCTGGCCGGGTATCGGTGAGATAGTTGAGCATGGGCATACTGCCGTACACGAGCATCGTGTCGCCAGGGTGTACCCATGGTTTGATACCATCGAGCACCTCGTTGATAATGGCTGCTCGCTCCGGCGTGGTGAGTATGCCAGCGGCGCGTGAGTTTTCAATGCTGGCTGTCTTTTCCCACAGTCTGCCTCCGTCAAAATACGCCCCTTCGGTAGCCATCTTCGCTACACACACGAGGGCAAACACCACGATGAAGTAGGCGGTGCGGAACATTTGCGTGTGGCGAATGCACACGGCTATGGCAATGGGTGTAGCAAGCATAGTGATGATGGAGCCGCTGTTGAATGCGCTGTCGGAGCCCATCGGGAAGATGAGCATCAGAAAGAGGGCGACAACACCCAAGGCGCGCACAGCGTTGCGGCGATTGACGATGACCGTGAGGCAACCAACGGCGCAAAGTGCCCAGATGGGTTGCAAGAGTTGCATTCTCCACATCATCCACACCGACACGGCAAGGGCGCAACCGAGCATCACCACTCGCACCAATGGCGAGGCGATGCGCTGGCGCAGAATGGTGTAGATGCAGATGACGGAGGCGAGTTTCAACCAAGTGGTAAACTCAATATAATAGAAACTAAATTGCTGCGCGATGAGCGAGCCCATGTTGTGCGACGATTCGCCAGAGCCGTCATTGGCTATGTGGCGCAGTGTGGCAAGGTTGTCGAAGAAAATGCGCAGATGTCCCAAAGTCCACATCATCAGCAACACGGCACCCACACCCACGAGCACGCCCAGTGCGGCAAATGCGGAGCGGCGCACGCCTTTGCCAAGCGATTCGCCAGTGCACCACGCCATGAGCAGAGGCGTGAAGGCAAACACGAAGCCCAGCACATTGGGGGTGCGTGAGAATGCGTTTACACCGAGCAAGCAGCCGCCTAAGAGCACCATCAACGGCTGGCGTTTCAGCAACTGCTCAATCGCCAAAAGGTAGAGCATGATGGAGAGAATGTCGTAGCAGAAAGTGACAGGAAGCGCCACAAACGCCACCATCGACAGCGCATTGCCCAGCACGATGGCAAAGGGCGAAATATGGGGCTTGAGGATTCGCCACACGGTGAGCATACACGCCACCAGGCAGAGCAAGCCAAACAAGCGCATACCCAGCAACCCCATTGAAGGTAGTGCCCACAGCACCACGCCACCCACAATGCCACTCAGATAGTACATAAAGTGATAGCCCACGGTGTTGGGGGCGGTGAAAATGTTGGCATACATGGTCATATACTGCCCATTGTCGCACACATCGAAGCCGAAAAACACGCCAAGCGAAAGGTAAAGCGCCACGGCGGCGGTGGTCCACCACAGCCAAAGTTTGGGCTGACGAAGAATTGATGCGTTGATGCGTTGCCAGATATTCATATTGCTCATTTTTCTGCAAATATAGGCAAAAAAAACGGAGCAAGGTGGGTAAAAGTGGCGAGTGGAGGGAGTTTTTCTTGGTAAATTTGGGGAAATGGCGTAACTTTGCACCACAATTGAAAAATATATTAACCAAGGTGGAAAAATTTGGCTGCTTGCAACCACTTGAAAAAATGCTAAAACTGCGAATAAATCCCTCTATATTCACAGCCCAATTAGCGTTTTTTCCACCATTAAAATGATGGAAAAAATGAATTATTTATTCACATCGGAATCCGTTTCCGAAGGGCATCCCGACAAGGTTGCCGACCAGATTAGCGATGCTATTCTTGACCAATTTCTTGCTTTCGACCCCGAATCGAAAGTGGCTTGTGAAACCCTCGTGACCACCGGTCAGGTGGTGCTTGCCGGCGAAGTGAAGTCGCAAGCCTACATTGACCTTCCCGAAGTGGCACGACGCACCATCAAAAAGATTGGCTATCACAAGAGCGAATATATGTTCGACGCCGACTCATGCGGTGTGCTCACTGCCATTCACGAGCAGTCGGTCGACATCAACCGCGGCGTGGACCGCAGCGAAAAGGAAGCGCAAGGCGCGGGCGACCAAGGCATGATGTTTGGCTACGCTTGTACCGAAACTCCAAGTTATTTGCCCCTCACGCTCGACTTGGCGCACTTGCTGCTTATCAAACTCGCAAAACTCCGCAAAGGCCATGTGATTCCTTACCTCCGTCCCGACGCCAAGAGCCAGGTGACTGTGGAATACGATGGCGAAACCCATAAGCCAGTGCGCATCCACACCATTGTGATCAGCACCCAGCACGATGATTTCGTCAATCCAAAGAAGGAAGGCATCACACAAGAGGAAGCCGACAAGCAAATGCACAACCGCATCTATAATGATGTGAAAAATGTGCTGCTCCCTGCGCTCCTTGCCGACCTGCCCGAAGCCACTAAAGCGCTGTTCGACGACAAGTTGATTTTGCTCGTCAACCCTACTGGCAAATTCGTGATTGGTGGCCCTCACGGCGACACCGGTCTTACTGGCCGTAAAATCATCGTTGACACCTACGGAGGCCGTGGCGCACACGGTGGTGGCGCATTCTCAGGCAAAGACCCCAGCAAGGTGGACCGCAGTGCCGCCTACGCCGCACGCCACATTGCAAAGAATGCCGTGGCAGCAGGCGTCGCCGATGAAATGCTTGTGCAAATCAGTTACGCCATCGGTCAAGCCGAACCTGTGAACTTCTTCGTTGACACCTACGGCACAAGCAAGGTGAAGGAAAGCGATGCCGAAATCGCTGAAAAACTCAACGAACTGTTCCCACTCACCCCATTCGCCATTGAGCAACGCCTGAAGTTGCGTCAGCCTATCTACGAGGAAACCGCAGCCTACGGACACATGGGCCGCAAGCCAAAGGTGGTGACCAAGCACTTCGCCTCAAAGTACGAGCGCAAAGAATTTAACCTCGACGTGGAACTCTTCACTTGGGAAAAACTCGACTACGTGGACCAAATCAAAGAAAAATTCCACATCTAACCCCCCGCTCGTGGTTTCACACACACATACCAAATGCCACCCCCCACTCCGAAGGGTGGCATTTTTTTTTGCACCTCACCTCCCACTCCTTAGAGGAAAACACAGGAATGGCAAAAACAAGTGAAGGCATCGGAGATGCCAAATGATGCGAAACACCATGCAAGTGTCCTTGCGTGCAAGGACGCGCAGCTTGGTGATAGCGATGTGCACACAATATGAGCCTCGGAGAGGGTCGGTTATAGTCAAAACTATAGATGCTACCACGACCGACCGTCTCCGACGCTCACTACTTGATGTTGACCTGTCTCCAAGCTGCGCTCGCAAGCGAGCTTGCATGGAGTTAACCATAATATGCCGTTTCCAACGGCCCCAAAATCCCTCTTTTCAACTTTTTCAGCACTTTCGATAACTCGCATCCACATCAAACGATTAATACACAACGATTTAGGCGGACGTGAAGTATCACGTCCCTACCATAGCCCCAGCGACGCTGGCTAAACCCAATTTCCGCAAAACTTCGCCAAAATCAACAAAAATATGCGATTTTGGCGAAGTTTTGATTGGATTGATGCGTTTTATTTGTATCTTTGTGAGGCTTACATGATTTAAAAGGAAAATAAGTATGGCAAAGTATAACCTCATTGGCAGACAAAAAGAAATTGAAGAGTTGGAACGTCTATATTCTTCAAACAAATCTGAATTTTTGGCAATATATGGCCGCCGACGCGTGGGCAAGTCGTATTTGATTGACGAGGTCTATGGTGAGAAAATGGCATTTTCTGCCGTGGGTGTATATTTCAAAAAGGAAGATCGCTCGGATCTTAGGTGTCGCCAAGAGCAGTTAGCCCACTTTTATGAAAGCCTTTTGCAGTATGGCTTGTCTGTAGAAACGCCTATGCCAAATTCATGGAGAGAGGCGTTCAGACTACTGCGACAACTATTGGAAAACTGCGGGAAAAGGCGAAAAGTGGTTTTCCTCGACGAATTGCCTTGGTTGGCTGGTCCACAGTCGTCGGAATTAATTGCGGAATTGGGATTTTTCTGGAACTCATGGGCTTGCAAGCAGCGCAACATCATACTTGTGGTGTGTGGTTCTGCCACCAGTTGGATGCTCGATAATGTGATTCGGGAATACGGAGGCCTGTATAGTAGGCTCACGATGAAGATGCAACTTCACCCCTTCACCCTGGGAGAATGTGAACAGTATTACAAGGACAGAGATTTTCATTTTTCCCGATATGAAATTGCTTTAGCGTATATGGCACTTGGCGGCATACCTTATTATATGGACTTGCTCCGCAACGATAGAACCCTCGCAGAGAATATCGACCAAATATTTTTCAAAAATCCTCAAATCAAGCAAGAGTTTGAGGATGTGTATGTGGGTTTGTTTTCTTCTTCGGAAAAGTATGTTGACATCGTTGTGGAATTGGGCAAACACAAATACGGTATGACCAGAAAAGAAATAGCAGACGCCGTGCACACCACGAGTGGTGGCGGTCTATCCACCATGCTTGACAATTTGCAACAGTCGGGTATCATCACCACCTATCCCCGACTTGGTGGCAAACGTAAAGTGATGGTGTATCAACTTGTGGATTTCTTCTCGTTGTTCTATCTGAACTACATACACAAGCATAAAACTCCCACTACTGGCTGGGGCGCTCTTCAACGGTCACCACAATTCTTCGCTTGGGCAGGGCTCACTTTCGAGATACTTGTAAGCCAACATATTCGGCAACTTCAAAACGCTTTGAGGATAGGCACCGTCACAGGTTTGTATAATTGGAGAGGAATGACGGATGATGGCGACGGTTCGCAGATTGATTTGGTGATAGAATGGCATGGCGAGCGAACCGACTATTTGTGTGAAATTAAATTCTCAGAAAACGTGTTTGCCATAAATGCCGATTATAAACAGGCGCTACTGGATAAAATATCTGCTTTTCGGGAATCTGCACAGCATATTAAAAGTCACTCCATATTATTGGTGATGGTGACAACGATGGGTGTGAAGCGAAATGTGCATTCTGGTTGCGTTAATTTGGAAGTAACCTTAGATTCCCTCTTTGATTAGCCATCGTTTTTCCGCAAAACTTCGCCAAAATCAACAAAAATATGCGATTTTGGCGAAGTTTTGTGGAATGTTTGGGGCAACTGTGCCCTTGACTCCTTGATTTTTCTTGCTTGTTTAACTCTATTTAGTGTTAAAAGGTGTTTTTACTATGGAGGAAATTATTACATTTGCACCGTTATTTAATAATATGCATAAGAATGGCATCTAACAAAGAGGGCTTCCTTACAAAAGTGGGGCATTTGTTGCGCTCAATCGGGCGAGGGATTCGTTCGTTTTGGCGATGGTATAAGAGTATTTACGTTGGTCGTCCGTGGTATGTGAAAACTGTCTCGGCGATAGCATCGTTTGTGGTGTTTGTCGTGATCTATTCACTGATGGTGTTTTTCAACTTCATGTGGCTGTTTGGCAAGTCGCCATCTATCAGCAGCATCATGAACCCAAAGACCAACAACGCATCTTACGTTTACAGTGCCGACGGGCAACTGCTGTGCAAATTCTTTGACGAAAACCGTACGCCGGTGAAGTTCGAAGAAGTGTCGCCACTGTTTTTCCAGGCACTTATCGACACCGAGGACGAGCGCTTCCACGACCACTGTGGCGTGGACTTCAAGGGCTTGGGCGGTGCTGCGAAAGACTTTATCGTGCATCAGCGCGCCCGTGGTGCTTCCACCATCACGCAGCAGTTGGTGAAAAACATGTTCAAGGTGCGCACCGAGTATTCCACTGGTTTGCTGGGCAAGATTCCGGGCTTGGGCATCTTGATTATGAAAACCAAGGAAATTCTGTTGGCGCTGGTGATTGAGACGCAATTTTCGAAAGACGAGATCATCACCATGTATGCCAACACGGTGGACTTCGGCAATGGCGCATTCGGCATCAAGACCGCTGCCCGCACCTATTACAACACCACCCCCGACAGCCTCTCGGTTGACCAGAGTGCCACGCTCGTGGGCTTGCTGAAAGCCACTTCGAGTTACAATCCCAAGAAGAATCCTAAGCGAAGCATGGCGCGCCGCAATGTGGTGCTCAACAATATGGTGATTCACGGCCACCTCGACCGTGCCGCCTACGACCGCATGAAAGACGAGCCCACGCCGCTGCACTTCACCGTGGAGAACGCTGCCAGCGGACGTGCGCAATATTTCCGCAACGCCATCGACAGCAACGAGCAGTTGAAGGAATGGCGCGAGAAAAACAATGTGAACTTCTATACCGACGGTTTGAAGATTTACACCACCCTCGACAGCCGTATGCAGACCTACGCTGAGGAGGCTGTGCTGGAGAAGATGTACGAAATTCAGCAGCGCTTCAACGGCAGATGGGGCAGCGACCCATGCTGGGTGGACGAGGAAGGCAACGAGGTGCCGGGCTTCGTGGAAAGCGTGGCGAAAAAGACTCCTTATTACAAGGTGCTCGAATCACGCTTCCCCAACAATGCCGACTCCATCAAGCACTATATGAACACTCCGCGCGAAATGCGCATGTTTGAATACCGCAAAGAAGGCGGAAAGGTGGTGGCAGCATCGAAGATGATGAACATCTCACCAATGGACTCGGTGGCATACATGCTCCACTTCATGCACGCCGGACTGGTGGCGATGGACCCTCGCAACGGCTTCGTGAAGGCTTGGGTGGGCGACATCGACTACAAGACATGGCAATACGACAAGGTGACATCAAGCCGACAGTGCGGCTCCACATTCAAACTCTTTGTATATTCCGCTGCCATGGAGCAGGGACTCACGCCATGCGACACCGAACTCGACGAGGTGTTCCACTGGGACGTGTATAACGAGAGCAAAGGCGAGATGGAAGACTACTCGCCACGCAACGCCAACGGCCGCTGCACAGGCGGACAGATGAGTTTCCGCGAAGCGTTCGCACGCAGTATCAACATTGTGGCTGTGCGTGTGGGCAAACGCGTGGGCTTCGACAATGTGCGCGCCACCGCCGAGATGATGGGCATCAAATCGCCACTGCGCCCCGACAAAGCCAACGAAGACAAGCCTGCCATGTGCCTCGGCTCTATGGACGTGAACTTGCTCGAACTGGTGAACGGATATGGCACCGTGGCAAACTATGGCAAGCACATCGACCCTGTGTTGGTGACTCGCATCGTGAAAACGAACCCCGACGGCACCGAAGAAACGATATACAACTATGAAGATGAGGTGGATGCCAATGCCGCAATTTCGGCACGCGCCGCCTACTTTATGCAGAAGATGCTGGGCTTCGGCTTGACCGACGGCGGTGGCACTTCGCAATCGCTCACCGACTATGTGGACACCTATATGAACACCACCGACTTCGGCGGAAAAACCGGTACGAGCAACAACTACAGCGACGCTTGGTTTGTGGGCACCTCGCCCAACCTTGTGGCTGGCGCGTGGGTTGGCGGCGAATACCGCTGCATACACTTCACATCGGGTGCGCAAGGTCAGGGCAGCCGCACGGCATTGCCCATCTGTGGCCGCTTCTTCCAGAAGGTGTGGGGCGACAGCAAGCTCCGTCCGCTCGTGAGTGCGAAATATGTGGGATTGAGTATGCCAAGCAGCACATTAGAGTGTGCTGAAGTGGAGGTGGAAAGATATGACGAGCCCGACACCACATTCGTCATCGACGATGCCGACATCACCACCGAAGGCGAAGGTGGCGAACCCCCAACCGAAACCCCTCCTACCGCCACCCCACCAGCAGCCGAGCCAATAGAGCCAGGCCAAGAAATGTGATAAAACAAATAACGGTGAAAATAAATAACGGTGAAGCCCAAAAAGCTTCACCGTTTTGTTTTATAGTAGCATCAAAATTTGCTAAGTCGGAGTAATCAGAGCACTCGGAGCACTCAGAGCACTCGGAGTACTCAGAGTCTTCGAAAAAACTCGTTGACTCGTTGACTTCCTACAACTCCAAGTCGCCGTTGAGGATTTCGTGCCAAGGCAGACCTGATTCAGCCACTTGCTTCAAGAATGGGTCTGGGTCGAATTCTTCCACGTTGTGCACGCCTGGCTTGTTCCACAAGCCCTTGAAGAACATCATGGCACCTGTCATTGCAGGCACGCCGGTGGTGTAACTCACGGCTTGCATACCGGTTTCCTCGTAAGCCTTGTGGTGGTCGCAGTTGTTGTAGATGTAGTAAGTGAGCGGTTTGCCGTCCTTACCGATACCGCTGATGCGGCAGCCGATAGAGGTTTGACCAGTGTAGTTTTCGCCCAATTCCTTTGGATTAGGCAGCACAGCCTTGAGGAACTGGAGAGGAATGATTTCCACGCCATTGTACATCACAGGGTCGATGCGAGCCATGCCGATGTTTTGAATCACGCGCAAGTGTGTGAGATATTCTTCACCGAAAGTCATCCAGAAGCGGGCACGCTTGATGGTTGGGAAGTTGAGCACAAGCGATTCGAGTTCTTCGTGATACATCAAGTAGCTTTCGCGAGGACCGATTTCGGGGTAAGTGAGAGGCTTGTGCACTTCGAGCGCACCGGTCTGAATCCACTTGCCGTCTTCGTAGTAGCGGCCCTTTTGGGTGATTTCGCGAATGTTGATTTCAGGGTTAAAATTGGTGGCAAATGCCTTGCCGTGGTTACCGGCGTTGCAGTCCACGATGTCGAGGGTGTGCATTTCCTTGAAGTGGTGCTTAGCCGCGTAGGCAGTGTAGATGCCACTCACGCCTGGGTCGAAACCGCAGCCGAGGATGGCACACAATCCAGCCTTTTCGAAACGCTCACGGTAAGCCCATTGCCAACTGTACTCGAAGTGAGCCTCGTCGCGTGGCTCGTAGTTGGCGGTGTCGAGGTAGTTCACGCCACATTCCAAGCAAGCGTCCATAATGGTGAGGTCTTGGTAAGGGAGAGCCAAGTTCACCACCAGTTGAGGCTTGTGCTTCTTCAGCAAAGCCACCAGTTGTTGCACATCGTCGGCATCCACCTGGTCGGTAGTAATGTTAGGCGCACCGATGGCCTTAGCCACCTCGTCGCACTTCTCTTTACGGCGTGAGGCAATCACTATTTCGTGAAACACTTCAGGGTACTGGGCGCACTTGTAAGCCGCCACGGTGCCAACGCCACCGCATCCGATAATCAATACTTTATTCATGTCTGTATATGTTTTTTTGTTATTTGGTTTGTTCGTCGTTGTTTCTCTCTGCCGCCACCATGTTGGTGAGGTCCACAAACTGCTGCACGCTGAGTTGTTCGGGGCGCATACGGAACAGGTCGGTGGCAAGCACCGGGCTGCCCTGCGGGAACATGCTCTTGAGCGAACTGCGAAGCATCTTGCGGCGCATACCGAAGGAGGTTTTCACCACCGTCTTAAACAGGCGCTCGTCGCAACCGAGGTCGGTGACATTGTTGCGCACCAGCTTAATCACGCCCGACTTCACCTTTGGTGGTGGGTTAAACACATTCTCGTCCACGGTGAACAGGTATTCAATGTCGTACCACGCTTGCAGCAGCACCGACAGAATGCCATAGGTCTTGCTGCCCGGACCCGCCGCAATGCGCTGCGCCACCTCGCGCTGGAGCATACCGCTGCAGCACACCACTTGGTCCTTATAGTCGAGTACCTTGAAGAAAATCTGCGATGAGATGTTGTAGGGGTAGTTGCCGATAATCACCATCTTGCCATCGCCAAGCGTCTGCTTCAGGTCGAGTTTCAGAAAATCTGCCGACACAATGCGGTCGCGCAGTTCGTCGGGATATACGGCATTCAGGTAGTCCACGCTCTCGGTGTCGAGTTCCACCACGGTAAGGTCGTGGCCGGCTTGCAGCAAAAACTGCGTCAACACGCCCATACCGGGCCCCACCTCAAGCACAGGCGACCCCTTATATTCGCTCACGGTGTCGGCAATGCGCTGCGCCACCGACAGGTCGGTGAGAAAATGCTGGCCCAAAGCCTTTTTCGCTTTCACTTGTTGCATATAGAAAATGTGCTAAATTATTCAATCTACAAAGATACGAATTTTTTGAGAAGTTGAGAAAAAGAAGTTGAGGAGAAGAAGTTAAGGAGTTAAAGAAGAAGTTAAGGAGTTAAGAAGTTAAAGAAGTTAAGACGATAGCCTCGGCTCTCTCGAAATCTCGAAATCTCGATAATTCGATTTCTCGTTGACTCGTTGGGCATAATTCTTTGCGCATTTGATTAATGTTTCAAAATTTATAACTAACTTTACGGTGCAGAAATATTCATTGACTCTTTTTGGTATGACACCTAAAAAATACACTGATTCTACTCCTGTTGAGGATTTGAAATGTATGCTTTGTGAAAAAATTGTTGAGTATAGCAAATCTTCAGCAGAGCGCCAGTTGCAACTTTCTTTATTCGAGAACTCTCCTGTCAAAACCAACAATGGCGATATACGCATTGTGGAATTGTTTGCAGGGGTTGGGGGGTTTCGTGTTGGTTTTGAAAGGGCTTCCTCTCGATTTAAAACTGTTTGGAACAACCAGTGGGAGCCTTCCACAAAGAGGCAAGATGCTTCGATAATCTATCAACATCGGTTTGGATCAGAGGGGCACAGCAACAAAGACATTTCTAAAGTATTGGCAAGCGAGATTCCCGACTCAGATATGCTATGTGGCGGATTTCCATGCCAAGACTACTCTGTGGCAACAACGCTTGTCAACTCAAAGGGCATAGAGGGCAAAAAGGGTGTTCTGTGGTGGGAGATTCAAAGAATCCTGCGTGATAAAGCAGAAAAAGCACCAAAGTATTTGCTCTTGGAAAATGTGGACCGCCTACTTAGTTCGCCTGCGAAGCAACGAGGCAGGGATTTCGCCATTATTTTGGCTTCATTGTCTGACCTTGGCTATTATGTGGAATGGCGAATCATTAATGCGGCAGACTATGGAATGCCACAACGTAGAAAGCGAACCTACATTGTTGCATATCACAAATCCAGCCGTATAGGAAAGCAATTAGAGGGTGCTATTTCGGCTCCTTACGAATGGATTTTAAGGAAAGGTGTGATTTCCTCTGCGTTCCAATGCGAGGAAAAAGGCGAGGCTTACAATAAAAGCCACTCCAATTTCACGATTGACGGTTCATTGGTTGATGTGACCAATAATTTTGGCGTGTCAGAAAAGAAAAATGCGAAGTCGCCATTCTGCAATGCCGGAGTGATGGTAAATCGTCAAGTTTGGTCAACTACGGTAGAAGCGGTGTACGACGGACCACGAATCACGCTTGGCGATATTCTGTTGCCTGAAGAAATAATCCCAAATGACTTTTTCATCAACGCTGAAGAACTTGAGAAGTGGAAGTATCTGAAAGGCGGAAAATCGGAAAAGAGAACCACAAAAGAGGGATTTGAATATAATTATTCAGAGGGTGCGATGTCATTCCCCGACAGTTTAGAAAAGCCATCGCGCACAATTATCACAGGCGAAGGAGGGCTGAGTGCTTCTCGTTTCAAGCATGTTGTTGTCACCCCGACAGGTCGTTACCGCCGTCTTGTTCCTGTAGAGTTGGAGCGTTTGAACATGTTCCCCGACAATCACACCCAAGAGGCCACCGACACCAGACGGGCGTTTTTAATGGGGAATGCCCTCGTGACTGGCATTGTGGAAAATATCGCCCGTGTTTTACTTTATAGAATGTGATTATGTGTGACTATGACCATACATCAAAAACCTCAATTCTCTCCCACGCTCAACAACTTTTGGGCAAATCACTACGAGATTTACACAATGAAGCAGTTGTCTTAAATGAAGGTCGTGGCAGAATGGGGCAATGTGTTGAGCAGTTTCATTTTCATTACAACCCAAACAGCGACCCCACTCCCGACTTTCCCCAAGCAGGTGTTGAATTGAAATGTACGCCATTGAAAGAACTTCAAGATGGTAGCATGGTGCCAAAGGAACGCTTGGTACTCAACATCATTGACTATATCAAAGAGGCAAAGGCGACATTTGAGACCAGTAGTTTTTGGAAGAAAAACCAATGGTTGCTCTTGATGTTTTATCTGCACGAATGTGGTGTTCCTGTTGTGGATTTGGTTTTCAAAATAATTCGGTTGTGGAACTTCCCTGAAGAGGACTTGAAAATCATTCGCGATGACTGGGAGAAACTCCATTGGAAGATGGCAAATGGCCACGCCCATGAAATCTCGGAAGGCGACACCCTATATTTAGGGGCTTGCCCAAAAGGTTCGAAAGCCGGCAAAGAGATGCGCGCACAGATTGACGAAACTGCGCCACTCGCACAGCAAAGAGCCTACTCGCTCAAACCTAAATACATGAGCACAATCGTTTTAGATTCGCTTATGCATCCAGAGATGTGCGACCACTTATTTCTCAGCAAGAAAAAGATTGAGCAAATAAGAAAATCGGCGAGTAATATTGTGCATTCTATTGACGAATACCAACCCAATGAAACTTTTGAGGAACTTGTGGAGCGAAAGTTTAGGCCTTTCTATGGTTGCACTGTTTATGAAATTGAATCCAAAGTTGGCACTAAAATCACCAATAAAGTAAAAGCAGTGTCGCACGCCACAATCTGCGCTATCTTGGGAGTAAAAACCAGTAAAATCAAGGAGTTTGAAAAGGCAAACCTTCAGCAAAAATCCATCCGACTGGAACCTAATGGGAACCTAAAGGAAAGTATGGTGTTTGGGCAAATCAAATACAATGAAATAATACACGAAGACGAATGGGAGGATTCTGTTTGGTACAACACCCTCACTCAGCGTTTCTTCTTTGTGGTTTTTAGAAAAGACGAAAACAACGACCCTAAGAGTTCCGTTTTGGAGAAAGTGTTTTTTTGGGCAATGCCGCCGTCTGATTTGGAATTGGCAAGAATATTTTGGGAAGATACCAAAAACAAGATTAAGCGTGGGGATTTCAATCATTTCATCAAGTGTGGAGATGGCAACATTTGTCATGTGCGCCCTAAAGCAAAGGATTCAAAAGACTTGATGAACACGCCTTTTGGACCTCAGAAGAAAAAAGGATATTGGCTGAATCGCAAATATATTCTTAAAATAGTCAACGATAATTTAAAATAGCGATTTTCAGGTTTTTCCGTTAGTTTGTGAGGAAACTTGACCCTCAACTCCAAATCTGGCTATTTTTTTTCACTTGTTGACCTATTGGATTGTTGACTTGGATAGGTGTTTTATAAATTCGGTTTTTTTTGTAACTTTGTGGGGAGTGTGGCTTTTTGGGAAGTTGCATGGATAGTAATTTAATATATTTGGATTGTGAAAAAGATTATATCTCCTTTGCTGAAATATGGCATTCCTGTGGCACTGAGTGTGTTGCTGGTGTGGTTTTTCTATAAAAATATGGATATGGATGCCATAAAGCAGAGCCTGCGTGAAGACGTGAACTTCTGGTGGTTTGTGCCTGTGATTGTGGTGAGCATCTTCAGCCATGTGTTCAGGGCTTGCCGCTGGCGCTTGCAGTTGCGCGCGCTGGGTATCGATGCACCGCTGAGTGCGCTGGTCAACAGTATTTTCGGCACCTATTTCGTCAACTTGCTGGCTCCCCGACTGGGCGAGGTGTGGCGCAGCGGCTACATCGCATCGCGTGAACGCACTTCGTTCTCCAAGGTGGTAGGCTCGATGGTGGGCGACCGCCTGAGCGACACCCTCACGGTGCTGGCACTGACCATCATCACCTTCTTCTTGGCGCAGGGCGCTTTTATGAAGTTTTTGAGCCAAAAAGGCGCAGCCAGCGGCGAGAGTATGTTTGCCACTTGGTGGTTCTGGGCTTTGGTGGCTGTGGGCGCGCTGATGGTGGCGCTGATGGTGTGGATTTTCAAGACCAAGAGCGAAAACAAGGTATTGACCAAAATTCGCCTCATGCTCACCAACCTGTGGGAAGGCTTGATTTCAATCACGAAGATGAAGGGAAAATGGTGGTTTCTGCTCTACACATTGCTGATTTGGGGCTGCTATTTCTTCCAACTCTATATCGCCTCTATGGCGTTCACGTTCACCAAAGATTTGGGCATTGTGGCTATACTGGTGCTGTTTGTGTTCAGCAGTTTGGGTATGGCGGTGCCTACCAATGGCGGTGTGGGCGCATGGCAATACGCCATCATGTTCGGACTTGCCATCTACGGCGTGGGCGAACTCCCGTTGGGCGACCCCTACAATCCCCAAGCCAGTGCTTTCGCATGGACGGTGTGGCTGGTGCAGCAAGTGCTGCTGGTGGTGCTCGGCATCTACGCGTTTGTGTCGATGGCGATTGACCGCCGCCGCATAGCCCAAGGCAAAACCATCGTTCGCACCAAAAGCGACGCCGAAGGCATGACGTTGTAGGGAAGACAGCGAGTCAACAAGTCAACAAGTCTACGAGTCTACGAGTTTTTTTGTCAGACGAGTCAGATAGGGATAATGGGAACACCATTGCGTCAAGCGCCAAAGCTATCGTCTTAACTTCTTTGACTTCTTAACTCCTTAACTTCTAAATTTCTAACATCTAATCTCTAATTTCTAAAAAAATGGGCAACCTGTTTAGCGATAAATACGACGACCACTTCTACTCAAGCAAAAAAGACGAGGAGGAGCAAAAGAAAAAAGAACAGCAACCTGTGGAGGAAACTCCAGAGGAACGCGAGGAGCGTGAATTGAGGGAATTGACCTACGACCGCTCGTCGAAGCGCAAACGCATAATGATTATTGGCGGTGTGGTGCTGCTGGTGCTGGGCGTGAGCATCGCGCTTTGGCTCCGCTATTTCCACCCCTACATCGTGAGCGAGGAACGTGGCGTGATTCTGAAGGTGCAGAGCGAAGGCACTATCCTCAAAACCTACGAGGTGCAGATGATTAGCGAGAAATACATTGCCGACACGGTGCGCGCCTACAAATCGGGCTTCGAATTTACCATCAAGAGCGATTCGCTGGCAGCAAAGGCTTCGCGCCTGCAATCCACAGGCCGCCGTGTGACGGTGAAATACGAAGAATTTAAAGGTATGTTGCCATGGCGTGGCGAAACAAACCGCTTCGCCACCGACATCATTGCCGACGGAGAAAATTGAAGTCAACGAGACTTCGAGACCACAGGTCAACAAGTTTCTGAGTGCTCCGAGTACTCCGAGTGCTCCAAAACCACCTAAAATCTAAATTGGTAATGCGAAAAAATGCGATAGTGATGGGGGCTTCAAGCGGCATGGGCCGTGAGGTGGCTTTGCTCCTGCTTGCCGACGGATGGCAGGTGGGTGTGGCGGCACGCCGTGCCGATGCGCTGGAGCAGTTGCGCAAGCAATACCCTGAACAGGTGACCGTGGCAGTGATTGACGTGACCGACACCGCCGCTGGCGAACAACTCACCGCTCTTGCCGAGCGCATGGGTGGCATGGACCTGTATTTTCACGCATCGGGCATCGGAAAGCAGAACCCGAATGTGGATGCCGAAATCGAGTTGCGCACGGTGGGCACCAACGGCATGGGTTTCACCCGCATGATTGATGCCGCTTTTGGCTATATGGCCAAGCATGGTGGTGGGCACATCGCCGCCATCACTTCGGTGGCTGGCACCAAGGGATTGGGTATGGCACCGTCGTACAGTGCCACCAAGGCGTTTCAGAACACCTATCTGCAAGCCCTTGAGCAGTTGGCTAACATGCGCAAACTCCACATCACGTTCACCGACATTCGCCCCGGCTTCGTTGCCACCGCATTGCTCGACGACGAGCATCACTATCCCATGCTGATGAATGTGCAGACCACAGCACGCCTGATTATGAAGGCGGTGAAGGCGAAAAAGCACGTGGCGATACTGGATTGGCGCTATCGGGTGCTGATAGCCCTGTGGCGGCGTGTGCCGAAGTGCATTTGGCGACATTTGCCCATAAAAACGAAAGATTAAGCCTATGGAAAAAACGCTCTCGATAGCTGATGCAGAACTGCTGCTGGTGGAGCATGGCGTGCGACCCACCGCCAACCGTATAGCCATGTGCCGTGCGCTGGCTGAGGCGCAGAGTCCTTTGTCGCAGATTGATTTGGAGTCGCTTTTGATGACCATCGACCGCAGCGTGATATCGCGCACGATTGGCGTGTTTCGCGACCGCCATTTGGTGCATGTGATTGAGGACGGCAGCGCGACCGTGAAATACGAACTGTGCCACAGCCATCACCATTCCGATACCGACGACGACACCCATGCGCATTTCTATTGCGTGAGGTGCGGACACACCACCTGCCTGGAGCAACTCGCCGTGCCTTCCGCCCAACTCCCCGAAGGCTACGAGGCGCAGTCTGCCAATTTTCTTATCAAGGGGCTATGCCCGAAATGCAGTTTTAAAGAATCCAAAAAATAATGTTACAGCGCAAACCATCGCTCGTGAATCGTGCGTTTTGGAACTTCCTGGGCGCATCGATTCTCACCACCGTGGCGGCTCAGCTGGCGGTGAGCACCGACGCTGCCATCGTGAGCCATCTGATGGGACCTCACGCCATGGCAGCCGTAAACATGGCGATGCCTGTGCTCACCACCTTCCTCTCGCTCAATTCGCTGTTGGGCGTGGGGGCAAGTCTGCTTGCCGCCAAGGCTATCGGCAGTCGCGACAGCGAGGAGGCGAGCCGTGTGTTCACTGCGGCACTCTATTCGGTGCTGGCGGTGGGCGTGGTGGTGACGGTGGCGAGTTATGCGTGCTGTGAGCAGATTTCGCGCATCGTGTGCGCCGACGATGAGATTCGCCCTATGGTGCTGAGTTATCTGCGTGTCACGAGCCTCGGTGTCACGGTGCTGGTGCTGTCGGGCATGATGAATATGATGGTGCAGAGCGACGGTCGCCCACGGCTGGTGACTTGTGCCGTGATTGTGGGTGCAGTGACCAATGTGGTGCTCGATGTGGTGTTTATCAAGATGCTGGGACTTGGCATTGCCGGCTCGGCATGGGCCACGGTCATCAACTACGGCGTGACGGTGTGCATCACCTCGTCGCACCTGCGCCGCAAGTCGTGCTCCTACCGCATAGTGCGGTTCACCAAACAAGTGTGGCACACGCTCGGAGCCAACCTCAAACAAGGACTTCCGCTGATGATTGCCAATGTGCTGCTCAGCGTGATTGTGCTGCTCATCAATAAGATGGTTGACGGTGTGCTTGGATCCGACGGTGTGTATATGGTGGCTGTGTGCATACAGTTGCTGCTCATCACCTTCGTGGTGCTAAACGGTGTGCTCGATGCCACGTTTGCCATTGGCGGAATGCTACTCGGCGAACACGACATCACGGGGCTGAAACTGCTCAATCGCAAGGTGATGACGTTTTCGTGCGCCGTGCTGGTGCCGTTTTCCGCCTTTGTGGCTTTTGCCCCCGGTGCGATGGCTACGCTCTTCGGTGCCGACGACCCTGCTTTGCGTGCCGAACTGTGCCGAGTGCTTCGCATCTTCAGCGCCATACTGCTGCCGTTTTCGCTCACCGTGCTGCTGCGCGGCATGTATCAAGTGCTGGGCCATTTGGTGCTGAGCGTGGGCGTGGCAGTGGGCCAGGTGGCGTCGATTGTGGTGGCGGTGTTTGTGTTCACGCAGGTGGCAGCCCCCGATATGCTCTGGTGGGGTTTTCCGCTCTCGGCTGGCGCAATGCTGCTGGTGCAGGTGGGCATCACTTGGCGAATGAGCCGTGGAAAAAGCGTTTCGCCGCTCACGCTGATACCAGTCCCCGATGCAGCGCGCACCTATTCCGCCACGGTGCCGAGCGGACAAACTGCTGAGGCGATGGCAGAGGTTCGCCAATTCCTGAAAAATGCGAAATGCCCCGATTCCATCGCAGAAAAATCACTACATTTCACCGAAAAATCGCTCACCGATGCCGAAGCCGACATCTGCATCCACATTGAGGACGACGGAGCGGTGAGCATCGTGCTGAAAGACACCTCAAAGCCCACCCCTACCACAAAACAGGCGTTCGGCATCACCATCAAATCCACCCAAATATCTTGAAGAGTCAACAAACCAACGAGTCAACAAGTCAACGAGTCAACAGGTCAACAAGTCAACGAGTTTTTTTGGGGGAGTGTCGGACGAGTCAGACAGGTCGGACGAGTCGGACTGGTCAGACAAGTCCGACGAATCAGATGGGAGGAAACCCTATTAAATTACCAAAAGGCGATGGTGCCGTCTTAACTTCTTTAACTCCTTAACTTCTTAACTTCAGAGTCTAATTTCACTTCCAATATCTCTAATCTGCGCTGCTTTTTGATAGTTTGCGAAATTATTGCTACCTTTGTAAATTAATATAGAAAGCATCGTGAAAATGAAATATAAAATACACCGTGAGGGCTTGAACATTATATTTGTTCTATTGTTCATCTTGTTGGCATTCAACGTGCCAGCATACTTGTTCATAGAGTATAAGCCTATACCCATTGTCTTCATGGTGATTTCCGCCATATTGTTCCTTTTGGTCATCAACTTCTTCCGCTCGCCTCGCCGCCACTATAAGGGTGAGGTGGAAAACATGGTGCTATCGTCGGTCGATGGCACGGTGGTGGCACTTGAAGAGGTGTACGAGGACGAGTGCTTGCACTGCAACTGCATTCAGCTGTCGGTGTTTATGAGCGTGTTTAACGTGCATGCCAACTGGGTTCCAGTGAATGGCATCGTGAAATATGTGAAGCACCACAACGGCCGTTTCCTCGCCGCCTATCTGCCAAAGTCGAGCACCGAGAACGAGCGTTCGTCGGTGGTGATTTCCACCCCTGCGGGCCACGATATTCTCGTGCGTCAGATTGCCGGTGCTGTGGCACGCCGCATCGTCACCTACGTTGAGCCAGAGGAGGAAGTGAGCATTGAGCAACACATGGGCTTCATTAAATTTGGCTCGCGTGTGGACATTTATTTACCTCTCGATAGCGAAATTCTCGTGAAATTGGGCGAAAAAACAACTGGTGGTATGACACCGATTGCACGCCTCAAACCTCGCAATAACTGATGAACATTCTACAATCAACTCGTAATAACACCCCAAATGCGGTCACTTGCTGTAACTTGCTTTCGGGTGCGTTGGCTTGTGTGGCTGCCTTCCATGCGTTTGAACCATGGTGGTGGGGCTTGCAAGGCTATCAGGTGGCATTTGTGCTGATTGCGCTTGCCGCTGTTTTCGACTTTTTCGACGGTTTCACCGCACGTTTGCTCCACGCCGTGTCGCCATTAGGCAAGGAACTCGACTCGCTGAGCGATGCAGTGAGTTTCGGCCTGGCTCCAGGCATGGTGCTCTACAATATGCTGGTGCAATATGCGCCAGAAAGCGGCGTGGCATACATCGCCATGCTCATCCCGGTGTTTGGCGCATTGCGATTGGCGAAATTCAACGTTTCCACCGACCAGAGCACCACATTCACCGGACTTCCCATTCCTGCCAACGCCATCTTCTGGATTGGCTTCACCAACTTCTACGCCGAGCACCACGCCGATGTGCCAGTGCTGGTGGTAGCCGTTCTGGTGGTAGCGCTTTCGCTGCTGATGGTGTGCAACTTGCGCATGTTCTCGCTCAAACTCCATAGCCTCAGCGTGAAGGAAAACTACAAGCAATACCTGCTCGTGTTGGCGTTTGTGATTTGCGTAGGCTTCTGCGGCGTAACAGGCTTGGCATGGGCAATGCTTTTCTACATCGTGCTCTCTGCCGTCACCAAGCAAGACTAATTGGCACGGATTTTGCTACGTTGCATAGCCTGTAACCAAATTGCTAAAAATTATGATTTCGGCATTACTACTGATATTCGTTGGCTACCTGCTGTATAAGGCGTTCATGTTCAAACGCCGCATTGACGCTGTGCGCAAAGATTTTCGCCGCCAATTCGAGGAAGCCCAAAGCCATTTCGGCGGCACCCAAAGCCCATTCGGCGGCGAGCAATACGGCGGTGAGCAAAATAGCGCCACCCAACCACGCGAAAAACGCTACGCCCAAACCGACGGTGAATACGTAGAATTCGAAGAACTCCCAGGCTCCACCGACCCCGAATCCCCCACAGAACCAACCAACAACACCCCCAACACCAACCACACAACTTCTTACCCCCAAGAAGACCTCATCTCCGACGCCGAATACGAAGAAATCCCCAACTAATCCCCTCCCCAAAACAAGTCAACAGGTCAACGAGTTTGTGGGGTGTCTGACGAGTCGGACTGGTCGGACAAGTCTGACTGTGGCTGGCGAGAACACCGATTAAATCCATTAAAATCCATTATCACCGATTTTTTATAATTAAATTTCAAATCGGGTGTAAATAGGATTTAAATGGATTAAATCGGTGTTTTGATTCTGACACATCACCAGAGGCGATGGTGTCGTCTTAACTTCTTTAACTTCTTAACTCCTTAACTTCCAAAAAAATCTTCTTAACTTCTAAAAAATCTCCTTAACTTCTAAAAAATCTGACTTCTAACCTCTGATTTTTGGATTATGGTTTTTTGTAGATGATGGTGAGGCCGTCGCGGAGGGGGACTATCACTTTTTCTACGCGGGGGTCGGATGCCACCATGTCGTTGAAGCGGAGAATGCCTTCGGTTTGTGGGTCGTGTTTGGTGTCGGGGTCCGCCACTTTGCCGTCCCAAAGGGTATTGTCGGCAATGATGAAACCACCTGGTGCCACGTGTGGGAGCACCATTTCGTAGTATTCGGGATATTGGCGCTTGTTGGCGTCGATAAACACCAAATCAAAACTCTCGCCCAAACGTGGCAAAATCTCGTTGGCATCGCCAATGTGCAGGTGAATACGGCTGCCGAAAGGCGACTTTGCGAAATGCTCACGGAGGAAGTCCTCCAGTTCGTCCTCTATCTCGATGGTGTGGAGTTGCGCATCGTCGTCGAGCAAACCTTCGGCAAGGCACTGCGCAGAATAGCCGGAGAAAGTGCCCAACTCAAGTATGCGACGAGGCTTAGCCATGCGCACGAGCATCTTCAGCAAGCGGCCTTGCAGATGCCCCGAACACATGCGCGAATAGAGCAACTTGATGTGCGTGTCGCGGTCGAGCTGGTAAAGATGCTCAGGCTCGGTGTCGATATGTTGTAAAATGTAGTCTTCGAGTTGTTCCGTCATTGTTCGTTTGCGTATTCAATCAACCAATCCACGGCGAGGCGATAACTGTCGAGCCCGAAGCCGGCAATCATAGTGGCGCAAGCGTCCTTAATCATCGACACGTGGCGGAACGTTTCGCGCGCCTGCACATCGCTGATGTGCGTTTCCACCACAGGAGCGGTGATGGCACGAATGCAGTCGGCAATGGCGATGGAATAGTGGGTGTATGCGCCAGCGTTGAGCACGATGCCGTCGTAGCTGAAGCCGATGCGCTGGAGCTCGTCGATAATAGCCCCTTCGTGATTACTTTGAAAGAGGGTGAATTCCACATCGGGATATTCGCCCACGAGTTCGTTGAGGTACTCCTTAAGCGAGCGGTTGCCGTAGATTTCAGGTTCGCGCACGCCAATCAAATTCAGGTTTGGTCCATTAATGATAGCTATTTTCATATCGCAGTCGATTTTATTACACACAAAGATAAACATTTCCCCCACAAATTCCTCCACCTCCCCACATTTTTTTCACAAAGCCCCCACAGCCCATTGAGTTCAGTGGATAAATACTGGGGGGACTGAAACAAAACTTCTGAAATCTAAATTTACGTTAGATAAGATAAAAAAGCATCAGCGGGCGCATCATAACGTAGGGACATGCCTTTGGCATGTTTCGATGCATATCAGCGCATTTGAAACATGCCAAAGGCATGTCCCTACGCTATGGCGTTATCGATTCGGCTACATTGCATAATCTATCCCCAGAAATTTTCCACTGAGCCGTCCATCGACTAAAAAACCCGTTGACCTGTAGTCTCGTTGACCCGTTGACTTGTTGACTCGTAGACTTTTATTCTTCCGAGGGGGTGAGGGGAGAGAGGGTGTCCATCACTTTGTTGACGATGGGAGCGTAGGAGTTGGCGAAATGGGTTGGATAGGTGGCGAGCACGGTGGCGAATGCGCCGTCCACTTCCACCACTTTGCGGCAGTAGGTGTTGCCGTGGTTGTCGTTGCCGCAAATCTTATACCAGTTGTCGGCTTGTGTTTGCAGGGTGTCGGTCTTGCTCTTTGCCGCAGCAAAGGCTTTCTTGATGTCGGCGTTGCCCAATTCGTCGTATTCGCCATAGACGGTGATTACCAACTCATTGTTGGAGAAAACGCGGCCGTCGCCATTGGCTGGAGCCTCGCCCTTGTCGAGAAACGAAGGGTATTCGCAATGGAATGCGAAGCGTGGGTTCACATATTCCACGAAATAAAAATCGTCGGGCACCTTTGAACCGACGTTCACTTCCAGCAAAGTGGTGTCGGCTGTCTCGGTGGACTGTTCGGAGTTTGCTTCTTGTTTTCCGCCTTGGCACGCAGCCATTATGCCGAGTAGCATCAGCGGAGCGATAAATTTCAGTTTCATAATTTAGAAAATGAAGGGGCGCAAAACACTTACGCCCCTATATTATATAATTGTTTGGATTAATGCACGAATGCCACGTTGTCAACCCAGAGGGTCATGCCCACGGTTCCTGTGTAGGCGGTGCCGCAGCCGCTTGAGAGCATCACCACCACATGGGTTGGCTTAGTGCCCACTGGTGCCCATTTTTCTTCAATCACGGGTTTCATTTTGCCCTTGGAGTTGCGTGCGTAGTAGCTCTTTTCCCTTGGAATCAAGCCCATGAACGACTTGTAGCCGGCGTGATGACGAATGTCGCCATACCAGATGGGAATGCGGTGCTTGTTCACCCAGCCCATAGTGGTCTTACCGAAGCGCTCACGACCGGTGCCCACACGCTCAGCGTGGATGTTGCCCTTAGCGTCTTCCCAACGGCGCTGGAGCAGCACAAACACTTCCGCATTGTCGCGGCCGCTGAGTTTCTTTTTACTGCCGAAACCGCTCGAATAGATAGGAGCGCCAGCAGGTGCCACAAGGCGGTAGTCGAATTGGAGGAATTTAGGGGTGTGGGTGTAAGGCACGCCCATCTCCATCTTGCTGTAGGGGTTCTTGGTGCTGCTCACAGGTTCCACCATCTTGCCCAAGAAGATGGTGCCCGACACCAGCACGTCCATGTTGATGATGCCCACAGCCTTCACATGCTCAAGAAGGGTGGTGAGCTTAGCGCAACGGCCAGCGCCGTGCTTGTCGGGGAAAACGGCGTTGCTCGTTTTCACCACGCCCATCACTTTTGCCATTACATTGCTGGTGGCCCATTGCGAGCCGCCCATATTGTGGTAAGCCTTGGCGCCGTTGATGGTGGCGTTGGGTGCAATTTCATACACCTTTTTAGTTTCGCCGCCAATCACGCCCGATTCCTTAATCACGCGAGTGACCCAGTTTTCAAAATTGCCAAACTTGATTGGCTCCACTTTTTCTGCTTTCACACCGAAAGCCAAAAAGGCTGTCAGTGCCATAATAAGTGTGAACTTTTTCATTGTCTTTGTAAAGTTTAGTCTGTAATGTTATAATAATGTTGTTTTTCTTATGCTTCTGTCGCTATTCGCCACGCGCCGCCTTGCTCAGCAGGAGGTGGCCGATTTTGCAGTAGATGCACTTGCGCGCGTCGCAGTATTCACGCTTCAGCTGCACCAGTGCCTGCGAGGTGAGTGCGTCGGGGCAGTCGATGCCGTAAGCCACGAAGTGCGACACGATGGAATTGCTCTCAGCCCGCAAATCCTCCAGCAGTTTGATGGCCTTGTCGGTCATCTCGTAGTTGCCCGTGAGTTCGCCGTAGGCGTAAAGCAGCGGAGCCACCGTGTTGATGAGAATGATGTCGATTGAGCTTCGGCTCAATGTGGCGGTGGCGCGCTCGTTGGGCTTGCCAAAGGTGTAGTGCTTTGTCCAATAGCCGCTCAACTCCACCTCAAAGAGTGCGCGCATCTCCTTTTCGCCCTCGGCCTCAAGAATGCGGTTCATCATTCTGAATCCGCCCTCGATAAACTGCGCCAGCATGGCGATGCGGCGATAGGGGAAATTCTGCGGACGAATGCGGAACAGTTTCCACGACTCCTTCTCCATAGAGGTGAGTTGGAATTTGTTGGAGAGGAAGGCGTATTCGGTGCAGAGTTGGTTGTAGTAGCTGTCCATTCCCGGCTTTTGGGCATCGAGCATACCGGCCTGGCCGAAAAGCAGCGCCTCGATTTGTAGCACCGAATCGCTGTGCTTGCCAAGCAGGCGAAGCGGAGTGCGACGAGCCAGCCGCTCAAACGCGTCGTTGTTGATGCCGAAACCGAAGTTGCGGGCGAGCGTCACATAGCACACGTCTTCCCAACTGCCGTTGAAACTGTCGAGCAACTGGTGAATGCGCTCCACCTTTCCGTGCAGCCGCTCAAACGCCAAACCCTCCACCCATTCCACGATGGTGAGGTGTGGCACCTGCTTGATTTTTGTGGCGCAAGGCACCTCGATGGTGGCACCCACGAGCGAAGCGTAGTCGGCATTGAACTGTGGCGACACCTCCAGCACCAACTGCGGAATCAACTCGCCATTGGTGCGGCGCACAGGCGCATCGTCCTTCGCCACCACATGCAGAATCACGCTGTCGTAAGCCTTGTCGCTGTCGTGGTGATGACGCTTCCAGTCGGTGGCGCGGTAGTGCATTTCCACGTTGCCCACCCACATGTGACCGTCAATCTCGATTTTCGCGTTGAAGAAATCGGGACCAGCGTCGGTGTTGAGCAGTCCGGGATCCACCACCCTCACCTTTTTCCCGGTGTTGGTGACCATATCCTCCGACCTCCACAGCCGATGCTTCCACACATATTGCATTAATTTCTCCATCGAAAAAACCGCTATTAAATTGCGAAGTTACAGAAATTTTGCTAAAAGTGTATGCCTTATTCACCAATTATGTTTTTTTGACCACCTTTACCGCCATTTTTCCTTGTCCTTCCACCTCGCGTTGGCGTGCCTCAAACCTCTTCCAACGCCGATGCGCGCTCAAATGCCGGGCTCCAGCACAATCTTCACGCTAACTCGTTCCAACTCAGAAGAATTTGCTGTTTTATGGTTTTTTATGAATTTGAGTCATTTTTTTGTTAAATATACTGGTGTTAAGGAAATAATGCCTAACTTTGTGCGTAGTTTTGGCTATACCATTACTACTTAGGGACAATTCGGATATATAAATAACTCTTTAAACAATCTTCGTTATGAGGAAAATTTTTACATTATTAATCGTGGCTATATTAGCCACCGCCACCTCCTGGGCTGCAGAGCCTTATAAGACTGCCTTATTTGGGAAGGATTATAACTCTAAGGCAGTAAATGGTTATACAGACTCTTGGAGTGCCACTAACGCAGGATTTACTGTGAATCTGCAAAATTGGAACAACTACCAAAATGCTTGGGATTACGTTAAGGCTGGACGTAAGAAAGTGGCATCTGTTGCAACCATCACAACTGCAAAAGCAATTGACAAAGCAATTAACAAAGTTGCCGTAACAGTAAGTGCTGCCACTGTCGCTTCAATCAACAGCACTAAACTATATGTGGCAAGCGATGCTAATTTCTCTAAAGATGTTCAAACAATTACAGTCACACCAGCTGTAGGCACATTAGAGTTTGTTGTGCCAAATCCTGCAGCAAACCAATACTATAAGTTTGAAGCCAATTGTGACAAAAAGAGCAATGGTTTAATTACTGTTAACAAACTCGAATATTATGCAGCAGATGTACCACAAAAGAATGTGAAATCATTGGCAATCATTGGCGAACCTACCAATAAAGAATATTACGTGGGTGATGCTTTCAGCACAGATGGTTTGAAGGTAAACGCCACTTACGATGACGACACCCAAGGAGATGTTACCGCTAAAGCCACTTGGACACTCGCTCCTGCTACATTCACTGAAGCTGGTGCAGTTTCAGTAACCGCTACAGCCGCTTTTGGTGGCGTGAGCGCAAGCACCACTTGCCCTGTAACTGTTAAGACTATTGCCAACACTAAAGAAGGTGCTTACACCATAGAACAAGCAATCGCTTTTATTGATGCTGGCAAGGACCTCACAACATCAGTTTATGTGAAGGGTGTGGTAAGCAAGATTGTCACTCCATACAGCACAAAATACAAAAACATCACTTTCGATGTGTCGGACGATGGTGCAACCACTACTCCACAATTCCAGTTCTTCCGTAACCAAAAAGATGCAGAAAACACTTATGCCGAAGACCCAAAAATCGAGGTTGGTGCTACTGTGATTGGTTATGGCAAATTGACGAAATTCGAAAAAACCCACGAAAACACCCACGAATACATCTACGAATTTGATGCAGGTAACTATCTCGTAGAGTACACCGCTCCAGTGGAAAAAGAGGTGAAGGATATCAATGTCACTAGCGAACCTACCCATAAAGAATATTATGTGGGTGAGTCATTCAACCCTGAAGGCTTGATCGTAACTGCTATTTACAGCGATGGGTCAACTGCTGATGTTACCGCTGATGCCACTTGGATGTTCGACCCTGATGTTTTCTCCGCCACAGGTTCTGTAACCGTTGGAGCTACGATAATATATGGTGATATAAATCACACCGAAGAATATACAGTTACAGTATCGGAAAGACCGTCTTTAACTTTAAAAATCTCTCCTGAGTCAGGAGTTTATCATTCTGCTCAAACAGTTACAATTGAAGCAAACAATGCTGCGGGAGATGTCGTGATTTATTACACAACAGACGGTTCAGACCCAGCACTTACTGGATCCTCCAAGGTATACACCGCACCATTTGAGGTGACAAAAACCACAATTGTTAAAGCATACGCGATTGATGGCATGGGTAGAAAAACAACAGCTGCGTCTGACTTCACCATCAGGCTTAATACTCTCACTGAAGAAAACTTTAACGGCTGCACCGGCCAAGGCGGTAGAGATGGTTTCTTTGAAGAAGTTTATTCAGGACTAATTGAAGACCACTGCTTTGATTGTATGGGTTGGGGTATGCGGAATAAATATATCTATCAAGCTAATTCTTGTGCAAAACTGGGTATAAAATTTGGCTACAACAAATGGAGGAAAGGCGAACTTTTTTCACCTCCAGTGGCTGGCACCAACTATAACGCAATTTCATTCGATATTGCAGGATGTGATAATGGAAGTACCAACACACTTACTGTCACCATCAATGATGGTGGCGCATTTGCAGATGGAACCACATCAAAATCATTCACTGCCACCAACGGCAAATGGACAACCTTTACAGAAAAGATTAAAGGATTGACTCCTCGCACCACTTTCGACTTCGGTGGTAATGTCGTCTACCTTGACGCAATCATCTTGACGAACATTTCCACTTTGGCTGAATTGGCAGAAAATGGCACAGAAGGCAAGAAATGCATCGTAAACGATGAAATGGTGGTGGCTGCTAAATTCCAAGCTGGCGACAAGAACTACATTGTGGTGAAGGACGCTGCTCAGGCTGTGAGAAACCTCAGCGCTCCAACCGCCGACGACAAGTTCTTCAACATCAATGGCAACAAGCAGCAAGACTACACTCAAAACAACTGGATGCTCGTAAGCCTGCCTACAGGTCTCTACAACCAAGTGAACGAGAAGAGCACCATCACCTCAATCACTGGCACGCTTACCGAGAAGTTCAACTTGGCTATGGAAGCTACAAATGTGGTGGCTGGCGAAGCAACTGATTTCGCTCCAAACACCTACTGCGCACTCAATTTTATGGGCGAAAGCAGTGTGAAGGATGAAACCAACACCAGCACCTACTACTTCGCTACTCCAAAGGCCAACGAATACGCAAAAGTGGTTTGGGCAGTTTACAACGCCACCGACGGCATATTCTGCATCCCTGCACATGAGGGTGGAATCAACGGACAAGGTTTCAAGGCTGCATTCAGAGTGAATTATTCTCTCAATACCAACGCTGCTCCAGTGCTCGCCGACGGAAGCATGTATGAATTCGACGCATTGGTGAAAGAAACGGCTCCTACAAAGGTGGCTCCCCGCAAAATCGGATACGACTCAACCGTAGCGCCAAGCACCAAATTTGTGGTATATCCACTCAACTTGGACGCTGACAAGGTCAGCACTGGCGTGAACGACGTGAACGGCACCAAGGAAGTGAAGGGCGTTAGCTACTTCAACATGATGGGTGTGGAATCGGCTCAACCATTCGATGGCGTAAACATCATGGTGACCACCTACACCGACGGCACCCAAAGCGCTGCAAAAGTGCTCCGCTAATCTCCCCCGCCTCTCACGC
>SAMEA104315429__coassemble_389_pt1 | contig 39048 bp, 31 predicted proteins | sample SAMEA104315429__metabat2_high_PE_005 | metagenome-assembled genome bin SAMEA104315429 (sample SAMEA104315429) | gut metagenome | biome: Monkey gut; feature: monkey-associated habitat; material: faeces | place: China | collected 2013
ATATCATCATTGATGAAGTGCAGGAAGTCAACGACTTTGTTGAAGTACTTTCTACCTTGGCTGTGACAGAGGGGACGGATGTTTATGTCACTGGTTCAAACTCTCGTTTCCTATCATCGGATGTGGTTACAGAGTTTCGTGGCAGAGGTGACGCGATTCATGTATGGCCTTTATCGTTTGGGGAGTTTATGTCTGTTTATGAAGGGTCGAAGGAAGATGGATGGGTTGAATATCTTATGTTTGGAGGATTGCCACAACTTCTGACACAAGTGGGTGATGACAAGAAGGCTGGTTTCTTGCACCGTTTGTATCGCACTGTATATCTCAGAGACATATACGAGAGAAATCCCATAGAGATGAAAGCGGAGTTTGAAGAACTCTCAAAGACTGTGGCATCCAGCATTGGCGCACCAGTCAATGCACAAAATATAGCAAATACGTTCAAGTCTGTTGGAAAGGTGCAGGGTATCAGCAGCAAGACAGTTTCCACATATTTGGAATATATGCAAGACTCTTTCTTGATTGAGAAGTCTGAACGATATGATATTAAAGGGCGAAAGTATATTGGTGCCCTGTGTAAATACTATTATCAGGACATTGGTTTGCGTAATGCAATTCTTTCATTCCGTCAAAATGAAGCAACGCATATCATGGAGAATGTTATCTATAATGAGATGCGCATGCGTGGCTGGCTTGTTGATGTGGGCAATATCTTTCATCGAATAAGAAATGAAGCTGGCCAACAACAACGTGTCATGCTTGAGGTTGATTTTGTGTGCAATAAAGGCAGCGAGCGTATCTATATTCAATCTGCGTACAAGATGCCGAGTGCGGAAAAGATGGAGCAGGAGAAACGTTCTCTAAAATTGGTTGATGATTCATTCCGAAAAATGATAATTGTGGGAGAACATACAAAAACATGGAGTGATGAGAATGGAATACAGATAATCAGCATCTATGATTTTCTTCTGAATGCGTCGTTGACGGAATAGTGTATAATATTCTTTGCTGTAATAGCAATAGGGTAGTAGAATGGTCTGTTACTATGAAAATAAAAAAAAAGACTGGAAATCTGATGATTTTCAGTCTTTTGGGGGTGCCCAAGAAAGGACTCGAACCTTCACGCCTTGCGGCACACGCACCTGAAACGTGCGCGTCTACCATTCCGCCACTTGGGCATTTTGCGAATGCAAAGTTAGCAATATTTTTTTAATTAGCAACTAAGAATTGGCAAAATCGTGCGTTTTTTAAGCCGTCACTGCTTGAAAGTGCAGAATGTGTGGGGTGGGGAGGAGCGGATTTTTGTGGCATATTTGATTATGTGCTTTTCTTTCGGTAAATTTGCAGATGAAAAATCAATATTAAATCTGTAATTATGAGAAAATCATTATTCCTAATCCTTGGGCTCGCATTGGCGGTGATGGCCAATGCTGGCACACGTGAAGACTTTAAGGCTAATTACAAGCAAGCAGCCAACAATTATTATGCCTATCCCGACCAGAATCTGCCAGCGCTTACCGCTGCGCCAGAGGGATATACGCCATTCTATATCGACCATTATGGCCGTCACGGCAGCCGTTGGCTCATCGACCCAAAGCAGTACAGTTCCACCGTTGCCATCCTCTCGAAAGCTGACTCTGTGGGCAAACTCTCGGCTCGTGGCAAGGCCGCTTTGGCTACCCTCAAAGAGGTGGACGCTGCGTCGTACAAGCGTTTGGGCGAACTGAGCGACATCGGTGCAGAGCAGCACCAGCGCATCGCCACTCGCATGTATAAGAACTATCCCGAAGTGTTTGCTGGTGATGCTGCCGTAGATGCGCGTTCCACAGTTGTGATTCGTTGCATTCTCTCGATGCAAAACGCTGTGACCACCCTCAAGGGCTTCAATCCACAACTTCGCATCACCACCGATGCGTCGGAGCACGACATGTACTTTATGAACTACGATGACCTTGTGGCAAAACGCTTGCGCAGCACTGCGTATAAGACTCAAGAAAAGGCGTTGAAGGATAAATATCTCCAGCCAAAGCGATTGTTCTGCACCCTGTTCACCGATAGCAAGTGGGCGATGGCGAATGTGAAAAAGCCACAGAAGTTTATGCTCGACCTCTTTGATGTGGTGGGCAACATGCAGAGCCATCACCAATTTGAGAATGTGGACCTCTACAACCTTTTCAGCGAGGAAGACCGCTTGAAAGTTTGGGAGTATAACAATATCCGCTGGTATTTCTGGGCTGGTTCCACACCACTCACCAAAAACCGTATGCCATACATGGAGGCCAACCTTTTGCGCAACTTCATCACCACTGCCGACAAGGCGATTTTGGATGGCAAAAACTGCGCTACCCTCCGTTTCGGCCACGAGAGCGTGGTGCTTCCACTGGTGTGCCTGATGGGTCTTAATAATATGGACTACAGCACTGCCGACCTCGCGTCGCTGACCGACAAGTGGCAGAGTTACAAGGTGTTCCCGATGGCTGCCAACGTGCAATGGATTTTCTTCCGCAAGGCAGGCTCGCCAATCCTCGTGAAATTCTTGCTCAACGAGCACGAAGCCACCCTCCCCGAAGCAGTGAAGCCAGTGTCGGGCCCATACTACAACTGGGACGAGGTGAAAGCCTACTTCGAACAAAAACTCGCCGACGAGCCACAAGTGGAAATCCCCGAAAAATAACCCACACATCATCAGGCACTAACCGCCTGCTAAACGAATAAAAACACTACCAAAGGGACGGTTCTTCTGGTAGTGTTTTTTTTGGTCTGAATGGTGGGGTTTTTGGGGTGGTTACGTAGAATTAACAAAGGTTATATATCTGTTAGGATTTATTTTTGTACTTTTGTTGTTTAGATGATACGAGTCCGTTATGGCTTTATTTTTGAATGAGTTGGAAAACTGTTGCTGGCGTGGCAGTTGAAACATGCCAAAGGCATGTCCCTACGTTTTTTTCAATTTATTTGGGAATGATTTTGTCTGGGGCTTCTAAATGTTTTTTTGTGCTATGAAGAAGATTTTCACAGTGATGGTGGCTGCTTTTGTTTGCCTTGCGGCTTTTGCGCAGGGGCACGCCACCTATAAGGTAAAAGAACACGACTTTGGCTATATTAAGGAGGCTAAAGGGGCGGTGTCGCATACGTTTGAACTTAAAAACACTGGCGACAAGCCTTTGGTGATTATGCAGGTGGTGACTTCGTGTGGTTGCACTCGTCCCGAATTTCCCACCAAGCCCATCAAACCGGGCAAAACGGCAAAAATCAAGGTCACATTCAATCCCGCAGGGCGTTCGGGTGCCTTTATGAAACCTGTAAAGGTGAAAACCAGTGGCGATGAAGGTCGCATCACGCTGACCATTCGTGGCACCATTATTCCAAGAAAATGACGACGCTGAAGCGAAATATGATGCTGTGGGCACTGTGCCTCGTAAGCTTTGCGGTTGGGGCGCAGAGTGTGCCGTCGTGGCTGGAGACCACCCACGATTTCGGCAAGTTTCGCGATAGCCTGAAATCAGTAAGCACCACCATGCGAGTGGTGAACCGTGGCGATTCGGCTTTGGTGATTACGCGTGTGCAGTCGAATTGCGGTTGCACCGTGGCAGAATACACTCGCCAAGCCATTGAGCCGGGCGACACCGGCAGCGTGCAGGTCACCTACAGCACGCGCGACATACCGGGGCCGTTTGAGAAAAAGGTGTATGTATATACCAACGGCAAGCCTCGCAAATCCACGCTCACCGTGAAGGGCAGCGTGATAGGCTCTGCCGAAACCGTGGCTGAGCGCTATCCGTTCGGTTTCGGTCCCATTCGCTTAAATTCTGCCAGTATGCCACTGGGCGAGGTGTTCAGGGGCAATTCACGCAACGCCTACATCAGCGGCTACAACACATCGAGCGACACGATGCTCGTGCACGCCGCCATCAACTCGAAATACATTTCTTGCCACGTGCTCCCCGACACCATTGAACCGGGCGGCATATTTATCGTATCGGTGCATTGCTCATCGGCTGGCGCGCCACAATGGGGATTCAACGCCGACACGGTGAAGATGACGGCGCACTCGCTTCACGGCACCGAGCAATATGAAGGCAAATTCAACGTGATGCTCCAAGTGAAGGAGAACTTCTCACGCATGACCGAAAAGCAGCGCCGCAATGCGCCGGTGATAGAGGTTTCGACCGACAAGGTGGACTTCGAGACGTGCGCCCCCAACGAGCCTGTGAGCCGCACATTCACCATCACCAACCGTGGCAAAGACGTGCTCCGCCTGCGCAGGCTGTTTGTGCCGGAAGGGGAGGGCATCACCGCCACCAGCGACCGCCACGAGTTGAAGAAAGGGCAGTCGGCTACCGTGAGCGTGACGCTCGACACATCGGCGCGCGCCAATAGCGTGGTGAACACCCTGCTCACCATCATCGCCAACGACCCCTACACCCCACAGACGCAACTGCGCCTGGTGGGCATTGTGAAATAAGAAAAAACAATAAAAACAGATAAGAAGACATGAGTAACAATCAGCAAAACGATGGCCACCATCATCACATGGAGCATCCCGAAAACGATGCGCAATACACTGGACTGCAAGTGAATGCTGGCATTGAAATGCCACCAATGAACAACCCCTACATGAAGCGTCGCAAAAAGCGTCCGCAACTGTCGGTATCCGATTACGTGGAAGGTATTCGCAAGGGCAACCTCTCGGTGCTGGGTCAGGCTGTCACTTTGGTGGAGAGTCTGATGCCAGAGCATCAAGTGATTGCTCAGGAAGTGATTGAGAAGTGTTTGCCTTACACCGGCAATAGCAAGCGCATCGGCATCACTGGTGTGCCTGGCGCTGGTAAGAGCACATCAATTGACGTGTTTGGCTTGCATGTGCTTGAAAAAGACCCAGCCAACAAGTTGGCGGTGCTGGCGATTGACCCAAGTAGCGAACGCTCAAAAGGGTCAATCCTCGGCGACAAAACGCGTATGGAGAAACTTTCCGTACACCCCAAGGCATTCATTCGCCCTTCACCATCGGCTGGATCGCTTGGCGGTGTGGCTCGCAAGACGCGCGAAACCATCGTGCTCTGTGAGGCTGCCGGCTACAACAATATCTTTGTCGAGACCGTGGGTGTGGGCCAGAGCGAAACCGCCGTTCACTCGATGGTTGACTTCTTCTTGCTGATTCAGCTTGCCGGCACTGGCGATGAGCTTCAGGGCATCAAGCGTGGCATTATGGAAATGGCTGATGGCATCTGCATCAACAAGTGCGACGGCGACAACGTGGACCGCGCCAACCTTGCCGCTAACCAGTTCCGCAATGCGCTCCACCTCTTCCCAATGCCACCAAGCGGCGTTGCGCCACAGGTGACCACCTATTCGGGCTACTATGGCTACAACATCGACAAGGTGTGGGAAATGATCGACGCATATTTTGAAACCGTGCGCAAGAGCGGCTACTTCGAGGAAAAGCGCCGTCAGCAGGAAAAATATTGGATGTACGAAACCATCAACGAGCATCTGAAGAGCCATTTCTACAACAATCCCGAAATTGAGCGTCTGCTTAAAATCAAGCAGGAAATGGTGCTCGGCAGCAAGCAATCGTCGTTTATCGCCGCATCTGATGTGCTGAAATTCTACTTCGACTCTTTAACCCAAAACGGTCATTAGACCGTATGGGGATTTTTAGATAACTTCTTGCGGTCTTTCGGCTTTTATAAGATGCCTTTCGCTTGTTTTTAATTCGTAATAGCTCGCTATCACTCATTAAAAGACAATCAAAATTCATTCTTCTAAAACTCCGAAATACCACAAGCCCTAATGACCGATTGGGGTTTAACCCAGAAATAATGATATGAAAAGGTTTGTAAGGCTGATGGTGGTCCTCCTTGTGGCTTGTGTGGTGAGCAGTTGCTCCATCACACGCGAGTTGGAGCAAAACGCTTCGCCCATCGCATTCACGGAGGTGAACAACTATTTTGTGAAAAACAACTCTGTGCCACAAAAACTGCTCCGCAAGGTGATCAACACCGAGAGCGAGTTCCGCGCCATTTTCGGTGAGGCGGCGGTGATGGGCAGCAACGGACAGCCCACGCCCATCAATTTTAAGCGACAGTTTGTGCTGGCGGTGGTAAGCCCCGTTACCGACACCGACACGCAGATGTATTCGCTGAGTGTGCTCCAAAACGGCAACGCCATCATTTTCAACTACAAAGTGGACAAGGGCAGCAAAATGTCGTACTCGATTTGCCCATTTACGGCTGTAGTGCTCGACCGTCCTGCCACCAATTCCTCTTACGAAATCTATTGGAACGAACGATAATCCCCCGCATAGAAAAAAATATGAAGAAATACACTTACGACTATCCACATCCGGCAGTCACTGCCGACTGCATCGCACTCTCGCCCGAAGGTGGCGAAATGCACGTGCTGCTGGTGCAACGCAAGAATGAGCCGTTTAAGGGACATTGGGCTTTCCCCGGCGGATTTATAGGAATCGACGAGGACGCGCCAGCCGCCGCAAGGCGTGAACTCCGAGAGGAGACTGGCATCGCGGCAGGCCAACTGATGCAAATCGGAGCCTACACTCGCCCCGACCGCGATCCACGCGAGCGCGTTATCTCCATCGCCTTTGCGGCGTATTTCGACAAGCGACCAGCCGTCACCGCTGCCGACGACGCGGCTGAGGCACGCTGGTTCCCCGTCAACGCACTCCCCCCATTGGCGTTCGACCACGCCGAAATGCTCCGCGACGTGCAAGAACTCATCAATCCTACATAAATCATCTGCTCAAAACTTCTACTTTCAAAAATTGTGATATAAAAATAGAAAACGAGAGAGAATATACATTATTTTTGCATATTCTCTCTCTCCAAAAGTTATTTGTTATTAATGGTCTTCGTAGTATTCGCTTTTTGCTTCATAATAATCGTCATCGAGACAAACTTCGTCTGATGAATAGATGTTGATATCTGCACCATCGTAATACTCGCAAATATGACCTGAGACACTTTGGAACTTGTTGCCGGAAGATAACAATATGAGGCTTGGATTTCCTATAGGCTTTGTCGCATCGTGGTAATAGAGGAAACCGGAACCAGAACCAGCATTTGTCAATCTTCTAAACACATTATTGGTGAGCGTGAGCAGCGACCGCTCTGGCAGTTCGTTCAAGATGAGCTGGTCGCAAGTGGCGAAGAATTTGTTGCATCGGAAGTCAAACACACCTTCTTTCAGGTTCTTGGAGTTGAACCACGTCTTGCCTTGAAACACGTTGCCGCTGGCGCTGAGGCGAATGAACGACTTGTTTTCCTTTGCCGATTTGTCACCCTTTTTTGTAGCTTCAGCTGGTTCGGTGAAATCAAACGACCCCATCGCCGACATTCCACGGAACACATTGTCGCGCATCATGATGCATCCGCCTTTATCACGGGAGTACAACAGCATATAGCCACAGTCGTCAGATGCAGTAGTGTTTGTTGAATTTTTAACCGCATTTTCGGCTAATGTTTTCACACTCTCTGTGTACTCGGTCACAGTATTGCGGTTAAACTCCACGCATCCGCTCTCCACATCTATCACGATGTGATACTCACAGGCAATATATTTTTCGCCAATTTTGTGCGCGATGTATGGATATGCAGAGCTCTCAATGGTGTTGTCCTCTATAAGGATAGGGCTTAGACTCTTTTTGTTGGTCATCTCCAAATCATAGATAGCATCCTTTGTGTCGGGATTTTTGTCGTACACCACCTTGAAGTCTTGTAGCTGGCACTCTCCGTGCGCCCAAGGACCGTATTTGATAAGGTTGTTGGTGATTTTGATGCCTTCGGTGTGGCAATAGTTGTCGAAAGTCACACCCATCAGCACGTTCATCGGCGAATCGATGTAAAACTCGTTGCCACTGGTCACATAGTCCGACACTTCATAGTGAACGTAAGGGACAATGGCGGGTTCAACTACCGAATCAACAACCTCGTTTCCGCCAATGTTCTGTGGTGTTTCAAATCCCATATCTCCGTCAACGGTAGCATAACCTTCATTTATTTTAGGGAATAGTATTTTGTTCTTTGGTGTGTGCTGCGAGACGTACAGGTTTTGGAAGATGTCGATCACACCATTCCATTCCTTTTCAGAATCAGTTCTTTGATAATCTTTATGTTCTTTTTGAAAATCATGGATTTTTCTTAAAGAAATATGGTCGGGGAATTTCTCAACATTAGTCTTGTCCTTACTCAAAGAGAAAGGATACTCAGGCTTGCCGTAGAAGAATCGATTGTTCTTGATGTGGATATGCTCAAATTTGAGCTGGCGATTGGCATACGCATCGCTATCAAGCCCCGAAAGCGTGTCTTTCGAGTTGTAATAGCCGTTCTCGTCACGGCTCATAATGGAGTCGCCCCAAATGCCGATGTTCTCGTCGTTGCCGTACTTGTAGAAATCGTTGTTTACGATGTTCACATTCTTCACGCGCTGGCATATCCAGATGTTGCCACCAATTTTTCGGGCGTTGTAGTTTTTGAACTCGCAGTTGGTGATGTCCACATTCTCGCACCAGTGCAGGAACACGTGGGTGAGGTCGAGATACTGCGAATACATTCGCACGTTGAACATCTTGAACGAGCTCGCCTCGTACACCTTGAAGAACACCGGGCAGATATCGGGGTGATACCATCTCTCGTACAAATTTGCGCCCTCAACATCAGTCAAATTGAAAGCCACACGGAAAGCGATGTCAGAAACCACAATGTTGGTGGGACTACTATGCTCATTCTGAATATTGAAAATGGCATCATCGTGGGCGTAGGAGTAGCATTTGTTCCCGTTGGCGTCTTTATATTCCTTTGCGTCTTTCTCACGCTCGTTGTGCACCACAATAGTGGGAATATCTTGGCTGGCACAGTGCCCCGAACGGGCACCTTGAATCACCACTTTTTTATAGCCTTCCCAAAAGAAAGCCTTGTTGTTGATAATGGTGTAAGGCGTATCTTGATACATAAAGGTGAGCTTGATTTGCTCGCAATCCTTACTCGGATAAAATTTGGGCACTTCATCTACGCACCCACAATCTGTGCCTAAATCTAAAGAATTACCATCTGCCCTCACAATATCCGTGAACCGCATTTGGAAATTGATAAACTCCTGGTTGTTTGTAAAGACGAAATTGTTCACATTCGTCAACTTTTCATTGGCACTCAGATTTAATACTGAATCGTCAAATGTGTTTTTATTCATGAAAAAACGAAATTAAAAAATTAAACATAAAATAATAATCACTTGAATTTTAAAAAAGGGAATGTGTGTTTTTTGAGATCTCAACTGTGTGTTTTTCCGTTTCTTAAATTCTTCAACCGCAAAGTTAAAACACTCTTTTGTAAAAAGCAAATTTTTTTATTAAAAAAAATGACACACACACTTTTTTTTACTAATTTTTTGCTTAAGTTGTTGTTTCTTGTTATTTTAGCAAAAAATATAAATCATTCTTTAATTTTATACCACTATGAAAAAGAAACTATTACTAACTTTTGCCATTTTGCTCGGTTGTGTAGGTTTCGCCAAAGCCGATGTGAGCATCAATTCAAGGAATTTTCCAGATGCAGGTTTCCGTACTTGGATACAAAAACACTTCAACAAGCCCAATGGTGCCACACTCACCGACGAGGAACTGGCTTCTGTGAAAAGAATAGCAACTGCTGCTGATGATGATTTTAATTCGGTCTCTTCAATGAAAGGTGTGGAGTTTTTTAGCGAACTCGAAGTTTTGAGTATTTGGAATAGTAAATACTATGGGGACTGGGATAATTACAACGATATACAATCAATCGATTTGTCGAAAAATAAAAAACTCAAAGAATTCTATTTTAGTGCAAACACATTTCAAACTGAGCCTGAGGATATGTATCTCAAGAGTGTGAATTTGTCCAATTTGCCAGAGCTTGAAGTTGTGGACATTGATGACCATTATTTTTCAGAATTGGATTTGCGTGGCAACCAGAGTTCGGAGAATACAGATGATTTGAAACGTAGTGATGTAGACAATGTGGCTAACACGGGGCTAAATTTACGTGGCTGTCGGAATTTGAAGGTGATCAAACTTACGAATGGTAAAAATTCACTTACTGTAAAGCTTGACACGTGCATCAATTTAGAAGAACTGACTTGTACAACTATTCCAGAAGTAAAGGGATTTGATGTGTCGTTTGCGCCCAATCTTAAGATTATCAACATCGACCATTCAAAGTGGAAGAACCTGGATTTAACTTCTTTAAAGAATTTGGAGGAGTTTTCTTGCACAGACAACGATTTCGATAGTATAGATCTTTCCAACTGTAAAAAGCTTAAAAAGCTGAATTGTAGTGGCAACCCCATCCCTTATCTGTTGGGTTGTAGTCAACTCGACTCGCTTACCAGCATCGATGTATCGAACTGCGTAAAATTAGAGGCGTTCCCCTCTTTGCCTATCGGTATAAAGACAATAGCTTGCGATAATGTCAAATCTTTTGCTAACGTGGACATCAATATGTATCCAAACCTCACGGAGCTGTCGGCAGCAAATTGCGGTTTGACTACATTCGATGCTACCAATCTGCATGATTTGACTGCGCTTAACCTCTCAGACAACCACATTGCAGCCATCAACATTGCTCCAACGCAAGCTGTTGATCAGGAAAAATTCAAGCTTGACCAGCGCCTTGATATAACAGCTATTCCAGAACAAGGCGCCTATTGGAGGGTGTTACTGCCCCCAAGCGTGGATATGGGCAGATTTTATTCTTACGACTTTGTAGACAATGCAGCAAAACGCTCCTATACACTATACAATGAATACTATAATGGTGACCAGGGACAGCAACCTTCATTTGTGACCAACTATATGCCTACTGGAAGTGCCTTCAAAAAGAATATCATCTATCAGTATAAGACAGGTGCCTATTATGTGAAATTCCGAAAAAATGAGGAATTGGTGTCTAATGTTACAATTTATACCCAGCCAGGAGCATCAGGCGTTGATGATGTGGCTGCAGATAAGGCGGTGAAGGGTGTGAAATACTTTGACTTGCAGGGCCACGAGAGCGCAGAGCCTTTCAGCGGCTTCAACATTGAGGTCACTCAATACACCGACGGCACCTCGCAATCACGCAAGTTGGTGCACTAACCCAAACAGTTTTTCATAGCATCAAAAAAACAAATTAAGAATCGTGCGGATATGAACAAACGGTGTGCTTTCCTGATGGTGATGGTTTGCTTGCTCTTTGCGGCTTGCGACAAGGATGATGTTTTGCCTGGTGAACCTATGGAGTGGTCGTATGAAATTCTTACGCCCGATAATGTGAAATATACGGGTGGCAGTGTGGAATCGACACCCCGATATTGCTTCGAGGCAAACAGTAAGGAGGGCGATGTTGTGATGACTTGCAACAACTACGATGCGCTCGGCCCCATGTCAGGCGAGTCTTTCACCTACGATTGTGGGTGGGCTACGCTCAAGGTGGAGGGCAACAGGGTGAAAATTCACTTTCCTCCCATCGCCTCTGAGGCTTCTGACGCTTACGAAGAAATTCGGATTTCGGCGACAGATGGCGGCAGGAAAGCAAGCACCATTATCTGTTTGACGCGGACCTTTAAAGAGGGGCAACCCGACCCCAAGCCGCAAACTTTGCCAGATGAGGCGAAGTTTAAGTTGAAAGTGGAAAAATACTCACCCTTTATGCGTATCGAAAGTCCGCTGCCCGCGCCCCTCGACCTCGTCACATTCAGAATTACTGACCTCGACGGGAACTATACGGCATTGGGATTCCCGAAGTTTACAGAATATTACGACTCTATTGTGTGGAGTGCCGACAATTACCCTCACACCTACAAGATATATGATTATAAGGTTTCGGAAGGAGGAGTTGAGCGGCATCTGACCACGCAATGGGCATCGCATTTCTTCAAAAGTGGCACAGTGAAAAGCCATCTTAAAGGCTACCACGATGGAAAGGTGAAATATGAGGCGGCTCTTGACCTGACACTCTATGACCGCGACTTCTTAGGGCTTAAATGGGGTGACCTTGTTCTCAGCAAGCCACAAAACCTCACCACCTATTGCCTGCTTGACAGGGAATATGAATATCAGGTGTGTGATATTGTGGCAAAGAACGATGCCCCCTATTCCCGAATCATACCGGTGAATCACAAATTGCTGCCCGACAAGGAATTCCTCGCGATAATGCCAAAATCCATCAAAGCACTGATGGAAAACAGCGTGGGAGTGGGGCAGAACGCCAAAGGGAAAGAAAAACTTTTCAAATGCCTGCCAGAAACAGGAGTGGAAGCCCTGCTATATTGGGAAAACAAAACCACCCGAATGCTCCTGCTCCACCAACTCGCAAACGAAGACACCGACTTCACCCCCGAATTCTACTACCTCCACCTCGAACCCAAATAATAGTTCCACGGCTCAGTGGATAAATACTGGGGGCACTGAAACAAAAAACATAAAAAACAGCCCTTTGTCGATGCCAGTGCTTCGCACCTGTCGTTAGTGCTGTGGCATATCTGATTTCAAGCAAACCACATAAACCACAAACCAAAAGAACCGTCCCTTTGGTTTGTGGTTTGAGGAAGAGGCTTGAATCAGTCACACCACATCACCAACGCCGCCCTCCCAAGCGAGGTCGGTGGCATCGCCAAAAGGACAAAAACCGCTCGCCTTCGGCGAAAAACCAATCTAAAGAAATCAGATTACCCGAAAGCGCGAATAAAAATCGCATCATAACGTAGGGACTTGCCTTTGGCATGTTTCGATGCAAACACCAATGTATCGACACATTGGAAACACACCATCAGAAGAACCGTCCCTCTGATGGTGTGGCGATTTTTTATTTTTGTATCATTTTATGCTCCTGTTGTTATTTGCACAAGGTCGGATTGCAAATGGTTGATTTCTTCGTATCCTTCTGCATGTAGAACTGTATCCAAAATATCGGATTTAAATGCAATTCCTGTGCCTCGACAAAGTATGGTACCTATATGAACAACGAGTTTGTAAAGTTGGTGCCCTTGAATGTGGAGATAGGCGTTTGATTCATTGAGAAACTCGTTTGTCAGCGCATCTGGTTGTTCAAGGTCTTGTAGTGCCTGTTCGAATAATTTCTCAACTTTATCAATGTAGCCTTGAGCATTATTAGAGAGATCCTTGTGTTTGGGTTGCAACGGCAGACAGGCATTAAATTTTGAGATGTTCCATTGCTGGTTTAACATTGAATTTTTGCTGTAGTGAATAAGGTATAATAGTGGTTTATACACTACAGTTGAGAGATTTGTCAAAAACACCTCGAAGTCAAAGGCGCATTTTGGAACTACCGCCGAGAATCTACGTTGAAGATGATTCGCTTCACATAAATGGTTTTCCCATGAATATGTGTAGGTTTGAGCTATATAGTTGTCGGCATTTAGTTCTTCCTCGCCTCTGAGCTGACGCAGGTCGCTATCTATGCAGATAAAGAACTGCTTTGTCAAGTATGGCTTGTAGCGCAGGCATTGCTCGCAACCTCTTGAATCCGCTCCTTTGCTGTTTTTTGAGTAGGGCAGAAAGAGGTAGTTAGCTGGAGAGGCGGTTTGAAGTTGATAATTCCAAAAACGCTCATCTTCTGCATCTTCCAAATGGACAACGGCTTTAATACTCCTGTCACGCAAAAGAAGATTTTTGAAATATTGTGCTTGCTCTTCTATTCTGTTCATGACTTTGTGTTGACAGGTGTTGTGATGTCCTCCATATAGATAATCTTGTCGCCCCAACCTTTGCCAAAGATGCTTGGAGAATGAGTGGTGATGAAATACTGTGCATTCGGGTTGAGTTTTACAAGGATATTGATTAATTCAAACTGCCAACTGATGTCGAGGGAGTTTTCTGGCTCATCAATCAACACATAACCACTCTTTCCATCCAATAAGAATACTCGCAGAAGAATCAGGAGAATCTGTTTTTCGCCAGACGAAAGTGCGTTGATAGGCAAAAGCTGGTTGCCAGCAACGATATTAAATTTATTGCCTTCGATCTCAATGCGCTTGCCTGTGTCGCTGAACAGCTTGTTGACAATGGCGCAGAAATTGCCGATGCTTGCCTTCATCTCTGCTTGCTTTTCAGGAGAGGCGTCAATCATCGACATGCGGTGATACATCATGGAAGGACCGGTCTTCATGTCGAACATGTAAAACTCCAAATCTTGAGTCAACGCATTGGTAACCTTTCGCTTGTCGCGCATGGCTATGTTGTCGATGGAAGGAACAAAAACCACAAGGTTCTTATCATCAATGTTGTCAAGAGCGATTTTGTGGATTTCATTTAGCAACGTGGTTTTTCCGCTACCATTGATGCCAACAATGATATTCACATCATCATTCGCCTTAAAGTGTAAATTGAATTTACCCCAGAGGCTGGTTTTTATATCTTCTAATTTGGAGTACATGATAACTTTGTTTTGATTGGTCCTTTGGCCAAAAGGCACATGTATTTATATTTATCTACACAAAGTTAATGCTTTTCATGCGGAAAGAAGAAAATCCGCTTAATTTTCTGAACAAATTGTTCAAATTAGCACATTTCCTGTTTAGGGTAGTTTTGTGGGTGGGGTAATTATTTTGGGGGAATGGATGAGGTGATTTTCATTATTTTTGAGTATTGCGGTGGGGTGGCTGTTTGGATTAATTTTGTACCGAGAAATTTTTAAACCCCAATCGGTCATTAGTCCGTGAAAGGATTTTGCCGATGTTGGTTAAATGATTTTAAGGTAATAAGAAATGATGTTCAGAATAGCGTTGTGTTTGTTGTCGGTGCTGATGTGCGCCGAGGTGGCGATGGGGCAGAGTGCCCCTGCCGAAAAGACGGGTGTGCTGCTGGTGCATTACGGCACCAGAAATGATGCAAGTCGCAAGGTCACTATTGATGCTCTCGACAGTATGGCGATGGCTCGATTCGCTGATTGCGAGGTGGTTGAGGCGTATGCCGCAGGGTCGGTCATTAAGTCGTTGGGAAAACGAGGAATCAAGAAACTGACCATTGGCGAGGGCCTTGACAAGTTGATAGCCGATGGCTGCCAAAACGCCGTGGTGCAGACCACCATGCTGCTCGATGGCGTGATGAACGACATCGTGAAAAACGAAGTGAACGCCCGCAAAAGCAAGTTCAAGAAAATAGTGGTGGCTCGTCCGCTGCTTTACTCGGTGGACGATTGTCGCAATATGCTCGACCAAATCGCCGCCCACATCAATGCCAAGAGTGATGAGCAGGTGGTGATTGTGGGTCATGGCAGCGACAGCCCTGCAAATGCCATCTATTCGCAGCTCGATTGCCTCGCCAAATTCGAGGGCAGAGGTAACTGGCACGTGGGCACCATTGAAAGTTTCCCCACGCTTGACAATGTGCTGTCGCAGTTGGCGAAGGATAGCCGCAAGAATGTGGTAGTGGTGCCGTTGCTGTTTATCGCTGGCAACCACAACGAGGAAGATATTAAAGGCGTATGGGGCGAGACCTTGAGAAAGGCAGGCTATCGTGTGCGCCATATCAGCGAAGGTCTTGGCGAGATGCCAGAGATTCAGCAACTCATATTGAATAATATAAATCAACTCCTAAATAGCACAAAATGATGATGAACAAATGGATTTTTATGGCATCGGCCTGTGTGCTCATGTCGGCACAGGGGGCTTATGCCGCCGGTGATACGCCTGCTCAGCCAGCTACCTCGCAGTATAGCGACACACTCAACCGCGTGTTTGAGCTCAACCCCGTGGTGGTTACTGGTAATGGGCACCGTCAGCTGCTTAAATCTACCACCACTCCCGTACACGTGATTTCAAAAAACTTGATTAAAGAGACAGGCTTGACCGATTTCCAAGACGCCATATCACGCCTGATGCCGCAAGTGTCGTTTTCTCCCAACACTATGGGCTCATATCTCCGCTTAAATGGACTGGGCAATAAATATGTGCTGGTGCTAATCAACGGCAAAAAGCTCATTGGCGACATATCCGGCAATGTGGATTTGAACCGCATAAATGTGGGCAAAATCAAGCGTATCGAGGTGCTTGACGGCGCTGCGTCGTCGCTCTACGGCTCCGATGCCATAGGCGGTGTGATCAACATCATCACCGACCAGCCTACCGACCAGCTGATTTCGGTCACTTCAAATTCGCGCGTGTCGGGCAAGGGACAATGGTCGCAGTCGGCAAATGTGGATATCTTCACCAAGGGCTTTGGCTCCTACACCTCATTTAGCCACGACGCAGCCGACAGCTATCAGAATAGCAACTTGACCACCGACTCAAAAACGGGCGAAACGCTCGAAACCATCGATCCGCTATTCGTGGGCTACACCTCAAATGTGGTGAACCAGCGTTTCACCTACGATTTCCGCAACAAGCTCTCGCTTTATGCCGGTGGGGCTTACTCGTGGAAGCGCACCAATCGCCCAGAGCCTGTGGAAGGCAAGGAGGGCGGCTCGGCTTACGACATTCGCAGCGAGGGCTGGCGATGGGAAGCTGGAGCAAAGTATAAATTCTCGCGCCACTCTTTGCAGTTTGACTTCATCAAAGACTCCTACGATTATGGCAACATCTACGATGTGGCATCGGGTAGCCATCAGCTGGGCGACTATGTGAAGAGCAAGGGTCAGAAGTATTACGAAGGCGAACTGAAGGGCGTGTTTAACTTCTATGACGGAGCCACCACCATGATTGGTGCCGACTGGCGCAAAGATTACCTTGTGGCTACCGCTGGCGACGTGGACAACAACGCCTACACTTGGGCTGGCTATGCGCAGCACGATGTGAAGTTGCTCCAAAACCTTTCCGCCACCGTGGGTGTGCGCTACACACGCCACGAGGCATTTGGCAACAACTTCACCCCTAAAGTGGCGTTGATGTATTCGCCAGGCAATTTCCGCTTCCGTGCAGCTTATTCACAGGGCTTCCGTGCTCCTGGTCTCGACGAACTGTATTACCACTACTTTAAGTTGATGGCTGGCAGACCGGTTATCACTTTCGGCAATAAGAATCTGAATGCTGAAAAGAGCAATTATGTGTCGCTCAACGCCGAATACAGCAACCGTGTGTTCTCTATCTCGGTGATGGGATATATGAATTTTATCAACGATATGATTATCAAGGAAAAGCATACTGTTGACGATGCTACTCGCGCAGAACTGCGTCAAGAATTTCCTGAAATGACCGAGGCACAAGCCGCCAAACTGAAGTCGTATAGCCTCTATGTGAACAGCGACAAGGGCTCGGTGAAGGGGCTTCAGGTAAACGCCAGCGTGAATGTGTTTGATGGCTTCTCGGTGATGGGTAGCTACGTATATACCTATGCACGCACTAAGACAGGCGACGAGTGGAAAGACCTCGAACGCTCAGTGCGCCACACTGGCACCTTGGCGTTCAACTACAACCAAACATGGAATCGCTACACCTTGAATGTGAATTTGAACGGACGCTTGCAGAGCAAAACACTCTATCCCAACTATGAGGACGCTCCAGGATATGGCGTTTGGGGCATCAACACCACCCACACTTTCAATGTGTCGAAGTGGCTCAATGTGATGCCAAGCGTGGGTGTGGAAAATATCTTCAATAAGAAGGACGACCGCATCGACCACGATAACATTCGCCATGCGCTCTATTCTCCTGGCAGAATGTTCGTCGTAGGGCTGAAACTCAACTTCAAAGGCTAAGGCGCATGAGCAGAAAATGGATATATCGCATTCATTTGTGGCTATCGATACCGCTGGGCATACTCATCACGGTGATATGCCTATCGGGTGCCACGCTCGTGTTTAAAGACGAGATTCGCAGCGCGCTCGGAATGCCCAAGGTGATACCTCACGCTCAGCAGCACCAAAAGCAGTCAGCCGATGTGAGCGCCGACAGCATTGCGGCATATCAGAAGAAGGTGGCTAAAATGAAAAAGGCGGGAATGACCGACAAGCCCGACTTCTTCACCTACACGGCACGGTTGCACAAGTCGCTGTTTGCCGGCAAGGTGGGCAAATATATCGTGACCTACGTTACGATATTCTTCATCGTCATACTGCTGAGCGGCGTGTGGATAGTGTGGCCAAAAAACCGACAGCAATGGCGGCAGCGATTCACTATCGCCACCGGCAAAGGGCGGCGCAAGTTGTGGTTCGACTTGCACACCTCGCTCGGATATTGGGTGGTGTTGTGGTTGGTGGTGCTTGCCCTCACAGGAGTGGCGTTCGGTCTGCACCTGCTGCCACGAGGCGAAATGATGCGTCTGTTCCATGCCATACATGTGGGCAGTTGGGGCGGAATAGTCACCAAAATTCTCACATTCATCGTGTGTGTGGTTGGTGCCACACTCCCCCTCACAGGCTACTACATCTATTTCAAAAAACGTTTGTCATAACACACACAATACGAGTTTCAACTAACATCTCTCTAACCCTAAATCAATGCTGATTAGGGTTTATACCCTAAATCTCTCCCTCGCAAGGCATTTCACCCCATCCAGCCTTGCGAGGGATTTTTTTTGCCCCCATTTGCACGGTTTTGGGAAAAGATTTTGTAACTTTATTGGCGGTAATTGGATACATGAAAACAAACAATCAACGAAGGTATGGATAAGGATTTGACAAAAGGCAAAGGGATGACCGTAGGAGAAACACGAATTGGGACTGTGCACAGCCGTGGAATTTTCAACTTTGGCGAAATGCCAATGGCGCTGCTCGATGAAGCGTGGCACAGGTATCACCCCTACACAATGACAAAGAACCATCGCAACAGGCTCTCCACAATAAGAAAAGTCGCGAAATCGGACTGCGCACAGCAGATTCGGGAAGTGAAGCAAGCGATAACCAGCACATATCTCATTCCGAAGGAGCACTTCGCAATTTTGGAGGATGAGCGTGGATTGTGCGCCGCAATTCTTGTGGCGATGACCGACGACAATGCCGCCATTATTGAGCACGAAATGGAGGGGCAGGGGTTTCGCATCGCATCACCGACCGGCATGATTTGCATCGCCGACAGCCAACAGCGGCGATGGACGGAAATGCAATTTGCGCCAGCAGCCCCCGATGATGTGACATTTGAGTTGAAACTCAAATACAGCACCGTGTATTGTCTCGTGCCATCGGAACTTGAGACGAGCGTCGAGAAGCACGGAATACCTGCGCCCATCAGCATCATAAGGGGCGATGCCACAATGGAGGAAATACAAGAATTTGCAAACCATCAGCCACGGCACACGCACCGCCAGCCCCTCGCAAGCGAATACACGCTATTCGCCATCGACCTCTCAAAAATAGACCGCACAATCAGATTCCACGGCAGCATCCACGCCCCCAAGCCTCTCCACACCACCACCCCAATTCCACCCACCGCCCTCACCAAAATTAAATCGGTGGAAATTTAATAAACAAACGGTAATCAGAGTGTTGTGTAATTGTCGGCGGACGTGAATTATCACGTCCCTATCTGTGCGAGTGCTGCGCTTAATCGCGTTTTCAGCAGATTATAGGGTTATAAGTTGCTGAAATGGGGTGTTTGTGGCATGTTTTCAGCAGATTATAAGGTTATAAGTTGCTGAAATTTGGTGTTTGTGATGTGTTTTCAGCAGATTATAAGGTTATAAGTTGCTGAAATGTGGTGTTTGTGATGCGTTTTCAGCAGATTATAGGGCTATAAGTTGCAGAAATAGGATGTTTGTAATATGTTTTCAGCAGATTATAGGGGGATAAGGTGATGGGTGGGTGTGAAATACCCCCGAATGTGGGAACAATCGGGGGTATTTGGGGGTGTATGTGGGAGATGGGTTATTTTTTGGTGAGGCGGGGGAGGAGGTAGGTGGTTTTGTCGGCCTTCACTTCCACTTCTTCGGTCAGTTCTTCGTAGCCGTAGGCGCGGTAGCGGAGGGTGTATTTGCCGGGCTTGAGGTCGAAGAATGCGAAGATGCCGTTCCACTCTTGGTCGGTGTGGTATGCTTTGATGTTCACGCCTCGTGAGTCGTAGAGGTAAACCATGCAGTAGTTGATGGGTTTCCACTGGTCGATGCTGCCTTCACGGTAGGTGTAGAGAGGGTGTTCCATCTTTTCGGTGGCTGATTTCACTGAGCCGGCGAGGTAACCCACCTTTTCGGGCTTGCCCCCGAAGTAGGCGCGAATGCCACGGTAGTAGCGCAAGCCTTCGAGGCGGCAGTAGTCGCGGTTGAGCAGGCGTTGGCGTTCGGGGTCGTAGGTGTGGAACGAGCCTTCCACGAGGAAACCGGGCGCACGGAATTTCAGCACGGCATAGTAGCCGTTCACGCCTATGCGGTTGGGAGTGCCTGGAGGTGTTCCGCCCATCCAACTGATGTCGCCCACCACGGCAGGCTTGTCGGCAGCGTAGTGGCTCCACACCGATAGGGGATTGTCGAAAACGTAAGGCCACATCACGCGTGCCATCGAATCGCTGTTTTCTAAATATGGCTTGCCAGTTTCGCCACGGTGAAGCATCAGCAGATAGTTGACGGTAGAGCCGTTTTTGTGGGCGTTGCTGTGCATTGAAAGGAAATAGTCGGGCTTGATTGAGTCCACTTGGCACGCGATGCGTTCGAGCCCCACGATTTGCTGTTGTCCGGTGCCGTCGTCGGTGGTTTCCACTTGGTTGTAGCGCTTGTCCACCTTGTCTTCCGATGGCAGAGCGTGGCTCTCCTGATTTTCGTTGAGTATGCCTTCGTCCATTTGCGACTGTGTGACATAGCCAGAGCGAGTGCGGCTCATAATCACGCGTGCACCGTCGCGGCGCAGGTGTCGTGCAGTTTCGAGCGCTTTCCATAGGTTGGAGCGAGTTTCGTAGAAACTGAGTGTGTCCATTTGCTCGTGGTTGATGGTGGCAGTTGGACGGTCGCCAGATGTGTAGCCACCGTGGCCGGGGTTGAGGTAGATAGTTTTCCCTTTCAGCCCTTTAGCCTGCACGCCAAATACGCACATCAAGGCGAAAGCAATCATAAGGAATCTTTTCATATTATATAAATAATGTGTAGTTAGTAGTTATTACAAAGTTAGCGATTATCTGTCCCGTTTTTCTGTGAAAGAATGTTAAATATTAGTGTTTGCGTAAAAATAACGCAAGAAAATTTTGTCAATTCAAAAAGTGTATGTAATTTTGCTGTGTAAAAATAACACAAATAGCAAAAACAGTAAAGACAATACAATTATGAATATTCAAACCATTGATGGGGGCAACGATTAAACACCATTCGAAAAACCGCAGCCGAAGATGACGCAACTGCTCAGTTTGTGAGCATCTTCTGCTTCGACACCAATCTTAATTCCAGCCGCTATATTGTGGAAAACACTTTTATCGATACCGTGAAAAACCTTTCCTTGAATTTTATGTAAAAAACACACACTAATATCATGAAAAACATTATCTTTGCATTGAAAAGATTAAATCAATGGCAGAAAACAAGTATCAATACTCTTATCAGTACCCCCACCCAGCCGTGACCACCGACTGTGTGGTGTTTGGCTACGATGTGGCTCCAGAGGACCGTGAATCAAAGAAGAAAAACAAGCGTATGGCACTCCAAGTGCTGCTCATTGAGCGTGGTGGCGAACCGTACAAGGGCTGCTGGGCATTGCCTGGTGGCTTTCTTCGTTCGGAAGATTACGACGGACGGCCCGCCGACGAAAATGTGGAGGCTTGCGCCTTGCGTGAACTGCGCGAGGAGACTGGCGTGGACGTGGATTCGGTGGAGCAATTCAAGGTGTATTCGGAGTTGAGCCGCGACCCACGCGAGCGCGTTATCACAGTGGCTCACTTGGCGCTGGTGAAGAAGTGTGAAGTGGTGGGTGGTGACGATGCCGCCAATGCGCAATGGTTTGACATCAACCACTTGCCCGAACTTGCTTTCGACCACCAGCAAATCCTCGATGATGCGTTGGAGGAACTTCGTTGCCGTATTCATTACAAGCCTATTGGCTTTGAATTGATGCCGGAGCAGTTCACTATGTCGCAACTCAAGCAACTCTACGACACCATTTTAGACAACGATGCCGAGCACGAACTCGACCGTCGAAATTTCCATCGCAAGATGGTGACTTTGGGCATAGTGGAACCTGCTGATGCATCGGCAGAACGCCGTGAGCGTAGCCGCATCATGTTTCGCTTCAACAAAGAGAAATACAATCAGTTCAAGAAGGCCAAATCTGGCTTCCGTCCCGAATTTTAACTCATAAAACAGATACATTATGAAGGCGAAATTGTTATCATTCTGCTTGCTGGCGGTGGTTTTGCTGCTGGGCAGTTGCATTTTTCAGAAAGGTAAATTGGCCATTGAGGTGGCTGATGTCAATGATGATTGCCCAGAGAAGATTGCCGATGGCATCACGATGACGAGTGTGGAGATGGATGGCGACTTGGTGGTATATACCTATGAGGTGGACCAAGAGGCGTTTAGAAACATTTGCATCAACCTTGGCGACCCTGAGACCTCAAAAACGCTGCTCAGAAATATGGTGGCGGAATTTGATAAGGACTTTACGCGCGAACTTCTTGCCGCAAGTATGGGTGTGAAATTCGTGTATGAGTGCACAGATGGCTCCCGGCAGGTGGCTATGCTGACTCCTCAGGAATTGGAGGCTGCTCAAAAAGCTCCGCTCCGAGGCGATGACTTGTTTGACGCTCAACTGAAACTGGCACAAAACAAATTGCCGATGGACGCTGGTGGCGGTATGAGGATTGTGCAGTTTGCCAAAGAGGGCCGCACGCTGAACTGCTACGTGGATATTACGGAGTCGGGATTGAGTATGAGTGAGGTGCGAAGCAATGTCGCAAATTTGACCGCGAAAGATTTGTTCACCGACGACGATATCGAGGACGACCCATTGTTGAAGGAGGCTGTGAAACGTGGTTTCAACATACAATATATATATAGTAGTGCTAACACCCCCGAAGAGGCAACTTTCCTGCTCACCAACGCCGAACTCCGTAGAATAATGAACGATTAACGCCCTTGGCCGTACGGAAGCCTCGGTTGTGGGTTTTTGGGCTCCTACAGATCCCACTCTAACATGAAGCAGCGACTGATGCCTCTATATGACAAGATAATGCTGCGCAAGAGGAGCATTATCGAGACCGTGAACGATATGCTTAAAAACGTGGTGCGGCTCGTGCACACACGGCACCGCAGCATGCACAACTTTCTGATGAACCTGCTCGCGGCAATGGGGGCGTACTGCTTCTTCCTGTCTAAGTCAGCAGCCAACTTCGAGTACGAGGTGCCGAAGTCAGATGGTCAGCTCACCATTTGGCAATAGCCCAAAATCCAAATTTCTCAAAAGCGCATCAGGCGGCCACGTCCATGGTCGCCCGACACAATGTCTGCATCCGAATCGGGGTCTGTGGATAATTCCTGGGTATAGATTATGCATTGTTTCCGAATCGTGAATGGAATCAAAACAAAAACATAAAAAACAGCCTTGTGGCAAAGTGGATTGCTTCGCATTTGGCGGAGGGACTGTGCGCTTTGCGTCATTGGAAACGAGTTTCCATGCCGCCAACCACACAATCCCTCCGCCACCCTCTTACGAGGGTCTTCCACTTTGCCCCAAGGATAAAAACCGCTCGCCGTTTCACGGCGAAAAACCCCAGATGAAATAATACTTTGGTAGGGACGTGAAACTCCATGTCCGCGTCAAACCAATGTAAACCAATGCGTTACACGTTGCCTGATGCGGGCGTGATTTTTTTCAAACCACAAACCAAAGGCAAACCAAAGGGACGGTTCTTTTGGTTTGCTTTTGGCATATGTATGGTGCGCATACGGTATGCAAACCAAAAGTTACTATGTTTGCAGTGGAAATGTGGTTTGGGGCTGGGGATGGCGTTGAGTGTGGACGCTCGACGGGGCTCTGCCCCTTGCCACTGGGCGTTCCCTGGTGTGTTATTCATAATAAAAAAATGTTGGAACGAAATTTTGGTAATTTTGAAAAAAAAATAATATTAACCACCAAAACCATTCCAACAATGCAAAGAAACAAAAAAACTTTCAAAGGACAAAACATCTACATCGGGATTTGTCCACAACAAACCAAAAGAACCGTCCCTTTGGTTTGTGAATCGGCCAAAAACGATAACGCCATAGCGTAGGGACATGCCTTTTGCATGTTCCCAATGTGTTGATACAGTGGTAGTTGATGATTGGGAGAAATATGCCTGATTTTGGGGATTATAGGGTGGCTAATTGGTGGCCGATGTAGAGCAGGAAGATGCCGCCCATCACGCTGATGAGGGTGTAGGAGGCGAATACCATCACCTCGCCAGTGCGCATGAGGGTGAGCATTTCGTTGCCAAAGGTGGAAAATGTGGTGAAACCGCCGCACAAGCCCACGGTGAGCAGGAGTGCCCAGCCTGTTTGCAATGCGCCGAGGCGTTCGAGTAAGCCGTATATGATACCGAACATAAAGCACCCTGCAAGGTTCACACTGATAGTGCCCATGCCGAACCCTAAAAGCATACGCCCTGCAAGCATTTGCCCAATGAAGTAGCGGAGTGCGCCACCCACAAAACTGCCGCACCCCACTAATAGAAGATTTTGAATCATTTACTTAAATCGCTTATTTTATGAAATGGTCGCGCATGAGCGTGAGTGAGCGTTGGAGCACCTTGCGGCTGCCTGAACCGTTGGTAATCACCACGAAACCATACTTTTTCACAGGGTCGAAGAACATGGCGCTACGCAATCCGTAAGCGCCGCCAGTGTGGCCCACCAGTTCGGTGCCAGGGGTAAACTCGTCGGCACGCATCAGTCCAAGTCCTGCGCGCTCCTTCTCGGTGTTGGCGTTGGCATCGTCGGTAATCACCGTCTGCATACGTCGTGCGCTTGCCTCGCTGATGATGCGCGCCTTTGCCAATGGCGATTTGCCGTAGTTCATGTGCATCAGCATGTATTTTGCCAAATCTATAGCCGTGATTTTCACACCGCCAGCAGCCGAAAGGCGTGCGGTGTTTTTGCACATCTGATAGTGGTCGAGCACATCGGGGCGCGCGTAGGCCTGTGGCTGTGGCACGAACACGCCATTCTCCATCGCATAGAGCGTGGCAAAGCGAGTGCTGTCGAGGTCGTCAACGCAGTGGCTGCCCTTCAAGCCCAACGGCTTCATGATGTGCTGCACGATGTAGCGGTCGAATCGCTGTCCGCTCACCTTCTCAATCACAGCCGACATGATGTTGAATCCATAGTTGCAGTATTCATAGCCGGTGCCTGGTCGGTAGTCGTTGTAGCACTTGGCGTAGTCGGGGTTGGTGGCAGGGTTCACAGCATCGAAACTCTCCCAATAGCCTTGCGAATCGTTGAGACTTGAAGTGTGGCTCAAGAGCATTTCGAGCGTGATAGGCACATCGGGGTATTTAGGATTGCGCAACTTGAAATCAAGATATTTGTTCACATCAGCCTTCAGGTCGAGTTTGCCTTTCTCCACCAGTTGCATAATGGCTGTGGCGGTAAACGACTTCGAGATGCTGGCGATGCGGAAAATGGTGTTGGGCATCATTTCCTCGCCGCGTTCACGGTTCTTCAAGCCGAAACTGTGGGAGTAGATAATCTTGTTATCCTTCACCACCACCACATTCGAGCCAACCACCTTCAGCGAGTCCATCATCGCCTCATAATCAGCCACAAAAGCGGCATCGTCGATACGAGCGGCAGCCTTGCCACCCTTCTTGCTTTTCGCGTCGGCAACGCTTGCCGCCAAAAGCAAGCACATTGCCAAAAACATAATTTTCTTCACCATATCTATATTTTTTTATTGTTGTCGCCAAAATTACACTTTTTCCCCCACACCCCCAAACCCACCATCACATAAAACATGATTTTGCAGTTTTTTTTGGAGGGAGGAAGATGTGTGGTTATGTATTGTTACAGCAATAATTCCTTATAGAAATGCTTCAAGCAACGAAAGCCTGAACTGTGGAAAAGTATAACGATAACCATTATTTCTGCCTTTGACATGGTGAATTCACGATGATATTTGCGTTTGGAGTTGCTTTTTATAGTGTATTTTTCCATTTGGGCATCAAAAACTATGCAGAAGTCAACCGCAATACAGAATATTTCAGTAACTTTGTTCTCAGTAATTATAGCGATGATTGTTTGTAAACCATTGATTTTCAGTATCAATAAAGTTACAACATTTTTGCTAATCACCAAATTTTTAGGCACTTATATATCGTCAAACTCACGTTAAATTATTTATTGTATATATGATTTTGGATACCTGCTTAGACCTTATTGCTCTTCAATATACTTGCATGATTGTGATGTCCATGCTTGCGTTTTTTTTGTTTGTGTCGCGCTACTATGTAACTTGTCGTAACAAGCAGTTTGAGCAGTCGCGTTGGATGATTTTTGTGACACTACTATTGTTTGTGGCACACTATATGTGCCAGATGCAGTTAGGTTGGCGACAACAGGGGGACGATGTGGGTATTCTGTTTAATCTGCTGTTTTATTCGCCTTCGGTTCTTTTGTTGTCGTGGTCGCAGCTTAATATTCTGCGCGCAGGGCAAGACCGTTGGAGTTTTATGCGCTATGGCGTTGTTGGTTATGCTCTTATGGTGTTGTGCATAGTCGTAGGTGTTATCTCAAATGGTAGTCTGCATATTGGCGCTATGCTATATGTTGCTGATGCTATTTATTTCTTTACTTTGTTGTATTATATATGGGCACTGCTAAGGGGACTTAGTAATGTTCAACGCCGGCTCGACAATGAACTTGGTAATCCAGTAGGTACTTACCAGCGCACTATGCGCATTGGACTTTTTGCGGTGTGTGCTTTTGCTGTAATTATGCCTCTTTATATATTGTCGCAGCCGTTGCTCTTTGTCTTTGGACCTTTTGGACTGATTTCGCTTTCGCTATTTATTGTTAGTTTTACGGCACTTGGATTTAGTATGTCCGATGGGGTAACTGAGATTATTACCGAGACTAACGATGAGATTGTTGCTACTAAGGTATTTAGGGAGATTGTGCCTGAGCGTATTGCCGAAATAGATATGGCGATAAGCAAATGGCGAAGCGAGAGTGGTTATAAAGATAGCGACTTGACGTTATCCTCGTTTGCTCGTCGCATAAAGGTTAATCGTACCGACGTTGCTTCGTATCTGACTTCCGTATATGGTAAGAGTTTCCGTATCTGGCTTTCAGGTATTCGTTTGGAGGAGGCAAAGGCACTCATGGCTGTACACCCCGAATATAGCAACGAGGTTGTTTCTATGGAGTGTGGTTTCTCGTCGCGTGTGTATTTTCAGCGTCTGTTCAAGGAAAGGACGGGCTTGACTCCCGCCGAGTGGCGTCGTCAACGATGATGTGTTGGTTATGTGTTCGTTTGCTAATGGATGTATGGTGTAACTATTGTATGAAGGTCACATAATAGGGCTAAGTGTAACCATTCTTACAGTGACGTATCTTTTCTACAAGAGTGACACATAAGTGATGTCTTTGGGGTTTTTGACGGTTGATGTTTCTGTATCTTTGCATTAGGAAATTCAAACAAAAAAACTCTCAAGAACAATTCACTATGCAGAAAAATTATCTTTATTTAATGGCGTGTGCCATGGGAGCTATGTCTTTGGTTTCGTGTTCCGAAGAATTCACTCCTGATGGTGGCGGCAGCACTACCGAAGTGCCTTTGGCTCAAGTCGCAAAACCCAAACCTAACCCTTGGCTTGCACAGGAAGAGTATAGTATCACGCACTTCAATTCGGCTCAGACCGATGCATTCTCGTTTGCTGTCAAGGATGGCACTTTCAATATAGATCTTTCCAAGTGTCCGATGACATGGAGCGGTCCTGTTAATTTGATGACTCTTGCTTCGACTTCACCAAATTATATGTGGGGCATGAGTAGCGACCGCGTGTCGTATCTTGATATAAGCGACGGCAAACTTGAAAGGGTTGCCGAGGCTGGCTTGCCAGGGATTACAATGAAGACCCAGGAGCAACTGACACGTATGATTGCCGATCATGCTTCTTACGACGAACTTTCCAAGACGGTTACCGATATATTGGGCCCGGCGCCACAAATGTCTATGGCTAACGGTAATTATGTCTTGTGCGACAAGGATAACTATGCTTACACCAATGCAGGTCAGGTAATGGCACGCTATCGCCTTGCCAATCCTAATAATCCCAAAGAAGGAATCGTGCTGGATAATCAAATAAGACTCACGGAATTTACCTTCAACTCTTTTACTCTCGTAGGTACCACTATGACCTATGACGGCCATCTTGTTGTGGCTGCTCAGCACGGAATTCTTGTGCTGAATCGTGATCTTACTACAATCGAGGATTCATACGCTCTTCCATCAGACCAGATTCTCACCAACTCTATCTGTGTTGACGAAAATGGCGGTCTTTACGTAGCAAGTAACAGTCGCACACCTGGCGGAAAAGGCCTTATGCAGAAACTTATCTGCAAGGACGGAAAAATCTCTACCTCCCAGGCTGATGGTGCATGGCAAGCCTATTACGATGGTGGTCCGATGGCTCCATGTATCAAACTCGGATATGGCACTGGTGCAACGCCTACACTTATGGGTTTTGGCCAAGACGAGGACAAGTTGGTAGTTATTACCGATGGCTCTAAGCGTATGAAACTATTGGCTTTCTGGCGTGACGAAATCCCCTCAGATGCACAGCAAGTGGCAGGGTACGACAAGCGTATAGCCGGAGTGCACGAGGTTACATGCGGTCTGCCTGCATCAACAGAGTGGATACAGTCTGAGCAGTCAGTTGTAGTGGGTGGCTATGATGCCTTTGTTGTAAACAACATCAATGTTACTGATCAGGAAATAAACGACAAGATTATTGGTGTGATTGCTATTGGTCCTATTGTCAAAGGCCCTCAAGGTGCCGAGTGTGTACGTTGGAATACAAAGGAGAACAAGTGGGAGAATAAGTGGGCGCGCAGCGATGTGAGTTCTGTAAGTATGATTCCTGCCGTAAGTACCAAGTCAGAAATGGTATTTGTATGTGGCTGGAACGATGCTTCGGGCTGGGAAGTTACAGGACTTGACTGGAAGAGTGGTGCCACACGTCATCGCACCATATTGGGCAAGAGCAATCGAGCCAATGGCGCTTACGCCATCATTCAGTATCTTGCTAATGGCGACCTTTTATTCAACTCTGTTGCCGGACCAATCCGCGTAAAATATTGAGAAAATTGGATTATCATATAACAAGTTGTGTAAATACTTCGCTATAAAATCACCGAAGTATTTACACAACAAAAGCAAAATAAATTACGAAAATGAAACGACTATTTCTTCCTTTGCTGATAACACTAAGTATGTTTACAGCAAGTTGTGACGACGACTCGATTACCAATCCTGTTGATGTTCCCATCACCGTTACCGAGAGTGAACTAAAAGAGGCTTTCTATTATACCTTTCCGCTAATGATAATGGATGCCACAGAATCGGTAGAAACTAATGCCGAAACATTTGTGCCAGGCATACCTCGTGCACCGATTAATCAGCTTATTCATGCAGTAAAGATGGCCGACGCATCGAACAAGTCTGTGGTGACTCCTAATGTGGATACATATTACAGTCGGTTGTGGATGGATATGAATGAGGAACCTGTTGTGTTCGAATTTCCTGATGTTAAAGACAGATTCTGCAATGTCCAGGTACTCGACGCATGGACCAATACAACAAAGCTTATCACCGATGGCGGCACATACGTGTTTGCCAAGAAGGGACAGAAGGTTTCTGTTCCGTCAGGAGCCACTCTTGTAGAGATGCCTACAACAATGGGGTGGTGTATTGTTCGCATCCTTAATAAGGGAGAGGGCGACTATGAGAATGTCAAGAAGATTCAGGATGCAATGAAGGCTTACCCTCTTTCGGCTTATGGCAATGCAGGATATGTAGCGCCAAAGGGCACTTACGATGCCGCAAAGGATGTGAATCCAGTGGTGAAATGTCTGTCCATGCCGCTTGATGAGTATTTCGCCAAGGCAAACTCACTCATGGAAAAGAACTCTCCTCTGAGTTTTGATACCGAGATAATAAATCGACTGAAGAAACTTGGTGTTGGTCCGGGGCTTCACCTGAAGCAAATTGAAAATGGAGCAGAGATGTTTGCCAAAATAAAAGCTTCTTTCAAGGCAGACGCCGTAGCAATTGCAGCCACAAACAAGAGGAATATAGGAGGAATATGGTCTTATTTTAAGGAACCTATAGGCGACTTTGGCAACGCCTATGATTACCGTGCTGCTGTGGCGCTGGTGGGACTTGGTGCCAATACCAATGAAATAGCTATTTATCCTCGTGCCGACTATGATTCTAACAATGAGCCCCTTAATGGTGCAAATAGTTACACGTTGCATTTCAGCTCACTTCCTCCGGTTGAGGAAGGCGGTTTCTGGTCGATAACTGCCTATGGAGATGATAACTATCTTATTGATAATCCTATCAATAGATATAATGTTACCGACCGTAGCGAATACAAACTCAATGCCGATGGATCGCTTGATGTTACATTGTCGGCTAACGCCCCTCAAGATGGCTCTTATTGGTTGCCCACAGGCAATAAGGCTTTCCATCTTTTCATGCGCATGTATCTGCCCGATTTAAAGACATTGGATAATTGGACTCCACCGACTATTACAAAGAAATAAGGTATAGGATGAAACCTTGTAAATTCTGGAAAAACGAAATGTGTAAAAATAAACAGCATTAAAACACCTTGTAAACATTCTGGACAAATACGGGGGATTGGTTATTGAACTCAAAAGGAAAGTCAACAAGGATGGATGTTTTTTGCATTTCATGAGAATAAAATAAAAGCATCAAAACCGTCGGCTTTCTTGTGTGCTTTCGCGCAGAATAACTTGGTTTGATGCTTTCCTAATGGATTTTGCAAATTATTGCTGTTCGGTAAAACTTTTTGCAAGCAACATAAATTAGGGCTGACACTTCATCACGAGGCATCAGCCCTAAATTATTTTGATAAAGTTTTACTGGACAGCAATACTACAGGAACATTGCCATATATAGGGGCATGTAAGTAACATCGCCGGATTTCTCCAAATTGCCTTTACACAACACGATAGCGCGACCGATGCTGCCGAAAAAGCTGTCGAGTGCGGCGTCAAGGGAAGCGTGCTTCTTATAGTTGTCGCCCGACTTCACTTCCAAGATTGTGATTTTGTTGTTTTCTTGAATGATGAAATCCAGTTCCTGCTTGCTTTTCTTGTCGTAATAATGCAGTGATTTTCCTTTGGCGGATAAGGCGCACGCCACAAAGTTCTCGGTGAGCGCTCCTTCGTTGATGCCGATATTTCCTTTCAGCACCTCAAATTGCATTTCGTTAATCATTTGCGAGCATAGCAAACCTGTGTCCACCATATACAGTTTATATAGTTTTCTGTTTTCTGTCGATTCAAAAGGCAGTTCAAAAGCCTTTGTGTTGAATGAATAGTAGGCAAGTCCGGCATCGATGAGCCATTGTGTGGGGTCTTCATATTTGCGTAGTGATGCGCCCTTCTCAATCTCGGCAAGAACAAACCGCTTGTCCTGTTTTCCGAGTTGCGATGGCATAGCATCGAATACGCGTTTCACCAGCACCGCCGATTTTTCGGCATAATGCGATATGTCGTCACGATAAGTGGTGATGATTGATTTTTGCGCTCGGAAAGCGTTAGATATATCGGGGTTGTCGATATACTTCTGCACCACTTCGGGCATTCCGCCAATCACCAAAAACTCTTGATATACCTTGCTCATCTGCTTGTGTATGAAATCAGGCACAGCCTTTTCCTGATTGTAGCATTTTCGCAGCACCTCCACCACATTTTCCCCGATGTCCTTAGCCCACAAAAATTCCTCAAAGTCGAGGGGGTAAAGCCTGATTTCTTCCTCAAAGCCCACAGGGTAGGACGTGACATCTTTATAGTTGATGCCAAGCAATGAGCCTGACTCGATATAGTCGAATCGGTTGTCTTCCACCAAAAACTTTATGGCAGTGCGAGCATTGGGGCACTCTTGAATTTCGTCAAAAAACACAAGCGTTTTCCCTTCAACGAATGGTCCAAAACCCATCGCTGACAAATAAGTGACAATCGTATTGGTGTCGAGGTCGGCATCGAATGCTTGTTTTGCCACAGGATGCTTCACAAAATTCACCTCCACAAAATGCGTATAATTTTCTTTTGCAAACTCCCGAATAGCAGTTGTTTTTCCCACTTGTCGGGCTCCTGTGATGATGAGAGCCTTCTTGTCGCCTCGGTTCTTCCACTCAATGAGGTGATTATGTATCTTTCTTTTGAGCATAATATTTAGGTTTTGATGCAAAAATACAACTTTTTTCCACTATTTCCAAATAGTTTTTACAACTTTTTTCCACTGTTTACACAGTGTTTTTGCAACTTTTTTCCGCATTTTTTGGGTGATTTTTGCAACTTTTCGCAAGGTGGTGGGGGGTTGTGGGAATGGGGGGAATGTATTAACTTTGCAGGCGATTTTTAAAATAACATATCTTCAGGGCAGGGTGTGATTCCCGACCGGCGGTAAAGTCCGCGAGCCGAAAGGCAGAACCGTTGCAACTACGGTACCGACAGTAAAAGTCTGGATGGAAGAAGAAAAAATGAAAAAGAACATCTTTTTGCTGGGCATGATGATGTCCACACCACTCGTGTACGCAGGAGGCGTAGGCGAGAGCGAGCCATCTGGCTCTAATTCACTGAGTGCGAAAAACGATTCCACGGTCACTCTCCAGGAAGTGTCGGTCCGTGCCAACTTCGCTAACGAGCAGGTCACTCCGCTCAATCTCACCACCATCACACCACAAAGTCTTCGTATTCACACCACCGCCCCCAATTATGTGGAGGTGATGCAGGGTGTGCCGGGCGTGTATGCCACTTCCACTTCGGGCAGTTATGGCGACGCGTCGCTCAATATCCGTGGCTTTAAGCAAGACAATGTGGCAATTATGCTCAACGGTATTCCTATTCAGGGACTCACCTCCGGCTCGATGTACTGGAGCAACTGGATGGGGCTTTCCGATGCCACCTATGCCATTCAAATTCAGAAAGGTATGGGCAATTCCATGCTTGCCGATTGCGCGATGGGCGGACTGGTGAACATTATCACCAAAACGGCGTCGCAGACCCCTGCAGGGGAAGTGTCGGTTTCGACCACGCAGCAAGGACTGACCAAGACGGTGCTCAACTACAGCACCGGTCGCTTGGCGAATGGTTGGGCTGCCAACGCCCTTGTGAGTTACACCCGCGGCAATGGCTTCGTGGAGTGCTCGAATGTGAACACGCTGTCGTATCTGCTTTCGGTGAGCAAGAATTTCGGCACCGACCATACGCTGCTGTTCACCGCCATCGGATCGCCCGAAACTCACGACCAGCGCAACACCGAACTCTCGTATGAGGAGGTGAACACCTACGGCCGTGGCTATTCCAAGAACTGGGGCTATCTGAATGGCGAAAAATACTCCATCGGGCGCAACCACTATTTCAAGCCATATTTCACGCTTCAGCATTTGAAGAACGGCGACCGCTTTTCGATGAAAAACTCGGTGTATGTGGCGATTGCAAGCGGTGGCGGTCGCTCTACGGTGAGTGCCAACAGCGGTAGCAGCATCATTTCGCACCAAGATGCCACAGGGCATATCGATTTCAACGCCATCATGCAAGAAAACACCGCTAATAAAGACGCCGAGGGCAACAGCATCGGACAGTATGCGATGATCGACTACCTTTCGGGGCATTTGCAGGCAGGCGCAATAGCGTCGGGCGAATATAAGTTGACCGATGCCGCCACGCTGTTGGGCGGCGTGCAGTATCAGTATTTCGACACTTGGCAGAAGATGAAGATGCTCGACCTCTTGGGAGCCGATTATCTGCTCTATTATGGCGCACCCTACCACTTGGGCGACTATATCGGATCGCGCTACGGTCGCACCACCCATCACACGTCTGCTTTCGTGCAAGGGAAATATGTGACCGACCGATGGAATCTGCATTTGGGCGCCACCGTGTTCAACGGCAACTACCGTCGGCACAACGACCAGACCGGTGCCGTGAGCGACTGGGCCACTGGTTGGGGTGTGAGCGTGAAAGGCGGCGCACTGTATCACATTATTAACGCTACACCCAGCCGTAGCACTGCGCTGTCGGTGTTTGCCAACGCTGGTTTCAACAGCCGTTTGCCTTACGCTGGCGTGTTTTTGGCATCGAGCGACCTGTCGATTACCAACAATGTGACCAACGAGAAAAACACCCTCGGCGAAATGGGCGTGCGCGCGGCGTGGAATGGCGGTGGCGTGGAAGTGTCGGCCTACATCGCCTCGTGGCGCAACAAAACGCTCACCGTCAACATTGCCAAACGTGCGAATGAGGCTGCCGAAAAATTCCAAATCACCGGTTTGAACGCGCTGCACAAGGGTGTGGAACTGATGGCGCGCCAAAACCTGACTGACTGGCTGCGTGTGAAGGCTTACGCCATGCTGGCTTCGTGGAAGTGGAAAAGCGGTGGCAAGGGCATCACCTACGATAGTTACAGCGGTGCCACGCTGAAGGAATATGCGGTGTATTGCAACAACCTGCACGTGGGCGACGCGCCACAAACCCAATATGGTGCCGAACTCAATGCCACACTCCCCATCAAGGGGCTGCTGAAGCGCGGCATGGGAAAGACCGACAATGTGTATGCGTCGGTGTCGTGGAACGCCAATGCCGACATGTATGCCGACTTCGAGCCCTCGTCGCGCACCAAGGAGACAGATGGCGATGCCTACAAACTGCCATCGTACCACCTCTTTGATGCCACCGTGGGGTGGAACACGATGGTGGCTAAAGGCGTGATGATGAATATTTTCGCCACATGCGCCAACCTGTTCGACGCATTCTACATTCAGCGAGGAATCGACGGCAAATCGCACGACCTCGCCACCTTCCGCGGCTACTGGGGTGCCCCTCGCATGTGGAGCATCGGCCTCCGCCTCAATTTCCAGTAACCCACAAGTCAAGCACACCGAGAAACGGACCGTGTGACCAACGACAATAAAAGCCACTCGCCATAAAACGGCGAGTGGCTTTTATTTCAGATAAATATCTCTCGCTTATGATTGGGAAATCAGGGTGATGAGGATGGTTACATCGCTTGCGTCAACATTGCCGTCGCCGTTGAGGTCGCACATCTTTTCATCGTATGTGCCAGTGCTTAGAACGGCGTTGATGAGGGCTGTGACATCACTCACGTCCACCTTGCCGTCGCCATTCACATCACCAAAAACGCTACCATATTGGCTGGTGATGTCGGTCACGGTGTATTTGTTGGTGGTTGATGAGATTTCAAAATAAGTGTCCTTGGTCAGGTTTGTAATATCCACACTTTGGTGCTCGCCATCGCCTTGGTTGAAGATGATGTTGAACACATAATCAGCCGTGGGCTTGGTGAAGGTGCGATAGTAGAACTTCTCGCCTTTCACCATTTTGGTGTCGGTGTCGGTGACTGCCACACCGGGCCATGCGTCGGTGAGGGCTATTCCGCCATCCCATGCGTAGAAGTAGAGATTGCTCCACAAGTTGGGTGCCATCATTGGGTCTTTCAGATAGATGGTGGCGGTGGTGGGTTGCACTTCGTGGAAGATGTATTCACGACTCACCACATTGCGCACCTTGCCTTCGTGCAGAATGCCGGCAGAGAGTGTGGTGTTGTCGGTGAATGTGAGTTGCTTGCTGCCTGTTGCCTGTGGGCTTGAAGTGGTGGGTGCAGTGCCGTCGGTGGTATATACAATCACTGCATCGGGCACACTTGCTGTAAGGGTGACGGTGACGCTGCCCTCATATTTGCCACTCTCCTTGTCGATGGTCACGGTTGGAGCACCAGCCACATAGTTGGTGATTTCCTTGCTCCAAGTGCCGTCGATGTAATATCCGTGGTTTTTATACACAAGGTCGTCGGATTGCTTGCCGTCAACCACAAAGATTACGCTACTTGGCATAGTGGAGAGTGTGCCTTCGTAGGTCCATTTAAAGATTTTGCGAGTGCTGTCGGCATTCACGCCCATCAGTTCCATGCTCTTACCTGGCCATTTTTTCCCAGTGAAGTTGTCGGTGGCGTTCCATATCCATGCGGTGATTTTATTCACGTTCAATGGTGCTTCGTAGAACACACTCTTGTCGTCTTGCTCCACAGCAGGGGTGTAGCGTTGGAGCGGAGTTGATGGGTCGGTAGTTCCACCTGTAGCACCGTGGCCGTTCGATTCGCCATCGTTGGTTGAGAGGTCTTCCTCGTGTCCGTCGTAGTCTTGTGGAAGGTCGGCGGCTGCACTTGTGGTGAAGAGGAATTTACCGTCGTCGCCAATCTTGCCTGGGGCTGGAGTTTTGTCGGTGCTCAACACATACACACGCATATTGCCCTGTCCAGAGCAAGCAGTAGTGGTGAGCGTGCCGTCGGTCACGGTTTTCACATCGCCGGTGACGCAGTCGGTGTAGGTGCCGTTGAGCACACCGGTGAAAGTAGCGCCGCTGTTGATGCTCACCAGCACATAACTGTCCACATTATCATCGGTGTATCTGCGCTTGAACGCATATCCGCCACTTGCCTTGCAGCCCTCCACGCTGTACTGTCCCTTGCGCAATGCTGGCACGGCGGCGCGGATTTTGTTGAGGCGTTGCAGGTGTCGTGAGAGTGGGGCGTTGAGTGTGGCTGCCACATTGCCGCTGGCATTTGCCACATCGGCAAAGTCGTTCACGCTCACATCGCCAGTGATGTAGCCGCCATAGTAGGCGCGGCCGGTTTCTTTCAGTGCCAAAGTCGGACCCTTGTCGATAACTGCGCCTTTGCGGAACTCGATTTCGCTACCGTAGTAGAGGCAAGGGATGCCACGGAAAGTGAACATGAAGTCAAGGTTCTCAGCCCATTGCGCTGTTCCTTCGTTGAAGCGCTGACCATCGTTAGGACCAGGACCGTAGTCGTGTGAATCCACATACACCACATTATAGGTGGCATCGTTGTAGTATTTGTCGCCTTCGATGGCTGTGTTCCACACGCTGGCGATGTCGTGGAAAGCGTAGTGCAAAGGGAAGTCGATTATGCTCAGTCCCGAAGCCATGCTCACATCAGGTGTGTGATAGTCGTTGCCCTTCAGCAAGGCGTTGGCAGAGGTTGGCATTGCTGAAGCAGTCTCGTGACTGTTGTCGGCATACTGCTGTTCGCACGATGCGATATTGTCGAGCGAGGCAAGGCTTGTCTTCTCGTAAATTTCTTTGGTGTTCCAATAGGTGGAATCGTAGTTCCATGCATATTCCTTGTTTTCTTTCCAAGTGTAGAAATATGGTGAAAGGCAAGGCTGGTTGCGATAGGTGACGCTGCCTTGGAAGCGTGCGCACACCTCGGTGTACATAAAGAATGGAGTGCCACCACGCATGTGCTTGTATTGCTCGGCAATGTCGAGGAATCGGGGCACAAACATCTTATTGAAGGTGAGGCGTGGAATGTGACCGCCTGTGTCGATACGGAAGCCGTCAACACCCATTTTGATAAACGAGCCGTAGCAGTTGATCAGATATTCGGCGGTGGCTGGGTTCTCGGTGTTGAGGTCCACGCAGTCGCCGGCTATTTGTGCATACCAGCGAGTGTTGTCGTCCCAGTTAAACTGTCCGAAATGGTGCCAATAGTTATGCGTGTCGTGATTCTTTTTGTCGGTATTTTTCATCATTGCCAATCGGCTGTCGTATTGCATTCCTGGAGCAAGGTCGGTGTAGTCGTCGGGGAGTTTTCCACCGTCCTTTTGGGTGAAAGGAGTCATACACGCGTCAATCAGATATTGGTTGGCGCTCCAGTCGCGGGTGAACTGCTTGCAGAGGTTTTCCTCGCCAAAGTTACCGGTGTGGTTGAGCACAATGTCGAGCACGATTTTCATGCCACGCTTGTGCGCCTCGTTGATCAGGGTCTGGAAACTCACGTCCTCGCTCTCGTAGCGATGGTCCACCTTGCTGAAATTGCTGGCGTGATAGCCGTGGTAGTCGAAACCCGAAGCGTTTTCCACCACAGGTGTCACCCAAATGGCGGTGAACCCCAGTGCCTTGATGTAGTCGAGTTTTTCGATAAGCCCCTTGAAGTCGCCACGCCAAGCGGGGTCGCCGTGCATCGAGGCTGGTGCGTCCCAGCACTGGGCATTGTTGCCAGGATCGCCATCATAGAATCGGGTAGTGATCACGAAATAGATACTTTCGTCGCGAAAGTCGGTTCTGCCGCCCACAAAAGCCGCTTGCATGGCAGCAAAGCCAAAGCAAATCAATGCGAGCAGGGCAAAAGCCTTACGGGAAAATAAGTTGTTCATTGTTTAAAGTTTATTATGAAAAAAAATGAAATACAGTAAATGTAAATGGTGGGTGAAAACTACCTATGCAAAAACGCCTTCTCGCACAGAGAAAATGATAATCACTTTGCAATTTTACGAATAAATATTCCACATGTTCCGCTCTTGCCTTTGAAAAAACTTATTTTCCAAATGCAAACGATTGCATACCTCTACTATCTGCCAATCCTCAAAATATGGCATTGAAGTTAAGCTGTTTTCGAGAGCGTGTTTGGGCTCAGTGGAACATTCCTGGGGATAGATTATGCATTGTTGCCGAATCGTGAATGGAATCAAAAACAAAAAACACAAAAAACAGCCTTGGAGCAAAGTGGAATGCTTCGCATTTGCCCCAAGGATAAAAACCGCTCGCCGTTCACGGCGAAAAACCCATAATGATAAAATGATTTCTTGGAAGGAGGTCGTATCAAATTTGCGATTTCATCATAACGTAGGGACATGCCTTCGGCATGTTTCGATAGCAATTAGCAATGTATCACCGCATTAGAAACCATTCCCAAAGGCGAAACCACAGAAAAGCCATAAAGTCGTAAAAATCTTGTGGAGGCTTGTAGCCGTTGGAAACGGCTCTAAAATCCCTCTTTTCGACTTTTTCAGTGCTTTCGATGTATCACGCCCTTGGAAATCTGGTGGGGATGGGGGAGGCTGTCCGAAAACCTATTGGGATATTAAACAGCTAGTTTTGGTAAA
>SAMEA104315429__coassemble_421_pt1 | contig 36452 bp, 30 predicted proteins | sample SAMEA104315429__metabat2_high_PE_005 | metagenome-assembled genome bin SAMEA104315429 (sample SAMEA104315429) | gut metagenome | biome: Monkey gut; feature: monkey-associated habitat; material: faeces | place: China | collected 2013
TGCGATAAGTTCATCCAAGTATTTCTTGCGTTCAAATATCATATTAGGGTGTTATTTTTGATACTGGTATCAAATTCTACACCGCAAATATAATGGTTTTATCCAAAAAGCCAGCACAATCAATGAAAAAACTGCGTTTATCAAGTAAAAAAAAGTAAAACGTAGCATCATAAACTACACAAAAATGCTTTTTAGAACAAAGGGTATGACATGTAATCACACCCTACGAGGGAGTCGCTTCAACCGTACCCCTTTATGAATTTCGTCCTATAACTTCCACTCACCACATTATGGGGTCACTTCAAAGTGCGCTTTTTGGGGTGGAATTTTCGTATTCTCGGTGAAAAAAGGCGGGGGTGGGCTTGGTGGAGTGGGGGAGATTTGCTACATTTGTGAGATAACAAACTTCTCAAACTTAAACAACTATGCTCAGCAAAACTATCGCTAACCGACATGTAACGTTGTTTTTTTGAGGTAGAAGCAACATCTGCCCACATTCATGCCTATTGGTAAAAGAACAACGATAAAATTACTTTCTAACGAATTAATATCACCAATATAACCACCTCGCGATACAAAGGCAATCGTCAACAAAAAAATGGCAAAATACAAAATCATAAACGGCGAAGGCATCATCCCTAACGGAACCACCGAAATTGAATACAATGCGTTCAGCTGGAGCCATGAGCTAAAAAGCATCACAATCCCCACATCGGTGACAAAGATTGGTAAAGGGGCGTTTGAACAGTGTGAGGCACTGACAAGCATCAACATTCCAAATTCGGTGACGAAAATTGGAAAATCTGCGTTTTACGGGTGTAAGGCACTGACAAGCATCAACATTCCCGAATCGGTAACGGAGATTGGTGAAAAGGCGTTTCACGAGTGTTTGAAGCTGACAAGCATTATTGTCGCAGAAGAAAACAAAGTGTATAACTCTCGAGGCAATTGTAACGCCATCATCGAAACAGAAACAAATCGCCTAATACAAGGCTGTGCCAACACCATTATACCCGAATCGGTAACGGAGATTGGAGATTGTGCGTTTAGTGAGCGTAAGATACTGACAAGCATCAACATACCAAATTCGGTGACGGAGATTGGAGACATGGCGTTTAACAGGTGCGAGGCACTGACAAGCATCAATATACCAAATTCGGTGACAAAGATTGGAGAAGGGGCGTTTAACGGGTGTGAGAAGCTGACAAGCATCAACATACCAAATTCGGTGACAGAGATTGGGAAATCGGCGTTTAGTTGGTGCGAGGCTCTGACAAGCATCAACATCCCAAATTCGGTGACAAAGATTGGAGACTATGCGTTTAGTTGGTGTAAGGCACTGACAAGCATCAACATTCCAAATTCGGTGACGGAGATTGGAGACTATGCGTTTGAAGGGTGTGAGGCACTGACAAGCATCAACATTCCAAATTCGGTGACAAAGATTGGCAGATGGGCGTTTAGTTGGTGTAAGGCACTGACAAGCATTATTGTCGCCAGTGGAAATACTGTGTATGACTCTCGAGACAACTGTAACGCCATCATCGAAACAAAAACAAATAGCCTGATACAAGGCTGTACCAACACCGTTATACCCGAATCGGTGACAGAGATTGGAGAATGTGCGTTTGGAGGGCGTAAGATACCGACAAGCATCAATATACCAAATTCGGTAACGAAGATTGGAGCATGGGCGTTTAGAGGGTGTTATGCACTAACAAGCATCAACATTCCCGAATCAGTGACAAAGATTGGTAAGGGGGCGTTTAGTTGGTGTAAGGCACTGACAAGCATCAACATTCCCGAATCGGTGACGGAGATTGGGGCAGGGGCGTTTAGCAAGTGCACGGCACTGACGAGTATCAACATTCCCGATTCAGTGACAGAGATTGGAGACTTAGCGTTTAGATGGTGTGAGGCACTAACTAGTATCAACATTCCCGATTCAGTGACAGGGATTGGAAAAGGGGCGTTTAGTGGGTGCAAGAATCTGAAAGAGATTATCTTGTTCCAAACCGACCCGTCAAAAATCGAAGTTACAGAGCGTTCGGGATTGCAAAAGGCGCAAATCACTTTATATGTTCCCAACGAGGATGTTGCTGCCTTTCAGAAAGACCCTTTCTGGTCAGAGTGTGCAGCCATTAAGCCCATTACCAATGATATGCTCAAATAATATCATTTAACCCAAATCGGTCATTAGGGCTTGTGGTATTTCGGAATTTTAGAAGAATGGATTTCGCTTGTCTTTTAATGAGTGATAGCGAGCTATTACGAATTAAAAACAAGCGAAAGGCATCTTATAAAAGCCGAAAGACCGCAAGAAGTAATCTAAAAATCCCTACACGGCCTAATGACCGATTTGGGTTTAGCCCATCATATACTAATCCACCCCAAGAAGCGCGCTTTTTGGGGTGGATTAGTGGTTTGATTTTTTGAATTATTTGAGAAAACGTGTATCTTTGTATCACTATGATACTTTAGTGATTTTTTCATGAGTTGAGTGACCGATGACCTCTACCTTGCAAAGAAGCAAAAGTAATCCACACAGCAAAACCGCACCCACCAACAACAGCAACATAACTTTTTAACGAATTAATATCACCAATATAACCACCTCGCGATACAAAGGCAATCGTCAACAAAAAAATGGCAAAATACAAAATCATAAACGGCGAAGGCATCATCCCTAACGGAACCACCAAAATTGAAGACGATGCGTTCAGTTGGAGCCATGAGCTAAAAAGCATCACAATCCCCACATCGGTGACAAAGATTGGAGACTATGCGTTTGACCGGTGCGAGGCACTGACAAGCGTCAACATACCAAAATCGGTGACGGAGATTGGGGGAGGGACGTTTTGGGGGTGCGAGGCACTAACAAGCGTCAACATACCAGAATCGGTGACGGAGATTGGGGCATGGGCGTTTAGTGGGTGCAAGGCATTGACAAGCATCAACATTCCCAACTCGGTGACAGAGATTGGATACTCTGCGTTTGAGGGGTGCGAGGCACTGACAAGCATCAACATTCCAAATTCGGTGACGACGATTGGGACATGGGCGTTTAGTTGGTGTGAGGCACTGACAAGTATCACCATACCAAATTCGGTGACGACGATTAGAGACTCTGCGTTTAGTGGGTGCACAGCACTGACAAGCATTACCATTCCCGAATCGGTGACAGAGATTGGAGACGAGGCGTTTTGGGGGTGCGAGGCACTGACAAGCATTACCATTCCCGAATCGGTGACAGAGATTGGAGACGAGGCGTTTTGGGGGTGCGAGGCACTGACAAGCATCAACATACCAAATTCGGTGACAGAGATTGGAGACAATGCGTTTTATAGGTGCGAGGCACTGACAAGCATCAACATTCCCAACTCGGTGACAAAGATTGGATACTCTACGTTTAGTAAGTGCAAGACTTTAACAAGCATCAACATTCCCTACTCGGTGACGGAAATTGGAGGTAGTACGTTTAGGGGGTGCAAGAAACTGACAAACGTCACCATTCCAAATTCGGTGACAGAGATTGGGGTAGGTGCGTTTTACGAGTGTGAGGCACTGACAAGCATCAACATACCAAATTCGGTGACGAAAATTGGAAAATCTGCGTTTGAAGGGTGTGAGGCACTGGCAAGCATCAACATTCCCTGCTCGGTGACGGAGATTGGATACTGTGCGTTTGAAGGGTGTGAGGCACTGGCAAGCATCAACATTCCCTGCTCGGTGACGGAGATTGGAGAATGTGCGTTTGAAGGGTGCGAGGCACTGACAAGCATCAACATACCAAATTCGGTGACAACGATTGGGGCAAGGGCGTTTTTGGGGTGCATGACTCTGACAAGCATCAACATGCCAAATTCGGTGACAACGATTGGGGCATGGGCGTTTGGTTGGTGTGAGGCACTGACAAGTATCAACATCCCAAATTCGGTGACAGAGATTGGAGGTAGTGCGTTTAGGGGGTGCAAGAAACTGACAAACGTCACCATTCCAAATTCGGTGACAGAGATTAGAAAAGGTGCGTTTGGAGGGTGTAAGAAGCTGACAAACATTACCATTCCAGAATCGGTGACAAAGATTGGAATCCAGGCGTTTAGAGGGTGCGAGGCACTGACAAGCATCAACATTCCCGAATCGGTGACGGAGATTGGATACTGTGCGTTTGACGAGTGTGAGAATCTGAAAGAGATTATCTTGTTCCATACCGACCCAGCACAAATCCGCGTTCCAGAGGAAGATGGGTTAGAAGATGGGTTAGGTGCGGAGCAAGCCACTTTATACGTTCCCGAAGAGGGCGTTGCAGCATTCCAGAAAGATCCTTTCTGGTCAGAGTTCGCATCCATTAAGCCCATTACCAATGATATGCTCAAATAATATCATTTAACCCATCATATACTAATCCACCCCAAGAAGTGCGCTTTTTGGGGTGGAATTTTTGTGTTCTCGGTGAAAAAAGGTGGGGGTGGGCTTGGTGGAGTGGGGGAGATTTGCTACATTTGTGAGATAACAAACTTCTCAAACTTAAACAACTATGCTCAGCAAAACTATCGCTGCCGCTGTGCAGGGCATCGACGCCACCATGGTGACTATCGAAACCACGCTCGACTGGGGCAATCAAGTGGTGATTGTGGGACTCCCCGACACTGCTGTGAAGGAGAGTTCGGAACGCGTGCGGTGCGCTATCAACGAGGCTGGTTTTCAATACCCTAACAAGACGGTGGTGGTGAATATGTCGCCTGCCGACATCAAGAAGGAGGGCGCAGCCTACGACCTTCCCATAGCCATCGGCACGCTTGCCTCCGACGAGGTGGTGAAGCCCGATTTGCTGAGCCGCTACATGATAATGGGCGAACTGTCGCTCGACGGATCGGTGCGCAGCATCAAGGGCGCACTGCCCATGGCGATACTTGCGCGCGAGTTGAAACTTGAGGGTTTCATTCTGCCCAAAGCCAACGCCTCGGAGGCCGCCATCGTCAACAATCTGAAGGTGTATGGCGTTGACCACATCACACAGGTGGTGAAGTTCCTCAATGGCGAGGTGGAACTCGAAGCCACGGTGGTTGACACCAGAGCCGAATTTGCACAGGCACAAGGCAATTTCCCCTACGATTTCAGCGAAGTGAAAGGGCAGGACAACGTGAAGCGCGCATTCGAGGTGGCGTGCGCTGGCGGACACAACATTATGCTTATCGGCAGCCCCGGTAGCGGCAAATCGATGATGGCGAAGCGTCTGCCGTCCATTCTTCCGCCTCTCAGCCTCTCAGAGGCGCTTGAGACCACGAAAATCCACTCAGTGGCTGGTAGCCTTAAAAGCGGCACCACACTGCTCACAACGCGCCCATATCGCTCGCCACACCACACCATCAGTCCGGTGGCACTGGTGGGCGGCGGCACTTACCCCTCGCCGGGCGAAATCAGTTTGGCGCACAATGGGGTGCTTTTTCTCGACGAACTTCCCGAATTTAACCGCACAGTGCTTGAGGTGATGCGTCAACCGCTTGAAGACCGCCAAATCACCATCAGCCGCGCGAAATACACCACCAACTATCCCGCATCGTTTATGCTGGTGGCGAGTATGAATCCCTGCCCATGTGGCTATTACGGCCACCCCAGCAAGCCGTGCGTGTGCACCGCATATCAGCGTCAGCACTATTTGAGCAAGATTTCCGGGCCGCTGCTCGACCGCATCGACCTGCAAATAGAGGTGCAGCCGGTGAATTTCGATGAACTTGCCAACCGCACGCCGGGCGAATCATCGGAAGCCATTCGCCGCAGGGTGGTGCAGGCGAGAGCCATACAGAGCATGCGTTTCAAAGACTCGCCCGGCATTCACTGCAACGCGCAGATGACCACAAGCATGGTGCACCAGTATGCCGAGCCCGACGCCGAAGGGCTGGAACTGCTGCGCAACGCCATTGAGCGTATGAACATGAGCGCGCGTGCCTACGACCGCATATTGAAAGTGGCGCGCACCATCGCCGACCTCGAAGGCAGCATCAGCGTGCGCTCGCAGCACATCATGGAAGCCATTGGCTACCGCACCCTCGACCGCTCCAACTATTTCGGGTAGGAGAGAAGTTAGAAATTAGAAGTTAGAGGTTAGAGGTTAGAGGTTAGAAATTTGTGGGATTTTCCCGAATTCACCGAGAACTCATATTTCTTGCCTGAGTTTATTGGAAAATTGAGAAAAAATGTGCATATTTGCATTATGATTTTATAATAATTATAATTCCATAATAAAAATGTTTATGAGCCGTTTTAATCCGTTTCTAATCGAAGGTTACAAATCACCAGAATATTTTTGCGATAGAATAGAAGACACACTATTGCTGAAAGAGCATATTTCCAACCAACGAAATGTGGCGTTAATCTCGAAGCGCCGATTAGGAAAGTCGGGGCTAATACATCACTTTTTTAATCAAGAGGATATTAAGAAAAACTACCACACTTTCTATATTGATATCTACGACACCAAAAATCTCACAGAATTCACCTACGAATTCGGTAAATGCGTGTTCGAAACACTGAAACCTCTTGGCAGACAGGTGTGGGAAACTTTCACCAACATTCTCAAATCTCTTAAAATGGGAGTGTCGTTCGACATCAACGGTATGCCAGAGTGGGGTGTTTCTATCGGCGATATACACGCCCCCGACGTGCTTCTTGATGAAATATTCAAATATTTGGAACACTCAGGAAAGCCCAGCATCGTAGCATTCGACGAATTTCAAGTAATCGCCAACTATCCTGAAAAAACAGTTGAAGCCACACTCCGTAAGCGGATTCAAAATTGCCACAATACACATTTCATTTACTCAGGTTCAAAACGCCATTTGATGGCAGAAATGTTCGCTTCACATGCCCGACCATTTTACAATAGTTCAACTCTCATGGGGTTGGAGCCAATCAACAGGGCTAAATACATTGAATTTGCGAATGGACACCTCGCTAAAAATCAACAGAAAATATCAAACGAGGCTTTCTGCTTCTTATACACATGGGCAGAAGGCGTGACATGGTATATCCAAACCATCCTTAACGCTCTGTATGCACAGAAAGAAACGAATATCGAATTTGGCAGAGAAGATGTAAAACAAGCAATTTTCACAATCCTACAACGCAACACATTTGCCTATAAGGCACTGCTGTTTCAACTTGCCCCAAAGCAGAAACAAGTGCTTTACGCAATAGCCAAAGAAGGTAAAGTGGAAAAAATCATGTCACAAGATTTCCTCAGAAAGCACTCACTAACCGCCAGTTCGGTTCAGGGCGCAACTAAAGTGCTTCTTGACCGCGATTTCATCACGTGCGACGATGGTATTTACCAGGTGAATGATCGCTTTTTTGAATTGTTCCTTTCAGATTCAAACACTATCCAACTCTAATCTTTCAAGACTAAAAACACAAACAATGCGGCAATGTGATTATTGGACTTTTAAAGTCATCTCATAACGAAAACGAGGCTATTTCAGTATGGGGTGGCAAAATTTTTTCGGTCGTAATTTTGTGATTTAAAATGATTTGTATAAATTTGCCATAGATTTCATATTTTATGTTTCATATTTTATGTTTTTATGAAAAATCCTTTCTTCACCATGGGTTACGGCGGTCCGGAATACTTCTGCGACCGCGTCGCCGAAACCAATGAACTGATAAGCGCATTGGTCAACGGCAGGAATGTGGCGCTCATCAGTCCGCGCAGACTTGGGAAAAAGGGGTTAATTCACCACGTTTTCCACCATTTGCAGCATGACGACAGCAATCGCCGATGCTTCTACATCGACATATACAACACCCAAAACCAACAAGAACTTGTGCAACTTTTAGCACATACCATTGTGGGAAGCATGGATAAATTCAGCGAAAAAATATTTACCCAACTGACCGCCTTTTTCAAAAGTTGCCGCCCTGTGTTCAGCGCCGACCCCATCACTGGCGCACCAGAAGTGACACTTGATGTGCAACCCCAAAACAGCGAGTACACTCTGAAAGAAATTGTGGCTTATATGAACGAGAGCGAACACGAATGCTTTGTGGCTATTGACGAGTTTCAGCAGATAATGGAATATCCCGAAAAGGGCACGGAAGCATTATTGCGCTCGGTGGTGCAGTTTGCGCCAAATGTGCATTTCATATACGCCGGCAGCAAGCAGCACCTGATGTCGGAAATGTTCACATCACCACGCCGTCCATTCTACCAAAGCACCCAGCACATGGGACTCAAACCTCTTGACGAAAACGTGTACTACGAATTTGCATCAAGGTTGATGGCAAACGGAGGCAAAACGCTGCCGAAAGAGGTGTTCGCACAAGCTTATCACTTCGCCCACGGTTTCACTTACTACATACAAGACATTATGAACCGCCTGTTTGCTATGCCCGAAACGGAGATTACCATTCATCAACTTCAAAGCGTGTTTCAAACACTCACCAACGAGGGAGAAACCGTTTACAAGGACTATTGCGACCTATTGGCTAAAGGGCAATTAAAACTGCTCAGAGCAATAGCGAAGGAAGATGTGGTGGAAAAGCCCCACGAAGCAAGTTTTATGCTTCGCCACAACCTGAAAGCCATAAGCAGTGTGAAGCTCGCACTCGAAGCCCTGCTGAAAAACGGAGTGGTGGCAAAAGGTAAACAAGGCTATTTCATCTACGACCGCTACCTCTCGCTTTGGCTCCGTTGTGCATAACAACAAGGTGGCAATCGGTCTTCGCTTGATAAAACCCAAATCGGCCATTAGGTCGTTAAAGGTTTTTTTATATTACTTCTTGCGGTCTTTCGGCTTTTATAAGACGACTTTTGCTTGTTTTTAATTCGTAATAGCTCGCTATCACTCATTAAAAGACAGGCAAAATTCATTCTTCTAAAACTCGGAAATACCACAAGCCCTAATGACCGATTTGGGTTAAACTTCACTTTTGAGGTGGTTAGTGGTGGATATTTGGGGGTGGGTGGGGTGAATTGTTTGTTTTTATTTGTATCTTTGTGGGTGTAATGCTATTTAACCCAAATCGGTCATTAGGCCGTGTTGGAGTTTTAAAAACCTTCGTGTATGATTAACCAAAAGAAGAGAAAGAGAATTATTGAGCTGATGAAGCGTGAAGTGGTGCCTGCTATCGGTTGTACGGAACCTATAGCGGTGTCGCTGTGTGTGGCTAAGGCTACCGAGACGCTGGGTTGCACACCTACTCACATCGAGGCGTATCTGAGTGCCAACATTCTGAAAAACGCCATGGGCGTGGGCATTCCCGGCACTCGCATGGTGGGACTTCCTATTGCCATTGCGCTGGGGGCGCTTGTGGGCAAAAGCGAATACGGCCTGGAGGTGCTGCGCGATGTGACCGACTCCGATGTGGTTCAGGGCAAGGAGTATGTGGAGGAACAGCGCATTTGCATACACCTGAAAGACGGTATTGACGAAAAATTATATATCGAGGTGATAGCGACCGACGATGCCGGCCACAGCGCCACAGCCATCATCGCTCGCGACCATACGCACTTCATTCGCATCGAGAAAGACGGCGAAGTGCTTCTGAATCAACCCCTAAAAAAGCATCAAACCGAAGAGGCACCCACGAAAGACGATGAAGAGTGTGAACTCACGCTGCGCCGTGTGTTCGACTTCGCCACCACCGCGCCTCTCGAAGAAATAGAGTTTATCAAAGAGGCGCGCCGACTGAACGAGAATGCCTCGCGCGAAGCCCTGAAGGGCAACTACGGCCACTCGTTGGGCAAAACGCTGTCGCGTCCGCTCGGCAAGGGCATCATGGGCGACAGCATCTTCAGCCACATACTCTCTGCCACCTCATCGGCTTGCGATGCCCGCATGGCTGGCGCATCCATTCCTGTGATGAGCAACTCAGGCTCCGGCAACCAAGGCATATCATGCACGATGCCTGTGGTGGTGTTTGCCGAAGAAAACCACAACACCGACGAGGAACTCACGCGTGCGCTCATCCTCTCGCACCTCACCGCCATCTACATCAAGCAATCGCTCGGCAAACTGTCGGCGCTCTGTGGCTGCGTGGTGGCGTCCACCGGTTCGGCTTGCGGCATCACCTACCTGATGGGCGGCGGCTACAAACAGGTGGCTTACTCGGTGAAGAATATGATAGCCAACCTCGCCGGCATGGTGTGCGACGGTGCGAAACCGGCTTGCGCGCTGAAGGTGACCAGCGGCGTATCTACTGCGGTGCTCTCGGCTATGCTGGCTATCCAAAACCGCCACGCCACTAACGCCGAAGGGTTGATTGAGGACGATGTGGACCGCTGCATACGCAACCTCACACGCATTGGCGCAAGCGGCATGAACGAGACCGACCGTATGGTGCTCGACATCATGACGCACAAATCCTGCAAATGAGAGAGGAAATCATCGACATAGGCAAACGCACTTGCCATATCATCACCACCGATAGCGAGCCACAATGTGTGCTCGTGAAGCCATTGTGCTCCTTTGAGCGACGGCTTCTGCTTCACGAATGTGCCCTTATCGAGCAAGAGGCAGGCAAGGGATTCGCGATGTTCACTTTCGAAGTGGAGGAAGCGGAATTGTGGAAAGATAGGGTGGGGGAGTTGTTCGCTTACATTGAAAATTCGCTTATCGCCGCCATAAAGGCGCGCTACGCCCATTTGCCACTCGTGGTGGGCGGTTACTCGCTCGGAGGACTTTTCGCCCTCTGGACGACCACAAAAACACCCATTTTCACCGCCGTGGCTGCGTGTTCGCCCTCGCTATGGATGAAGGGGTGGGAAGAATACTACGAAGCCCACCCGTCGAAAGCGAAATACATCTATATGAGTCTGGGCAAAAAGGAGGAGAAAACCAACAAAATGCCGTTCAAACTGGTGGGCGACATCTGCCGCCGTCAGCACCAGCGCCACATAGCCGAAGTGGGGGAGGACCACTGCCACCTGCAATGGCACGAAGGCGACCACTTCACCGACAGCGAACTCCGCAAAGCCAAAGGCTTCGCCTGGTGCATCACAAAAACCACATTTCACACAGATTCAACCGATTCAACAAGAAAAATTTGATTCAACCCAAACGTTGGTTATCGTTTTGAGTAATTTGATACTGTTTTTTATGTTTTTGTTTTTGATTCCATTCACAATTCGGCAACATTGCATAATCTATCCCCAGGAATTTTCCACTGAACGAAAAAACACGCTAATCCCAAATTTCATATATATTTTTAGGATTATAATCCCAAAATTCATATATAAATTTGGGATTAGGCAAAATTTTACCTATTTTTGCATCGTAACTCTTAAACGAAAATAGAAATGATTCACCGCGACCTACAACCCATCATCGAGAGCCGATTACACAAAGGAAAGGCGATTATCGTGATTGGCGCACGACAAGTGGGGAAAAGTACGCTATTAAAGCACATCACCTCAAAGTGCAGCGAACCAGTGTTGATGCTCAACTGCGACGAACCCGACATAAAGGAAATGCTCACAAACACCAACAGCACAGAATTAAGAATGCTGATTGGCGGCAACAAAATCGTGCTCATCGACGAGGCACAAAGAGTACCGGACATTGGACTTACGCTCAAACTTATCACCGACAATATGCCCGATGTGCAACTACTGGTCACTGGTTCATCGGCATTTGAAATACAGAACAACATCAACGAGCCACTAACCGGCAGAAAATTTGAATATCACCTTTACCCAATTTCCACTTCGGAGTTGATGAGTACAGGAGGCTTGCTGCAAGTGAAACAAACTCTTGAATCAAGACTAATTTACGGTTCATACCCCGATATTCTGAATCAGCAAAACGAGGACTTGGCAAGGGAACTGATTATGACTATCGCCAACAGTTACCTCTTCAAAGACCTGCTGTCGCTTGAAACTATCCGCCGACCTGTGCTTCTCGAAAAAATCCTTACTGCTTTAGCATTACAAGTGGGAAGCGAAGTGAAATACAACGAGATAGCCCAACTGGTGGGTACCGACAACAAGACGGTAGAAAAATACATTGATTTGCTGGAAAAATGCTATATCATATTCAAACTTAATGCCTTGAGCCGAAACGTGAGAAACGAACTAAAAAAAGGGAAAAAGATTTATTTCTGGGACAACGGAATCCGTAATGCAGTGATACAAAACTTTTCCCCTGTGAGCATGAGGCAGGATATGGGTGCGTTATGGGAAAACTTCTTTATTAGCGAGCGCATGAAGCACAACCACTACAAAGGGCGGTGGGTGAAAAGTTATTTTTGGAGAACGACCGCTCTGCAAGAAATCGATTACATAGAAGAAGAGAACGGGAAATTTGAAGCATTTGAAATGAAATGGAATCCAAGAAAGGCAAACAGTGTGATACCAAAGCCTTTTTTAGAAAGTTATGAAGTGGGCGACAAGAGCGTTATCACACCCCAAAATTATCTGGAGCATCTACTGTAAAGATGCCATAGTCATCCCACAAATATAAGAGCCGCACCTATTTCACATTTGATTGATGAAATAGGTGCGGCTCTAATTTGTGGGGGCACCCTCGTGGGGGAGGGTGGTGGGGGAGATTTTAGTTTTCTTCGCCGAGGAGGTAGATGAGCATGGTGGCGTCGGTCACGTCGAGCACACCGTCGTCGTTGAGGTCGCCTGTTTCCAAGGTCACGTCGCCATCACCCAAAACGGCATTGACGAGGGCTGTTACGTCTGAAGTGTTCACCACGCCGTCGCCGTTGATGTCGCCAGCGAGTGTTGGAGCGATGTATTCTACAAGGTAGTTACCTACTTTAAATTCGTAAGTTGTGTTATACTTTGTGAGTGTGCCATAACCGATAACAGAGGCTCCCACCAAGATGTTAGGATCTTCGGTATAACCGTTTTTTTCATCTTTCTGATTGCGGAAGAACTGGAACTGTGGAGAGTTTACGGTGCCATCGTCCGACACATTGAAAGAAATGTTTTTATACTGTGCAGAGTATGGAGAAACGATTTTGCTGACCACACCCTTCACATACACTGGGGTTGAGAGCCCTGCGCCAGCGTCGATCAAAGCTATTACCTGCTCCACAGTGTAGGCTGTTTCCTTAGTGTTAGCAATGGTTTTCACTGTCACTGGGCAGGTGGTTTGCGCGGTCTTACCTCCATAAGTGGCCTTAACAGCGACAGAAATATTGCCCACCTCTGTGAATGTGGCTGGAGTGAACTCCCAGTTTGGAGTTACCGCTTCTGTGGTATTGTCGTCGAAAGTGGCAGTCACCACCAATCCTTCTGGATTAAACTTATCGCCAGTGTAATACTCTGTTTTTGCAGGGATACCAGTAATGGCGATAGAGGTAACCGCCTTTGTGCCACCAGGAGTTTCATAAGTCACTTTAAGGTAGTTAACATAAAGGCGCGCACTCTTGCTTGTTCCCTTACAAGTAAATCGAATGCTGTTAGCCGACAATTCGCCAACAGTAAGTTTCGCATTTGCCTTGATAGCCTGAGCAGCCGATTCGGCAGCTCCATCCACGCTGTAAGTGACAGAAGTTGCCATTGATGAACCTAAAATAATCTGCGTGATTTTTGCACCATTCTTAGCTTTGACGGTAAATAGACCACCATTTTGATAAACGCGAATCACTCCGCTATACACAGCAGGAGGAGTTGCCGATTTTCCTTGCTCTGCCACATAGCTAATGTAGTCGTCGGCATCGCCACTTATCGCTTTAAACGACTTGAGTTCCACTTCAGTAGCTAAGGAAGTGGCTGTGGCGAAAATCGCCATAATGATTAAAGAAAATAGTTGTTTCATAACACCAAATGTTTGATTAGTTGATATAGTTTGTTTAAAATTCTGTTTACCTGTTATTTGTGCTATTGTCGCAATCGCGCGGCAACAGCCCTACAGTCCCCGAAATCATACTTGAGGATAGCACACAAAGTTAATCAATATTTTTACAAATTCCGAAAATAATCTGCATAAAAAATCAAGCAGGGCACCAACCCCAATGGTTAATGCCCTGCCGCTGTATTTTGTTGTAAGAAATTACACTTTCTGGCGTGCCTTGGCTTGCACCACATTGAGCACGTGGTCGCCGAGTTTTTCCATACCGTTCACAAGGTCGATATAGAAAGCGCCAAGGTCGTAGTCGTATGCGCCAGCACTGATTTGAATCAGGTTGTTGTCGCGCAGGCTGGTGCGCAGACTGTTGATTTCGCGCTCTATTTCATAACTTGCCGAGATGTCGTGTCCCTCGCCTTCAGGCTTCTGCAGCGTGGTCACCATCTGCTCCAGCGATGCGTGCACCAGTTTCTCCATTTCGGTGATGTGAATGCTCTGCTCGTCGGTAAAGTGAGCCTTACATTTGGTGCGCTTGCGCGAGAGCGTGCGAGCCAAGTTGTAACAGCAGTCGCCGATACTCTCAAGGTCGTCAACCTCACGGAGCATACGCTGAATTTGGCGCTTCGACTCATCGGAAAGGCGGCCTTCGCTCACCTTCTGGAGGTAGTGCGCAATCTCATACTCCATATTGTCGGTGATGCCCTCGTATTTCTCCACCTTATGGAAGATGGCGTTGAACTCTTCTTCCTTCGAGATGCCGTGCATACTCATCACAAATTCAAAGGCTCTCATGCATCGCTTACCCATCAGTGCAACTTCCTTACGCGCTTCAAGGAGCGAAAGTTCGGCGGTAGAGAACAAACCGGCTGAGATGTATTTCAAGCGAGGCTGATTTTCTTCTGTATTCTTGTCGGGGAGCACCTTGCACACAAGTTGCTCAATCTGCTTCACAAACCAGATAAGAATCAAAGTGTTGAACACATTGAATGCGGTGTGGAATGCGGAGAGCAAGAAGAGGTCGTTGCTCTGAATGCCCATCACATCGGTCACAAACCAGCGAACAGCATCACATGCAGGGTAGAACATCAAGAGCACTACCACCACGCCAAACACATTGAAGAACATGTGGGCAAGGGCGGCACGGCGCGCTTGTGTGTTGGCTGTGAGCGAAGCCATGAATGCGGTGATGGTGGTACCGATATTCTGACCCATCGCCAAAGCGGCTGCCTGCTCGAAGCCGAAGCCCGGAATATGCATATCGAAGAGCATCAAGGTAATTGCCATGGTGGCGGCTGAGGCTTGCACAATCATAGTGACCACTGCACCCACCAGCACAAAGAGCAGAATGGTGCCGAACGAGTCAACAGGCATCGTAGCGAGCATATTTGCCACAATTTCGCCCATATTCAAGTCGGTGGCAGAGTTTTGCAAGAACGACAGACCCATGAACAGGAATGAGAAGCCAAACACAAATTCGCCCACGCTCTTGCGCTTGCTGTTGCCAGAGAAAATGAGCGGCATACCTATGGCAAGCATTGGAATGGCAAAGGCGGCAATATTCACCTTGAATCCCACAGCCGAGATAATCCATGCTGTGACCGTGGTACCGATGTTGGCACCCATAATCACACCGATTGACTGGGTGAGCGACATCAATCCAGCATTAACGAACGACACCACCATCACAGTAGTGGCCGACGACGACTGGATAAGCGCAGTAATAAAAATACCGGTAAAAACACCCATCACACGATTTTTGGTCATAGCAGCCAAAATAGCGCGCAAGCGTTCACCGGCGAATTTTTCAAGTCCCTCGCTCATGATTTTCATTCCGTAAAGGAACAGGGCGAGCGAACCCAAAAGAGAAAATACGTTGATTAATGTATCCATATTCCGCAGAATATCTTCAAAATATAAAAATTATGTTACAAATTTAATATATTTTCAGATATTCCACCCTATAAACACCCAACAAAACGCAAAAAAAGCAATGCAACACGTTGCACAACCAAGAAATCACGATTCAGAAGTGAAGAAGTTAAGGAGTTAAAGAAGTTAAGACGACACCATCGCCTGTCGGACTTGTCAGACCAGTCCGACTCGTCAGACAAAAAAACCTGTTGACTCGTTGACCTGTTGACTCGTTGACTCCCTAACTTCTTTCCCCGTCCTTTTGGCGGATTTCCACTCGGCGGATTTTGCCGCTGATGGTTTTGGGGAGTTCGCGCACGAATTGAATCACGCGAGGGTATTTGTAGGGGGCGGTGGTGCGCTTCACAAAGTCTTGAATGTCCTTCACCAGCGCTGGCACCTCCTTGCCACGGTATTCCACATCGTATTCAATGCCTGGAGTGTCGGCAAATTCCTTGCTGAGCACCACGGTGGCTTTCACTGCCATGCCACGCACTTCGTCGGGCACGCCAGTCACGGCACACTCCACCACAGCCTCGTGCTTCATCAGCGCATTTTCCACCTCAAACGGACCAATGCGATAGCCCGACGACTTGATCACATCGTCCTTGCGGCCCACAAACCAATAGTAGCCGTCTTCGTCACGCCAAGCGATGTCGCCAGTGTGGTAAATGCCGTCGTGGAAATTCTTGTGGGTGAGTTCAGGGTCGCGGTAGTAGCCGAGGAACAAGCCTTCGGGGCGGCGACCGTGGGTGCGTATGATGATTTCGCCTTGCTGACCGTCTTCAGCCACCTGTCCATCGGCAGTGATGAGGTCGATGTCGTAGCCAGGATTTGGCTTGCCCATTGAGCCCGGACGTGGCTCAATCCATGGATAGGTGCCCACGGTGGCGGTGGTTTCGGTCTGTCCGAACGCCTCGTGGAGTTTGATGCCGGTAAGCTCATACCAGCGTTCAAACACGTTAGGGTTGAGCGCTTCGCCTGCGTTGGTGCAATATTTAAGCGATGAAATATCGTATTTCTTCACATCTTCACGGATAAGGAAGCGATACACGGTGGGAGGTGCGCAAAACGAGGTGATATGGAACTTGTGAATCATCTCCAGCACATCCACTGGGTGGAACTTCTCGAAGTCGTAAACAAACACGTTGGCGCCCACAATCCATTGGCCATAGTATTTGCCCCACACAGCCTTGCCCCAACCGGTGTCGGCAAGGGTGAAGTGCAGACTGTTCTCGTCGAGGTTGTGCCAATACTTTGCCGTGATGATATGCCCCAGCGGATAGCGGAAATCGTGAGCCACCATTTTAGGCTCGCCGCTGGTGCCGCTGGTGAAGTACATGAGCGAGATGTCGCCCGGCTCGTTCACCACCTCTGGGCGCACGAATGGCGGTGCACTCTCGATGCCGGCGTTGAAGTCGCACCAGCCCTCTGGCACTTTCGGACCGATGGAGATATAGTTTTTCACCGATGGGCAGTCGGGGGCAGCCTTTTGGATATGGTCGAGCACCACATCGTCGCCCACAGCCACGATGGCACGGATAGAAGCCGACTGGCAGCGATAGACGATGTCCTCGTCGGTGAGCAAGTGGGTGGCAGGGATAGCCACTGCTCCGAGTTTGTGGAGTGCGGTGATGGCAAACCAGAATTGGTAGCGACGCTTCATAATCAGCATCACCATATCGCCACGGCCTATGCCCAACTGCTGGAAATATGCCGCGGTCTTGTCGCTCTCGCGCTTGATGTCGGCAAACGTGAACTGCTTCACATCGCCAGCCTCGTTGGTCCAAAGCAGGGCTTTGCGGTCGGGCTCAATGCGCGCCCATTCGTCCACCACATCGTAGGCGAAATTGAATCCCGGTAAATCTTTGATGTGGAAATTCTGCATAAAGTCGTCGTACGACTCGAAATCCACTTTATCTAAAAATCGTTCTAACATAATGATCTAAAAAAAAGCGTTTGTGTGATGTTGTGTGTTTATATGTTACTCGCTTGCGATAAGCGACAGGAACACGAGGGGCTTCCCATCGAGCGCTTGCATGTAGTGGGGGAGCTGGGCGTTGAAAGTAACGCTGTCGCCGGGATTAAGCACCAGCGTTTTGCCGCCGATGTGCAGTTCTTCTCTGCCCGAAAGCACATAGTTGAACTCCTGACCAGAGTGTGTGTTGGGTTTGGCGATGGCATTGTCGTTAGGCTCCAGCGTCACCAAAAACGGGTGCATGATGCGGTCGGTGAATCCTTCGGCAAGCGATTCGTAACTGTAAGCCTTCGAACGCTCCACGCGCGGTCCCTTGCCTGCGCGGGTCACATAGTAAGAACTCATGCGTGGCGATGTGCCGAACAGCAATTCAGGCACCTGCACACCATAGATGGAAGCGAGATTTTGAATAAAACTAATGGGAATGTCGAAATCACCGCTTTCGTAATTGCGATAAGTTTCCACTTCTATTCCACAAGCCTCTGCCACCTGTTCGGGCGTGAGTTCAAGCGCATCGCGCAAGCCCACAAGCCGGCTCGCCACTTGCTGAATATTTTCTCTTTCACTCATAAATCGTAATATGTTAATTATTGTCTAAATGTTCCACACGCCGTAGCGCATCGTTGCAAATATAAACAAATTAGAAAAAATTTGTATCGGTTTTTTGAAAAAAATGCACGTTTTGCCACACTATTGTGAAATGTGTGCAAAACATTGCACACCGCTGTGGCAAAACGTGCAAGAAAAAAATGTAATTTTTTGTATATTTTTTCGCCAAGGCGTGTGGGGTGAGCAATCGGAGAACTCGGAGCAATCGGAGCAATCGTCTTAACTCCTTAACTTCTTTAACTTCTTAACTTCTAATAAAAAACTATTCATTCAGCAGGCGGCTGAGCAATGGGAGCAATTCGCCAGCCATGATCTCGTGCTGGCGTGCCGATGGGTGCCAACTGCCGCCGTAACCGAAGGAGCCGTCTTGCAGGGTCATATCAAAGCGATAGGTGGCAAGACCTTGTTCGGTGAACTCCTTTTGCAGTTCATCGAGCACACGGATTTGCTCCTTCAGATATTCACCCCACAGCATCGGACCAGTAAGCATCACAATCTTGGCTTGTGGCTGCACCTCATGCAAATGCAAGATAAATTTGCGATACGCCTTCTTGTAGAGGTTGATGTCGTGATTCTTGGTGCTCAAGTCGTTGGTGCCGAGGTTCACACAAATCACTTCGGGGCGGAACTTGCTATGGTCCCAGAGTTGCGAAGCGTCGTCGAAGCAGGTGTAGTCGTACCATTTGCTCATATTGTCGGCATCGCCGCCGCGCTTGCCGTTGTAGTTGCGATACACGCCAATGCCCGAACGAGCCGTGCAGTGTTCCTCGGCATCGAGCATACGGCACAGCAGCGAAGCGTAGGTGAGATAGTGGTTTTCGGTGGAGTCGGCAAAACCACATTTACGGTTCAAACTCTCATTGCCATAGCCACAAGTGATGGAATTGCCCACAAACTCGATGCGATGCTTGGGTCGCTTGGGTGGTGCCACCAATTTAGTGTCGCCCTCCAGAATGAAACCACGAAATTCGGGACGCTTGGCATAGCCCTCGTAGCAGAGGTAAACGCGCACGGTGTGGGGCAGAGCGGTGGGCAGACCGCTTGCAAGGGTAATCACCGAGTCGGCGGGGGAGAAATTGATTTTGCGTACAGGCAAATTATCCACAGCCACCACAAAATAGCCACTGCCGGGCTTTGCCTTCATCGCCAGCCCCGTACCCTCAAAATTGGCGGCTATCTGCACGCCGGGGTACACAAAGCGCACACGCTCCGGATTACTGAAATTCACACGACCAGTGTATTGAATCTTCTCATTCGTAGGGCTCACATGCACCGCAGCAGCAGCCGAAACCGCAAACCAAGCAGCCAAAGCCCAAAAAACCATCTTCATCATCATCCAAAATATTTAAAAAAATTAATTATCAACCACACACGACGCGGCATAGAGAGGATAGTTGGTCATCCAATCTTGCTCACGATATGCCGACATCGACAGCCGAACGCCATGCAAACCAAGGTTAGCGCTCACAAATGAGCGTAAACTTTTAGCTCGCAAATTTTCTTCGGCTTTCACTTCCACTGGTATAATCTTATCGTTGGTCTGAACAAGAAAATCAATTTCGCCAGAGGAATTATCCGCCGACCAATAATACACATCCATTTCACGCCCACAGGTTTTGAACTGCTGAAGCACATACTGCTCAGCAAAAGCACCTTTTGCATCAAGAAACAGGGAATTGCCCTCAATCAGCACTTGTGGCGACAACTTACTCATTGCCACCATCAAACCAATATCGAGCATAAACAATTTAAAGGCAGAGAAATCCTCATAAGCCGAAAGTGGGAGCAATCCTTTTTTAGTACGGTTCACCTTATGCACAAGCCCGGCATCACGAAGCCACTCAATGGCAAGTTCAAATTCACGCGCCCTTGCGCCCTGTTTTAGTGTGCCGAAAATAAATTTCTTATTTTCGCGAGCGAGTTGCCCTCGTATGGAATTCCACACCATGCGTATGCGTGGCACTTCAGCGGCAGGAGCGTGCTTTGAAAAATCATTGTCGTAGGTGTCGAGTATGGCATTTTGCACACGGCGCACCTCGGCATAGTCGTGCGTGTCGATATAAGTTTGAACCGGTTCGGGCATACCACCCACATAATAGTATTTCAGTAAATAATCGCGAAGGCGTTCGGATAGCGACTCCAATAGCGACCACTGTTGCTGTTCGATACATTTAGCGAGGGAGTTCTGACCCTCTGCCATCAAAAATTCAAGAAAAGACAGTGGCCCTACATCAATAATATCAACCTTACCGACAGGAAACGAATCGTTTTTATTGCTTGCGATACCTAAAAGCGAACCAGCAGCAATCACATGAAACTCGCGTCGCTTTTCACAAAAATATTTGAGCGAAGTCACCCCACGAGGTGCCTCCTGAATTTCATCAAGCAGAAGCACCGTAGATGGCAATAATTGCTTACCAGTGTAAATCTCGATGGTCTGACAGATTCGGTCCATATCAAAATCCTGAACAAAAAGCGACTTCATAGGTTCGTCGTCTTCAAAGTTCAGGTAAATAAAGTCGGCATAGCACTGTCGAGCAAACTCTTTCATAAGCCAAGTTTTGCCCACCTGCCTTGCACCACGCAGAATAAGAGGCTTTCTATTCTTACGGTTCTTCCACTCTATCAGTTGATTAATTTGAATCCTTTCCATTGCTTTACCACATATTTTCTATTGGCAAATATATGAAAATATACCCATCAAACCAAAAGTTCCGCCTGAAAAGTGTGATTTTTCACAAAAGTTCCGCCTTAAAAATGTAAAATTCAACAAAAGTTCCGACTTAAAAGTGTAAAATAGTGCCAATCGCGTCTTCGAAATATCGAGTTTTCGAATCTTCGATATTTCGACTTATTGCCTCGTTGACCTGTTGGCTTGTTGACTCGTTGACTTGTTGACTCGTTGGCTTCCAATCAACTGATGCCTTTGAGCATGGTCATGATGTTGTGGTTTTTGTTGCGGTTGTTGAGGAGTTGTTCGATTTCGGTGATTTCTTTTGTGGCTTGCAGGCGTTGAGCGAGAGGGAGGAGCGAGTTGAGGAGCTGCTCGGCAGCTGCTCGGCGATTCACCAAACGGATAAGCGCCTTCGCCAAGGCAATCGACAGCGTGAGTTCGCGTTCGCCCATGGTATTGCTGAGTTTCTTTTGATAGCGCAAACACTTGGTGTAGAATTTCACTGCTCCGCGCGCATTACCCATCTTCAGAAGCAAATCGCCCTCATTCTTAAGCGATTCAATCAGATTTTCAAGTGCTTCCTTCGTTTTTTCCTCGCCGCCTTCGTTGAGCATGGCGGTGTATAGTTCCGTGGTCTGCTGATAGTGGGCAAGGATATTCATCTGGTTGGTGCGGTTTTTGTAGATGCTTGTGGAAGCCTCCACTGCGTGCAGCAGCATTGCCGAGAATCGGGTGTTGTTGCGCTTCACCAGACGCTCCAAGAGTTTTTGCGCCTTGGTCAACTCCTTCACGGCGCGACTATTGTCGTCGGTTTGGCTGTGCACAATGGCAAGGTTGTAGAGCAGCGATGCCAGAATGGCGAGGAAATCCTCGTGACGCTTGTTGGTCACCTCCACCATCACATTCAAGGCATTTTCTGCCGAACCCAATGCCAAAATATAGTCGTCGCTTTTGATGAAAATGGTCATTCTCACCAGCCACAGCCAACTGTGGTAGAGGCGAGGCCATTCGTCCACACCGTCGTCAAACACCGCATTGTCGATACACGTTGCCGCTTCGCTGTCGTGTCCTTGACACATGAGTTGGCGCACCCACCACACAGTCAAGTCTTGTCGCTGCTGCGTGTTGAGCGAGGTGAAATCGGGTTCTTTTCCAGAAGCCTCAAGCGCAGAGGTGAGCGCAGTGATGTCGGTCTGGAACGCAGGTGTTGAAACGTCGATAAGCAGTTGGTCCATATCAGTAATTATTCGTCAGTTGTTGCTTCGTTGATAGCTTGTTGCATTTTTGATGCCATTTTCGCGTCGATGCAGTTGGTTTCGCCCGAAGCGTTGTCGGCAAGCAAGAAAGCAGTGTTCACGATTTTCTGCATCGTGTCGTGGTCGATAGTGCGCATTTGTTCGGCGGTGATGCCCTCCGAAAGCAGTGCGCAAATCACGCCAGCGGTAAAGCCCGACTGCCACCCAAGCCAGTTGAGACTCTGTGGGGTAGGGCAAGGGAATTGCCACTGCTCCTTTCCCACGAAAGCATCGACACCGCCATCGGCACCGATGTGGATAAAGCATGGGCAATAGTATTCAAAATGATTGTGATACGCCTTTTCGGCACTTTCGCCGGGGAAAATGTCAGCCAAATCGCGCTCGTGCGCCACCACGATGCTCGACAGTTCGAGGTTTTCAAGAATGGCGGTGAGCACGCGTGTGATGCGGAAGTTGATGCCGTGCTGGAATCCCGGCAAATACACCATCACCGCCTTGCGCTCTGCGGCGTAGGACAGCAGTTCGTACACACGCTCACGCTGTGGCTGTGCGATGGAATAGAGCGAACCAAACAGCACGATGTCGCCCTCGTCGATGCGAGGCCACACCACATCGAAGCGGTCGGCATCGGGATATACCCCATAGTTCACAATCTTATCGTTTCCATCTTCGCCGATGAAGATGGCGGAAAGCTGGGTAGAGCCATCTGTGTAGCGGTCGATAGAAGTGGTGGCTACCTGATGGCGATTGAAAAAGTCAACGATGATGTCGCCCACACTATCGGTGCAACATTCGCTACAAAATGTGACAGGCACGCCTGTCATGCCCAGTGACGCTGTGGCATTGGCAATGCGTCCACCCACCATCGCCTTAATGGGTTGGCCATTGCGATAAAGGGTGTCGAGAACTGATTCTCCGATTGCAATAATTTTACGCATAGATGTGTTTTTTGTTTACAGTTGTCGTCTGTCGGCACTGGTGCACAGAGCATCGGCTCTATTGGCGGCTCTTCTCGCCGAGGTAGCCTCCGTGGTGACGAAGAGCGTATTGCTGGCGCGAGAATTGAGTCACCTTCATGGTGTTCACCACGAGCACATCGCCCATCACGGTCATCATTGTGGTGGAGGTGGTGGGAGTAAGTCCTAACGGACATACTTCAGGTGCGCCGCTTGTGGGCAGACAAATATCGCTAACTTTAGCGAGAGGACTGTCGGCATTGCCAGTGATTACGATGAAGCGCAGTTCGGGATAGAGGTCCTTTGCGAGCTGCACCAGCGCCACGATTTCGTTGGTCTTGCCAGAGTTGGAGAGCAACAGCATCACATCGTGTGGCTGAAGAATGCCAAGGTCGCCATGTTGCGCCTCGCTGGGGTGAAGAAACACGGCAGGAATACCGGTTGAGCAGAATGTGGTGGCGATGTTTTCGGCAATTTGCCCACATTTGCCCATTCCAGAAGTCACGAGTTTACCACCATTGTTTTTGGCCTCCACTATCAATTTGATAGCATCTTCGTAGCCGTCAGTTACGGGAATATTTTCTATCGCGCGGCTTTCAGCTGCGAGAATTTCTCTCATTGATTGCTTAATGTCGATCATGTCTTCGCTTAAAATAGTGCTTGAAGTTTAGTACTTGTGCAAAGGTAGTTATTTGCGATTGATTTTTTGTGATAATTCCCCCACAATTTCCAAAAAAATCCGCTTCCACCCTCCAATACCACACTTTTGGGCTGTATTTTCCGTGTCATTTCTGTTGTTTTGATTTTTGAGAATTGTGGTTTGGAATAATATGATTATCTTTGTGTTTACAAACAAATGACATAAACAACTATGAGTAAAACGTTTAATTTGTATTGCGATGAGAGCACCCACTTAATTCACGATGGTCATCCATATATGCTGTTGAGCTATATTAGCATTGCATACCCTCAAATAAGACTGGCTAAAGAAGAAATAAAAGCCATTAAAAGAAAATTCAACTATACTGAAGAACTAAAATGGACAAATGTTCATAGTGCCACTTATAAAGTTTATGCGGAACTGGTAGATTGGTTTTTTATGAATGATTTAGAGTTTAGGGCTGTGGTGGTTGATAAATCCCAAATCGATGAACAAAGAGCCGACTATTCTTTTAATGATTTCTATTTTAGAATGTATTTTCAATTGCTTCATACGAAAGTTGATTTTCAAAACAGATACAATGTGTTTTTAGACATCAAAGATACTTGTAGTGGCGAAAAGTTGGAAAAACTGAAAAAAATAATGAGCTACAATTCCTCTATAGGCACACTTCAATTTATTCCCTCACGAGAGAGTGTGTTTATTCAACTTGCTGACGTGCTTATGGGTGCTATTAATTATAACTTGCGGATTCAAAAAGGAGATGTGAAAGGTAATGTTATTGCTAAGCTTAAATTGATTGAGAAGATTAAGAGACACAGTAATATTTCATTGAATACCACGACCCCATTGTCGCGCAATAAGTTTAATTTGTTTTTTATCACACTGAAATAGGGAATGAGCACTTTTAACTTGTTAAAGAAATACCCCCAACTATTAGATTTAATTGGACTTAGCGAAACAGAGAGGCATTGTGATTTAAAAAGTATTTTCTTAAGAGATATTGAGGATAATCCAAACTTTTCTTTTCGTTCTTGGAAGATTTATCCAATCAAGGCGCAAGGTGAGGCTGATATGGGCACGCTGTTCAAACATTTAACTTGTGAAGCTGTTCAAGTAGAGGACGAGAATGGCAGGACGTATCAAAAGAGGATTTTTGAAATGGATCGCTCTCAACGCCTTCATTGGATCGGCCATCATGTGAAGGAGCAAACACCAGACAATCTTGACGTATTCACCATTTATGAGAAAGACGCAAAGAAGCGAAAAGTAAAGAAAACTTACATCTACGACATGAAGGAAGAATATGTGATTGTGCTGGAGCAGCAACGGTCAAAAGCATTCTATCTTCTCACGGCATATCATCTGAATAAAGAATATGGCAAAAAAGCACTTGAAAAGAAGATGAAGAAAAGGATAGAACCACCACTATAAAAAACGCAAGACCCGAGATGCATCTAATGGCAGTCGGGTCTCGAAACTCTTTCTATTTGTAGATGAGCACTGCAAAATTACAACGAATGTTACTCTTTTCCAAGGGGAAGTGATACCAATCTTTGATTTTTTAACATTAAATAAGTAACAAGTAAGTAACTTCTCTCTTTTTTATTCACCATTTTGATTTCTAACTTACTATTTCAATTTTTTGGAATAATATGATTATCTTTGTGGAATAATCAAACTTGTAACTACTTTTTTATACATATTTCATTCATGGACAACGAACTGAGAATTTACTGCACCAATATCGGTGAATATGTTGATGTAGAAGGTGGCGAAACTCTGCAACATGTGTATGAGCGCATTAAAGATCGCATAAAAATTCGCCCTATCAGCGTAATGGTCAATAACCGCGATAAGCATCTCGCCTATCCGCTGTATGGCCCTAAGCATGTGGAATTTATCGACCGCACCACCATATCGGGTCGCCGCACCTACACTCGCTCGTTGGTCATGATTCTCCATAAGGCCACCAAGGACTTGTTCCCCGAAGAACGCCTGGTGGTGCCTCACTCTATCGGCAAGGGGTATTTCTGCACCTTTAAGCACAACCATTCGCGCGTGGACGGTGCCACGGTGAAGGCGCTGAAGCAACGCGTGAAGGAAATTATCGCTGCCGATATGCCGTTCATTCGCCACGAACGCCCCACCGTGGAGGTGCTCGACATGTTCCGCAAGCAGGGCATGAACGACAAGGTGCGCTTCCTCTCCTACTCGAAGCAACTCTACACCGTGTTCTACGAACTCGACAATATCATCGACAGTTTCCAAGGCCCGTTGGCCCCCAGCACTGGCCAAATCGACACTTTCGACCTCGTGCCTTATAAAGACGGTATGCTACTGCTGCTGCCCGACCCCGACAACCCATCGGTGCCAGCCAAGGCTGGTAAGCACGAGAAAATCTACAATGCGTTTATGGAGCGCAAGGTGATTAACCACATCATCAAGGTGAGCGATGTGAGCGAACTCAACAAGGCGATTAAGGCTAAACGCGTGGCTGAAATCATCAACATCGCCGAAACAATCCACTCACAGGAACTCGGAGCCATTGCCTCGCAAATTGCCGACCGATTCAAACGTGGCGGTGCGCGCATCGTGCTGATTGCAGGACCGTCGTCGAGCGGTAAGACCACTTCCGCCAAGCGTCTTTCCACCCACCTCGTGACCAAATTCCTGCGTCCAAAGATGATTTCGCTCGACAATTATTTCGTGAACCGTGCAGATACTCCACTCGACGAAAACGGTGAATACGATTTCGAGAATCTCCACACCGTGGACCTCGAACTCTTCAACCACGATATGAAGGCTCTCCTTGAAGGAAAAGAGGTGAAAATGCCTACCTATAACTTCGAGACCGGCAAACGCGAGTTCCGTGGCAATACGTTGCGCCTTGAGGATGATAATGTGCTGCTGCTTGAAGGTTTGCACTGCCTCAATCCCGAACTTACGAAGTTTATTCCTGACGACCAGAAGTTCCGCATCTATGTGTCGGCTTTGGCAACGCTCAATATCGACGACCACAACTGGATTTCCACCAGCGACAGCCGCTTGCTCCGCTGTATCGTGCGCGACTTCAAGAGCCGTGGCTACAGTGCACAGGAAACGATCAACCGCTGGCCCCGTGTGCGCAAAGGCGAGGAAAAATGGATTTTCCCATACCAGGAAAACGCCGATGCCATCTTCAACTCAAGCATCGTGTGTGAACTGGCAGTAATGAAGCAATACGCACTCCCAATCTTGGAACAGGTGGCGGCAAATGTGCCAGAGCACTCCGAGGCTCACCGTCTGCTCATGTTCTTGCAGTGCTTCGAGCCAATCAGTTCGCGCGACGTGCCAAGAACCAGCCTCCTGCGCGAATTTATGGGCGGCGGAGCATATTAAGTTAGAAATTAGAAGTTAGAAGTTAGATAGATATTAGAGCACTCGGAGCACTCAGATTACTCCGAGTGCTCCGATTTTATAAGTCCACACCTTCGGGGAGGGGGATTATTCGTTTAGGATGAATTGCATTTGTTTGCCGTCTTTGGTGCGGGTGAAGGTGCCGCGCACCACATCGCCTTCCCTATCGCCCTCAAACACGCCAGTCACCAAACCTTGTCGCGGTTCGCGCTCTTGGATAAATATGTGTCCGTCGGTGGAATAAGTGCCGTCAATATCCATACTATAGCCATGTTTGGTGTAGGTGTATTGCCCCGAAATATTGCCTTCAGCATCCACATAAATATCCATTGCTATAGGGTATTGGCTAATGTTGCCAAGCAAGTGATGCTGCCCGGTATATCCTTTGTCTTCTTGCACAGGTTGCTCTTCTGTGCTCTCTGTGTAGGCTTCTTGAATAGGCTCTTGTTGCTTTTTGTGATTGGAATATACGATGTAGCCCACAGCGGCAAGTGCCACCACCACTGCCAAAACCAGCGCCACAATCAATCCAACATTAGCACCTTTCTTTTGGGGAACAGCAGAGGAAACAGCAGAGGGCGCAGGAGTTGGCACAGGAAAAATCTGCGCCAAAGCAGGAATCTGCCCAGCAGGAACCCAACCAGCCATGCCTTTTGTCCAAACCAATGTGTTGGGGGAAATCAATCCTCGCAACTGATTGATGCCGAATGGTCCTTGTCGCTTGCCAGCAGCATCAACGTAATAAAAACCTTCTTCCATATCTTATATTTTTTTAAAACCTTCTCTCTCCAAATCATCGAATTTTCGAAATCTCGAATCACCTACTCGTTGACCTGTTGACTCGTTTCGAATCACCTACTCGTTGACTTGTTGACTCGTTGACTTATCACCTTTCACCGGCTCAATGTGGAGCATGATGTGGGTGCCGGCGCCAAATTCGGCACGCAGGGCTTGCTCAATGCGTGTGGCGTGGCGGTGCGACTCTTCAAGGGTGATGTCGCCGGGTAGGCGCAGGTGCATCTCTATGGCTATGATGCTACCGATGCGGCGTGTGTGCAGGTGGTGAATGTCGGTCACCAACTTATCCTGATACACAATGCTCTCGATTTTATCTTCTGTGGATTTTGGAAGGCTTTCCTCAAGCAGTTCGCCAGAGGCTTGACGCAGCAATCGGAATGCCGCTATCAAAATCATAATGCTCACCACCACCGAGGCAATAGGGTCGAGCACCGCCCAACTCTTGCCAAGCAGCACGGCTCCACCAATACCGATAGAGGTGCCGACCGACGACATTGCATCGGAGCGATGATGCCATGCGTTGGCTTCAAGTGCTTGTGAATTAACGTCTAATGCCACTTTTTTAGTGATACGAAACACCCATTCTTTCAGCGCCACGCTCAGCACGGCAGCCACCAGCGCGATAATGCCAGGTTGCTCCAACTGTTCGCCTTGGGCGACTTGGATAATCTTCTCCACGCCGCCCCAACCGAGCAGCACAGCCACCACCACCAGCGCCATACCGATAATCGACGACGCCACGGTTTCGTATTTTCCGTGTCCATAGTCGTGGTCTTGGTCGGCAGGCTTGCTGCTGAGTTTCACAAAGGCTATCACCACGATGTCGGTCAGGAAGTCGCTCAGCGAGTGAACGGCATCGGCAATCATGGCGGCAGAGTTGCCAAGCACACCTGCCACAAACTTAAACACCAGCAGCAGCATGTTCACGATGCCGCCAGTGAGCGTCACTTTATAAATTCTTTTGTCGCGATTTTCCATCTCTTTAAGAATGATTAGATTTTAGTCGATAAACTGAATGCACACCGCTTTCGCCACACTGATGTGGTGGAGCGTGTCGAGTAGGGTGCCGTCGGCGGGATTGATGCGATAAACCTCAATCGTGTCGCTGTCGCGGCAAGCACATAGCAGCAACGAGCCATCGGGCGTGATATTGAAATGGCGTGGGTGAAGCGCCGTATGGGTATAGCCCACTTGCGTGAGCCGCCCATCATCACCAATATGATACACGGCTATGCCATCGCCTGTGCGACGCACGCTGGCGTAAAGCCACTTGCCATTGGGGTGCACCATGATGTGCCCTGAGGCGTGCGCTGGCGTGGGGGCAACCGTAAGAGTTTGAATGAGCGATAATGCACCACCATTGTAGCCAAACACCATCACCTCATCGCTCAACTCGGTAATGAGGTAGGCAAATCTGCCATCGGCGCCAAAGCAAATGTGGCGTGGACCGGCTTCGGAGTGAACGGCAGTTTTACCGTGGCGCAGCAGCCGTGCGGTGCCATCGGTGTGGTGCTCGATTTTCAGAATATGAATACAGTCGCCACCCAAATCGTCGGCAACGAGATATTCACCATCGGGCGTGGTGGCGCAGAAATGAATGTGGCTGCTCTGCTGGCGTGGCGATGTGCCGCACTCGTGGAAAGTGAGCGTTTGGGCAGATGCCGACAGCGAGCCATCGGCAGCAATGTCGAACAGTTCCACCGAACCGCCGCTGTAATTGCTGATGCACAGGGTGCGAGGGCTGAGCCACAGAATGTGGCAAGGGTCGGCACCCGAAGCCACGGTTTGGCACGCCGTGAGCGCACCATTTTCGCCCACAGCAAGGTGATGCACGCCCGACCGACTTCCACTTTCATTCACGGCATACACATGCCCTACAGAGGGCGAAGCGCAAAGGAAACTCGGATTTTCCACCCGATGCCTTCCGAGGCACTCGGCCTGTAGCGTGCGAGGGTTGAGCGAGTAAATCAGCACGCCCTCACCACCGAGCACCGTATAGGTGCCCACCGCAAATTTTATGTCACTTTCGCACATGGTTAGAAATCGCTGAAGAAGCGAGGTTTAATCAGCAGACCGATGCGCAGGCGTGAGTGAAACTTGTTATAGTCGAGCAGGTTTTCACCGTAGCCGTTATAGTAGTGCAGCATCAAGAACTGATTGTCTTTTTTGCGTATGCGCCAACCGATGTCCACGATGGTGTTGCCATTCAGATTCCAGCCCTTTCGCTTAACGAAAGTGGCAGAAAACACCCATCGCTGGTTGGGGCTCAACACCTGAATACCTGTTTGGTAAATACCGTTGTAGCGCAAAATATCCTTGTTCTGCTTACTGTCGATATAGGTGAGCCAGTATTTGCCGTGAATCATCACATTTGGCGTAAGATAAATGTTGCCGGCGAAGGAAAGTTTATTCCAACTGCGGTCGTACATCTTGTCGCGTCCGTTCGACTCGTGCTCAATCATCAGCGTGAGTTTACCCACAAGGCGATTTTTGCTGATGAGCAGTTTGGTGAAACCAAGACCGGGGTTGAAGTTGAAATCGCGCATCGGCAGCGACTTTTCAAACACATTCCACATACACTTTTGCGAATAAAACAGGAATGCGTAGGTGTTGAACGGAAGCACACTCCTGGTGAGGCGTTGCGAAATGCTGACCTGAAATTTCACATCACTGTTGTGGCTTGTGGGCTTAGTGCCAATAGAGGTGCCACCCACAAAGTAATTGTCTTTGTAGATGCCGAAAAAGGGGCGATCGTCGAAGTCGCGGAGCACACTGTCGGTGTTGAACTTTTCAGACTGCTCCACATCCACAATCTGAGCGTGAGCGGCTGAAAAGCAGCACACAGATATCAGGATAGCGATAAATAACCTTGTCATATAGTTTCGTTTTTTCCTGCCAAACGGCAACGCCCACAAATTTACACTATTTTTTGGAAAGAATCCCAAAAAAAAGTCAACAAGTCAACAAGTCAACAAGTCTACAAGACGACGAGGCAACGAGGCAACGAGTAGAGGGGGTGGGGCTTCCTCAAAATCTTGTTGACCCGTTGACCCGTTGACTTGTTGACTTATTTACTTCTCAATACCAAATTGTTGGTGTTCATGCGGTACATGTATTGCTGGATGAGGGCTTTGAGTTGGTGTTCCATTGCTGCCTGTTCAGGGAGTTTGCCCACGAGGTTTTGCTTGAGCAGCGGGTCGGTTTTGAAGCGGTAGAGGGCTATCGACTTCGTGCCGTCGAACTGGAGCATCAAATCGCCTTTGAAGTATTGATACACGCCATTGTTGTAGTTAAACGCCCAAGTCTTTTCGGCTGGGGTGCTCAGTAGGTCGCAGCCGAATGCCACGTATGGCTTATCGTAGCCAAGAATGTGCATCAGCGTGGGGGTGATGTCGGTTTGCTGCGCTATCACATTCTTCATCATGCCTGGCTTAATCGATCCGTCGGGCGTGTAGAAGATGATAGGAATGCTATACAAGCCCTGTTCGGTCTTGTAGAAAGCGTGTTCGTTTTGGTTGGTGTGGTCAGCCACAAGCACGAAAATGGTGTTGTTGAACCACGGTTGCTTGCTGGCACGCTCAAAAAACTTGCGGAGTGCCATGTCGGTGTAGCGCACGCACTTGTAGATAAGCTGATTGCCCGGCTCTGAAGTGATTTTCCCCACATATTGCTCTGGAATGTGGTAAGGATGGTGCGACGAAGCGGTGAACATAGAGACAAGGAACGGCTGCTTAAACTTCTCAATCTCGTCGAGCGTGTATTGCAGGAATGGCTCGTCCCAAATCGCCCACTTGCCATCGAAATCGTCCATACCGCCATACTTTGGCGAGTCGCAATATTCATTCAACCCGAAATATTTCTCATAGCCGATGGCGTGGGCAAAGGCGCTGAATCCCATCGAAATGTTGTGACCACCGTGGAAAAATGCGCTGAAATATCCTCGTGGCTTGAGCATCTTAGGCAGTCCGCCCACATCGTTGAGCGATGCAGGGGTGAGGAAAAACGGCTCCACCATCATCGGTATGCCCGACAGCACCGACGGCATCGCGTCCATAGAAATGCGGCCGTTGGCGAAGGTGTATTCAAAAGTGAGACTCTTGGTGAGCAGCGAGTCCATGAAAGGCATATATCCTTTATATTTTCCACCCTCCAAATCAGGGTTCAGGCTGCCGATATATTCCTTACCCATACTCTCCACAATAATCACCACCACATTCTTCTTTTGCGAAGTGGTGAGCGAATCGTTCACAGGGGTGATAATCGGCTCATAGGTGCGCTTCATCTCCTCCATCGACATATAATCCGGCGTGACAAACACCTTCTTGCCGATGCTGCGGATAATGGAGAATGGCGTGTTGAGCACCAGCGTGCCCTCGATGGGGCGATTCACATATTCGTTGGCATTGCTGATGGTGATGGGGCGTGTGCCGGCGGTGGCACTGCCGCGAATACCAATTATCGCCAATGGCGCAAGCACCAGCAGCGTGACGGTCTGCGCCACATAATAGCGCCAACGCTTACCCCACACGCACTTATCGGGCGTGCGATAGCAGAGCCACATCAGCGCCACTATCACCACAAAGAGCAGCACCAGATACCAGTGGTTCACAAACTCGGTAAGGAAGATAGAGGCGATATTATTCTCATTGACAAACTCCGAGAACACGGTGATGGTGGAGCGGCGGCCAGTATATGCCACATACACGGCATCGCCAAGGTTGAGCGCCACGCCTATCGAATTGACCACCACAAACAGCCACTTGAGGAAGCGGTGAAATCCAGGCACTTCCTTTCTGCCCCACGGCAGGAGCATCAGCACCAGATAGAGGCTGTTGATATAGAGCAGGGCAGAGGTGTCGAACACCAGCGAGCCCTTGAGCATACTGAGCGCCAAGCCCCAACTCATGTCGGGGGCAAAAGTGGCGTAGTTTTCAAAAAAGAATGCCAATCGCGACACCATAAACACCACGTATGCCATGAGCATATTCAGCAGTGCCGCACCCATATTTGTACGGAAAAATCTTTTCATCATTTCGGTTATAGTCCTAAAATAGCAAAACATACATACGAAAGCCACGCTAAACCTATCAAAATCCAAGCCACTTCGGGGCGCTCCTTGTAGGCGTAGTTGGCCAAATAGCCACAGAGCAGGGCAAACACTGGCATACCCAGCATCAGAAATCGCTCAATGGCGGTATCCATCTGGTCGAGGTGCAAGAGCAGCACAGGCCACATCAGCACAGGCAGGGTGGAAATCACAGCCACCCACTTAAATTTCTTCTCACTCATCATTGCATCTTTAGCATTTGTTCGATAATGTCGCGGTCGTTGCTCAGGCGCGGAATTTTGCGTTGTCCGCCCAGTTTGCCGGTGGACCCGAGCCATCGGTCAAACAGCCCCTCGCTTGCCACCACCAGCGTGGGCGCATCAAGGAAGATGTCGCCACTGCGCTTGGCGTCGTAGTCGCTGTTTTGGTCGCGCAGACATTCATCGAGAATTTTCATAAACTCATCTTTCGAGGCTGGCATCTTGGCAAACTCCACCAGCCACTCGTGGCGGCCTCGCGTGTGGTCGCCAGCATACACAGGCGCAGCGGTGTAGTTGAGCACTTGCGCCCCTGTGAGCACCGCAGCCTTGGTGATAGCCGCATCGGCGTTGTGCACCATCAGTTCCTCGCCAAAGGCATTGATGAAATTCTTGGTGCGCCCGGCTATCTTTATCTTCACTGGATTGGTCTGCTCAATAGTCACGGTGTCGCCTATGCGGTAACGCCACAGCCCATTGCACGCCGTAATCACCAGTTCGTAGGTTTTGCCAGCCTCCACCTCCCACACAGGGTAAACCTCTGGGGTGGGGCTGTCGGTATCTTCAATAGGGATAAACTCGTAGAACACGCCTATGTCGAGCAGCAGGAGCATGGCGGTGGTTTCCCACGAACTTTGCACAGCGAAGAAGCCCTCGCTGGCGTTGTAGGTGTCGAGGAAGTGCATTTTGCTCATGTCGCAAATTTTCTCGTATTGCTCACGATAGGGGGCAAACGCGATGCCACCGTGGAAAAACACCTCCAAATTGGGCCACACCTCATGAATGCAACTCACACCTTTGCGCGCCATCACCTCTTTCAGCACGGTGAGGAACCACGACGGCACCCCCGAAAGGTTGGTGATATTCTCGTTGAGCGAAGCCTCGACCAGCGCAGGGAGTTTTTCTGTCCAATCTTCCATCAGCGCCACTTTCTTGCTCGGCACACGGAAGAGATTGACCAGCGGATTGATGTTTTGGATAAGCGTGGCACTCAAATCGCCCACCCTTGTGCCGGGCTTCAACTGGAGTTGGTTGGCGAAACTGCCACCCAAAATAAAGCCCTTGCCGCTGAAAATTCGGCTGGCGGGATTGAGGTTGAGATAGTGCGACACCACATCGCTCGCGCCTTGATAGTGATTGGTTTTCAGCGAGTCGGCGGTGATGGGTATGTATTTGCTTTTGCCATCAGTAGTGCCCGACGATTGGGCAAAGTTGAAGCATTTGCCACGCCACAGCACATTCGCCTCGCCCGAAACCATGCGCATGATTTGGGGGCGCAAGTCCTCGTAGCGATACAGCGGCACAGTGGAGGCAAACTCACGATAAGTGCGCATGTTCGAAAAGTGGTATTTGCGGCCAAATTCGGTGAGCGACGCACGCTCGATGAGCTTCACCAACTCACCTTGCTGCACGGCATCGGCATAGTTGGCGTAGCGCAGCTGGTCGTAGAGCCGCGACAAAAAACGCTTCTTTGCTAAAGGTGTAAAATCAATCATTAGGACAAAGTTACTGCAACTTGCCAGCAAATCAAAAAAAAGTGGTGTGCAAAAAATGGAACTACAATAATTTTTATATATCTTTGCTTTTGATAAAAAACTAACCAACCCCAATACAAATATGAAAGAGGCTCTGTATTTCTATGTGAAAAATGGCGTTAGCGAAGGTCCGTTTAGTGCCGAAGAATTGATTAAGTTAATCACCCCCGACACGCTGATTTGGACAGAAGGCATGACCGAATGGACTCCAGCAAGTGAAGTGGCACCAATAAGCGAAATGTTTGCAACAGATACTGAGGAAGAAACCAAAATCGTTCCTCCAGTGTTCACGCCGCCCACTTTCGAGGCAGCACCCCCTGCACAAGACCCACAGCCACCTGTGTTTGAGGCTCCTACGCAGGAACCACAACCACCTGTGATGGAACCCCAAGAGATAGATGCTCAACCGCAAGTGACGGAAAGTGAGCCACCAGTGATGGATGCTCAGCCACCTGTATTTGATGCCGTACCGCCTACTGCCGATGGCGTGCCACCTGTATTCAACGGTCCACAACAGCCCGACAGCGTGCAGCCCGCACCGGCGAAGAAAAGCAATGCGTGGATATTCATTGTGCTGGCGGTGGTTTTGGTGGCAGGCTTGGGTGTGGGTGGATTTTTCATCTACCAAAATTTCACCAAAAAGACGGAAACCATCAACTACGACACCTCGGTGAACAATGAAAATTCGTATTACGACAACAACGCCATCGATGAAAGCGAATACAAATATGAATACCTGCGAGAACGAGAAATGACCTACGCCGATGTGGAAGGCAAGTCGGCAGAAGAACTCCGCCTGATGCGCAACTACATTTTCGCACGCCGTGGCTACATCTTCGAATCCGAAGACCTGAAAGAATATTTCGAACAATTCTCGTGGTACGTTCCACTATACTACGACGTGACCCCACGCCTCTCCGACATCGAAAAATACAACGTAAATTTCATCAAAGAATACGAAACCGATTTCGGACCCGACTACACCCCCGAATACGAATACTAACCCACAAAAATAACCACAAAAAATATTAGAGCGCCCATGCCAAAAGCATCAGCGCTCTATTTTTTTTATATTTACCCAAAAGGAATCGGGAATCATTCCACGCGAGTTCGGGATAAGCGTGGACTGAACTCGCGTGTATAGCAGTACAAGCACTTACACATTTTCGCCTTCGTTCTCTGTAAGAACACCTGCCAGGACATCCTTTCTGTAAACTAATGCTTGTCTCATGGGCGATGTTGAGCTACGAGTTCGTAATTGAATAAATCAAGCAGTTGGTTCACCTTGTCCATGCGGAGAGTGGGTTTGCCTTGCTCAAGATTGCGCACAAAGTTGAGCCCAACACCCGACTTCATCGCCAAGTCTTCCTGTGTGAGACCATACTCCTTGCGGAGCTGCTTCACCGTGAGAGAAAGTTGAGATTTTGGCATCATAACTGATGGTTTTATATTGTTTCGGATGTAAAATTAGTAATAATTCCTCAAATTACATCATATCTAATATAAAACAGATGAAATTTTGGAAATGATATACAAGTTGTCCCTGTGATAATTTAGTAATGATTGAAAAAATCC
>SAMEA104315429__coassemble_453_pt1 | contig 33284 bp, 17 predicted proteins | sample SAMEA104315429__metabat2_high_PE_005 | metagenome-assembled genome bin SAMEA104315429 (sample SAMEA104315429) | gut metagenome | biome: Monkey gut; feature: monkey-associated habitat; material: faeces | place: China | collected 2013
TCCTAACGGAATTTCATCGCATCTTCTTCGGGACAACATGTATATCATTTCCTTTATTTTTCGTGGGGCTAATCGGACGCCAAACTTGTGGACTTGTGCACTCGTTGACCTGTTGACCTGTTGACTTGTAGACTTTGGTGTAAAAAATGTGTATTTAAACCTTAAATAATGTAAATGAGTAGAAATGATGCGTTAAATTCTTTTTACATTACAAAAAAAAATGCTTACTTTGTAGTTGCTTATTATGCACACGAGTGCGAATGAGCGTGGTTGAGATGTTGAATTGCTTAACTTTTAAGTAGATAACAATCCATTTAACTATAACTAACAAACAATTAATTATGAGAAAACAGCTATTGCTTCTGTTTTTTTCCCTCTTTGCGGTGATGGGTTTTGCCCGCACTGTCACGGGTGTTGTGAAGCAAGCGTCGGACAAAGAGACCATTATTGGTGCTTCCGTGCGCGTGCATGGCACAACTCGTGGTGTGACCACCGATATTGATGGAAAATTTCAAATTGATGTGCAGGACGGCGACGTGCTCGACATCACTTATGTGGGTATGAACCCTATCTCGGTTAAGGTTGGCAAACAAACCGTTATCGAAGTGGAGATGACCGACAACTCTCAGGTGCTCTCTGAGGTTGTGGTTACCGCAATGGGTCAGACACAAGAAAAGAAGAAACTGAACTTTGCGGTTCAGAGTCTTAACTCCGACCAGGTGACTGCCGGTAGTGCTTCAAACTTCGCAAACTCACTGCAAGGTAAGGTTGCTGGTCTGCAAGTGTCGACGGGTGGTGGTTCACCAAACTCATCTACCCAGGTGATTATCCGTGCCATTTCATCAGTTAACACCTCACAGAACAACGAGCCTCTCGTGATTGTGGACGGTGTGCCTGTTCGTGGTCACGGTTCTTCATTGGGCGACATCAACGCCAACGATATTGAAAACATGAGCGTGCTGAAGGGTGCTGCTGCATCTGCGCTTTACGGTCAGGAAGCTGCCAACGGTGTGATTATGATTACCACCAAGAGCGGCTCTAAGGACGGTAAGGTGACTGTGAACGCATCGGCTTCCCTCGAAGTGAGCAACGCTATGCGTGTGCCTAAGCTCCAAAAGGCGTTCACCCCTGGTGTGCGCGGTATGTATAAGGAAAACAGTTCAACTGGTGGCTGGGGTCCATACATGAGCGAAAAAGACACTTACTACGACAACTTGGGCGGCTTCCTCGGCACCGGTCTGCTTCAAAAGTACGACATGTCGGTATCGGGAGGTGGCGAAAAATTCAACTCTTACGCATCAGTGGCATACACCGACAACCAAGGTATCGTGCCAAAAGACTACAAGAAGCAACTCACTGTGTTCTTGAAAGGTAACTATAAGCCAAGCGAACAAGTGACCGTGCAGCTCACCACCAACTTCATCAACAGCAAGAGCCGTGGTTTTGGTAACTCGATGAGCAGTATCTACTCTTACGGTATCAACAAGGACATGAAGGACTATCAAACCCTCGAAGGCCACGTGAACTGGGCTGCCCGTTACGACAACTGGGACAAGCTCACCGACCTCGAACGCTTGAACTGCGGTCCTTCTCCATACTACGGACGCTACAACGACAAGAGCAATACTGAAAGCAACCGTATCGTGATCAACGGTCAATTGACCTACGAGCCTATCAAAGACCTTATCTTCAATGGTAAGATTGGTTACGACAAGGGCTACAGCACTTACGAAAGCTATAGCATTCCTCGCATCTATGAAGGCGACCTCCAGAATCCTGACGACGATAAGGTGAAAGACGTGTTGGCTAAGAACCAAAGCCTCTATGGTGCTTACTCATTCCAGCCTTCACGCAGCGAGCAGTTCACCGCTTTGGCTACTGCCACTTGGAAGAAGACCTTTGCTGAAGACTTCACATTCAACTTCCTCCTTGGTGCTGAATACAAGGAAGTGAGCAGCTACGAAGCATCAATCTACGGCGAGCACTTCCAGCTCGGCGGCGACTACTACAGCTTCATGAACACCGACTTCACCAACGGCGACTTGCTCAAGAGCAACCGCCCATCACTCTACCACTCATCTTGGAACAAGTATGGCTACTTCGGCGAACTCCGTTTCGACTATAAGGGTATGGCTCAATTATCAGTGACTGGCCGTCTCGACGGTTCTTCACGCCTTGTGCAAGCTGAAAAATGCCAATACTTCTACCCATCTGTTACTGGTGGTGTGATCTTCAGCGAACTCTTCCACTTGAGCAACGAATGGTTCTCTTACGGTAAGATTCGCGGTAACTGGGCAAAGGTAGGTAAGGACTGTCCTTCATACCTCTTCACCGACACCTACAAGCAATGGGTTACCTTCCCTGACGGTGGCTACGGTGTGGACCCAACCACTTCACGCGCTATCACCCTCGAGCCTGAAATGGACTCATCATGGGAAATTGGTGCTGACTTGCGCTTCTTCAACAGCCGCACTCGCTTAGACGTGGCTTACTACTCAACCACTGCCGACAACCAGATTGTGTCGGTGCGTGTGTCACCTGCTTCGGGTACTATTCTCCAAACCCGTAATGAAGGTACCGTGCTCAACCACGGTATGGAAATCACCCTCGGTCAAGACATCATCAAGACCGAAGATTTCGACTGGACTGCTAACGTGAACTTCTCATACAACCGCGGTAAGCTGACCTACCTCCCAGAAGGTGTGTCGGAAATCAATGCAGGTCAGTATGGTGATATCTTCTCAGTTTCTTACCTCGGTGGCTCTACCACTGGTATCACTGGTAAGGACTATATGCGCGACCCTGACGGCAACGTGATCTGTAACGAAAACGGTTATCCAGTAATCAGCTCTTCAAAGGGTACGCTCATCGGTAACCGCGAACCTGACTTCTTGCTCGGTTTCGGTTCAACCTTGCGCTACAAGAACGCATCGCTCTCATTCCTCATTGACGGCCGTTGCGGCGGTGACGTGGTGAATGTGACTGGCCGTAACCTCATGGGCAACGGTATGGCTCACACCCTCGAAAAATATCGCAACCGCGAATACATCTTCGACGGCGTGGTGGCTAACGGCGACGGCACTTACCGCAAGAACACCACTCCAGTGGTATTCGACTACAACTTCATGAGCACCTACTTCTATGCAGTGTCATCTAACTTCATTGAAGATGGCTCATACATCCGCTTGAGCTATGTGACTTTGAACTACGACTTCACCTCACTGCTGAAGAAGACTTGGCCAATCAAGGGCTTGACCGCTACCGTCACTGGCCGTAACCTCTTCTTGCTCACCAAGTATTCAGGCAACGACCCAGCTGTGCTCGCCTCTACAGGTGGTGGTGCTGGTGGTTCTGGTATCGACAACTACAACGTGCCATCTACCCGCAGCTTCAATTTCACACTTAAAGCAACATTCTAAACTCAGGCAAAACTATGAACAAGATAAAATTAATAGCATTATCAGCATTGGTGGGGTTGACTACCGTGAGCTGTAAAGACGTGCTCGACGACAACGTAAACCCCGACAAGGCACACGTGATTGATGCCAAGAAGGGCTTGCCAGTGCTCGTGTTCTATGCTCAGCAAATCAACTACGACAATGCCGAGTATAACGCATACTTCTCTCAGATGCTCACCACCACCGACAAGACCAAGCTCAGCTCTGGTTACTCTTACAAGAGCGAGTGGGAACTTCTGACTATGAACCGTCACCCACAATGGCGTCGTCACTTCTACGACATTTGCAAAAATGGTCAGAACTTGATTGCCAACTCACAGGCTATCAACTCACCTAACTACGAATTGATTACTCGCGCCATTCGCTTGATGTCAACCCAGTTGACCACCGACGAATTTGGCGATATGCCACGCTCACAAGCGCTCATGTCGAACTCACCTCAATACGACACCCAAGCTTCAATCTACGCTTGGATGCTCCAAGAGGCTGATGATTTGATTAAGATGTTCGACGACCCTTCAATCGTCGACAGCCCAGATAACCAGAAGATCGACTTCAGCACCGACCGCATCTACGGTGGCGACCTCAGCCGCTGGAAAGGCTTGGTGCTCGCTATCAAGGCTCGCTTGCTGCTCCGCAACATTCCTAACATCGACCACAGCCCAGCCACTTGCCAAAAGATTGTTGACGCTGCTGATGCCGCTATCCAACAATGGCGCAAGGGCGACCTCCTTTACGGCGCATGGTTTGGCAACGAACCTCGCTACAACTTCACCGGCGGTACTGGTGAACAAAGCTGTGTATGGAGTGTGGCTCAACCAAAGATCAACTCATGGGAATCTCGTCCAAACCTCTTGAGCGAAGCAGTTCCTACCAAGTTCTTCATGGTCGACCTCCTCGGTATCGGTAAGCCCGACGATGAAAAGCTCTGCGGTCAGTTTACAGCAGAAAGCCAGCACGACGGTTGGGCTAACGACCCACGTTGCGGCCTCTTGATGCTTGCCCGTACAGGTCCAACTTCATCATCAATCGAAGCTGCAAAGGTGAAGATGCGCTACCTCGATTCTAACATCGGTATGGGTTCATCTTACAAGGCAGTGAACTTCCCTGATATGTATATGGGTGCTTACGCTGGTGCTACCACAGGCTACAACCCTCTCTTCACTATGGAAGAGCTCTACTTCATCAAGGCTGAGGCACTCTACTGGATGGGCGACAAGACTCAAGCTTGCGCACTCGCTAAGGAAGCTACTGAGCACAACATTGAGCGTCACCTCGAATTCTTCTTCCAGAAGTATCCTAACCCTAACTACAACGAAAAGACCGACAACAAGTATCCTGGCGATGCTGCGTCGAGCGACGTTCCGGGCTATCAGGCTAAGAAGTGGTGGGATTTGCAAGTTGACGCATTCCTCAACAACACTGAAGATTACACCGAAAAGACCATTCACGGTCAAGTGCGCCGCACCTACAACGTGCACAAGGTGACCGAACGCGGTAACAAGCACTGGTTCTTCAACCCAAGCGAATTCTCATTGAGCGACTTGATGCAACAGAAGTACATCGCTCTCTATCTCCAAGCAGAGCAATGGACCGACATGCGTCGCTACCACTACAGCAACAACCGTAACAAGTACGGCATTGGCGATAACCAAGAAATTATCTACCCAACTCTCCGCCGTCCTTACAACCTCTACGCTGCTTACTGGATTGATGGCTTGACCGAGGCTCAAAAAGAGAACACTTGGATTCAACGTATCAACTACGACCCAGAAACTGAGGAAAAATACAACCGCTCAGAACTTGAACGCCTCGGCGCTTACAAGAACTACAAGTGGCTGCAAGAACCAATGATTTGGGCTAAGAAATATGGTGAAGTGACATCGCTCACCGGCGAATAATAAGTGAGAACTCGTTATTAATTAAAAGATTTATTACACCTAACGATTATGAAAATATTAAATATTATAGGTTCTTTAGCTTTGGGAGCGTTGGTGCTTACTTCTTGCGCCAATCACGACCTCATCGCCGACAAGGGCGAGCTTGGCCAAGTGCTGCCTACCGTAGACTGGGAACAAAGCTCTAAGGTGGTGAAGTCGGGCAACTATGCTGGCTTCAAGGCTAAATACTACACCTCGGCTGACCGCCAAATCGACCATAGCGAAGTGTGGGTGCAGGTGAAGCGCGAACAAACCGCTTCTGCCACCGCTAAGCTCACCACCGCTTTGGCTTACAACAAGTCGTATTCAGTTACCGACACTGTTCGCAGCGCACAAAGCGTGGCGAAATATGCTCACTCTAAGGCTGAATGGGACGGACACGAATTCGTGCTCACCGACTCATTCCCAACCTCACGCACTCTCGCTCCTGTGGTATGGAAAGCTCCAACACAATGGGACGAAGATAAGTTTAAGAGTTACTATCCAGAAGGCTTCGACACTGAGTTTGTGGAACACATGATTACCACTCTCACCAAAGACAGCACTTACTACAACGACCTCCGCAACGTGTATGTGAAGTACGACTTCAAAAAGGAAACTTTTGAAGCCCTCAACGCTAAGTATGGCGTTAACTTCCCAACCGAAACCGAGAGCGACAAGAAGAGCGACGCTTGGTACACTCAGGTGAAGAACAGCAAGGGTGAGATGGTTGACGAAATCGACCACTACTACTACATCACCGTAGTGGACGAAAAGACTACTTACAACGAAATCGCCACTCCAGAGGCTGCTCCTGAAGGCGTGAGCGTATTCCCTGTTTACAAGTCATCACCATGGCTCTTCAGCCGCTACAGCGATGACACCGGTGGCAAGATTACTACCGTGCGCGCACAGTATATGCCTTACTGGAAAGACCTTATCAGCACCATTCCATTCATCGACTGGATTTATGATTCTGGTAACAAGGTTTACAACGTAGATTTTTCTCGTACCTACTATTTGCAGCCAACTTACCGTGTTTACGACACTGAAGGCAAGGTGGGTATCACAAGTAACAATGAAGAAATCACACTCAATTAATACGAAGCCGCTATGAAAATGATAAAGAATTTTGTACTCTTGGCCATTATGATGCTGGCTGTAACCTCTTGTGTGGACAAGGAACCAAACTATGGCAACTTCCCATCAAAGGACGTGGATTTCACTTACCAGGTAGATGGCGATGAATATGCGCTCGACTTCTATGTCGTGTCAACTGTCCAATTCACCAACACTTCTTCAAAGAGTGGCAACGTGACTTGGGATTTCGGCGATGGTCAAACTTCTAACGAAGCCAATCCAAAGCACAAATATGAAAAGGCAGGTGTTTACACCGTTACGCTCACCGTCGACGGTGCCGGCTCTAAGTCATCACCTTTGATGATTTACGACATCGCTCCAGTATTGAGCGTGACCAGCCAAACCGAACCTGTGGTGGTAATCAACGATGTGCAAGTGAACCTTGGCATCGAGTTGCCTAACCCTGAAAAGTTGATTTGTAAGTATGTTTGGAAGTTCCCAGAAGGCACCAAGACTGCTGATGGCACCGAACTTACTGAATTTGTGGGTTACTCTCACGAAGATGGCACCATCGACAACCCTGGCGCACTCAGCTTCAAGAACATCGGTTCACAAAAGATTGAATTGCAAACTTGGTTCGACGTGAACGGCGAAAACCGTCGCTTGGAAGACTCTTATGTGAATGTGCAAGTGGGTACTTCTGACCCATGCCCAACCATCTACTACGCTGAACTCGGTGGCAACATCAAGGCTTACAAGCTGGTGGATATGAGCAAGCTCCCTAAGGGCACCAAGAACCTCCCATTCGATATGGGTGTGAACTCTGGTAACATGCCTACTCAACTTGTGTTTGCAACCGAAAAGACCGATGCAGGTGCTGAACAAGACAATGTTTACATCCTCGACTGCGGTAAGCAATACTACTATGTGAACGACGAAGACAACACTCTCGGCGACGGTAAGATTACCGTGATGGCTGCTGATGGCTCTAACGTGAATGTGATGATTACTAACGTAGGTGGTCAGGCGTTCAACGACCCATTCCAAGGCTGCACCGATGGCACTTACCTCTACTACACCGACCGTAACACCGGTATCCGTCAAATCCCTTTGAGCACTCGTGGCGCTCGCGAAAGCACCATCTACTCAAGCAATGCCGGCTACTTCGTAGTGAACAACCAACTCGCTTACTACGGTCAAGGTATCGCTTACGGTGCTATCCACACTGGTCTTTACATCGACAAGAGCGGTATGTTCTGGTGGGCTAAGAACTACTCTGGTAACGGTATCTACCGCTTCAAGACCAGCGACATCGGCAAGACTGGCGCAGGCGTGAAGATTCCTCACCCAATCGTGCTCGAAACCACTCAACCTCGTGCCTTCACCCTCGATGAAGACCTTGGCAAGCTCTATGTTTGGATGACCAATGGCAACACTCCTGGTGTTGGCTTCTGCGAATACGACATTCCAGCTTCTGACAAGACTGTGGAATACAGCAACTACAATAAGTTTATCAATATGGACGCAGACCCAATCAACAATACCGCTGCTGAAGGTGTGTTCACCACTCAGTTTGCTGTCGATCCAAACACACACTATGTGTACTTTGGCTTCCGTGCGCTCCCAAGCGATAAGACTTACACCACTGGCTTGATGTACTACGATCCAGCTACCAAGACTGTTCATAAATTTATGGACAACAACGACAAGATTCTTGGTGTCTGCATCAACCCACGCAAGACAGCATTGTTTTAATCCACCTCTCTCGACTGTTTCTTAACTGAAATATGACAGCAGGGGACGCTAATACCAAATTCAGCGTCCCCTGTATTTTTTATAAGAAGTAAAGAAGTTAACTCGAGAAGTTAAGAAGATAACTCAAGAAGATAACTTGGAAGTTAAGAAGTTAGGGAAGTTAAGAAGTTAAGACGATAGCTTTTCTATTGGCAATGGTGCCGTCTTAACTTCTTTAACTTCTTAACTCCTTAACTTCTAAAAAAAAATTTTTCTCATGAATTCTATTTTAAAATTCGCAATTTGTGTGGCTTTGCTCTTTGGGGTGGCTACGGCGCAGGCGCAGCAAAAGCGTGAGCAACGCGCCGTATGGATGAGTGCCTATGTGAGCGACTGGCCCTCCAGCCACATCACCGAAAGCAATGCAAACACCATGAAGGTGGCGTGTCAGCGTATGCTCGACACATTGGCTGCCAACAATATGAACGCCGTGTATTACCATGTGCGCGCCATGTGCGATGCCATGTATAATTCTGCTTATGAGCCATGGTCGAGCTACATTGTGGCAAAGCGTGGCGATGTGCCTGCCTTCGACCCTCTGCAATGGATTGTGCAGGAGGCGCACAAGCGTGGCATCGAAATCTACGCGTGGGTGAACCCCTACCGCTATTCTCCAAAGTCAACCAAGTGGGGGCAGAGCGACCGCGACTATATTCACACTCACCCCGAATGGTTGCTCACCACCGACTACGAAACGGTGCTCAATCCCGGTATTCCCGAAGTGCGCCAGCGAGTGGTGGATGTGTGCCAAGACATTATCAGCAAATATGATGTGGACGGCTTGGTGTTCGACGACTATTTCTACAACCAGGGTGGCTGCGACTTCTCGCTCGATGCCAACCTCTACAATGCATATAAAAACGGCGGCGGCACGCTCAGCCAAGGCGACTGGCGACGCGAAAACGTGAACCAGATGGTGGCTGATGTGAATGCCATGATCAAGCAGACCAAGCCTTGGGTGCGCTTCGGCATCGGCCCAGCCGGCGTGGCTTGCTCGTCACCAGCAGTGGCTGAAAAGTATGGCGTGGAGCCAAGTCCGGGCTCGGATTGGCAGTACAACCAAATCTACAGCGACCCTATGGCGTGGGTCACTCGTGGCACCATCGACTTTATCTCGCCACAGGTGTATTGGAACACCACCGGCAACTTCGACGAAGTGACCGATTGGTGGGGTAAGATAGGCAAGCGATTCAATCGCCATGTGTATATCAGCCAATCTTGCTCCAGCTTTGGTAGAGATGGTTGGGATTTGGCTGAATTTGTGAAGCAGGTGAATGTGATGCGCGACGCTGGCGCACAAGGTATGGTGTATTTCAAATACAGCACTTGGCGCAACAACAACGGCACCATCAATGGCAAAACTTGGGGCTTGCGCCGCTGGCTCAAAAAGCAGGTATTCACCACTCCTGCGCTTAGCCCAAGCACCGAGTGGATTGCTCCACCGCAGCAGTATGGCACCGTGGCAAACTGCCGCCGTGAGGGCAACACCCTCAAATGGGACGCAGTTGAAAATGTGCGATACGCTATATATGCCATTCCCGATAGTGTGGACGATGCGTCGTTCCGCTGCCAAGCGCAATATCTGCTCGGCTTCACCTATCCCAATAGCTACGACATCAAGGAAGCTTACGCCACCGGATATCGCTTTGCTGTCACCATTCTCGACCGTTGGGAAAACGAGTTTGCACCAGTGCTTGCAGGCAGCCAGTCGCGTCCGGCTCAAAAGCCCGTCATCACCAGCCCGGCCAACGGTGCCACTGTGCCTATGCTCTCCAACCTCGCTTGGCGCACCGACGGCACTATCCACACTGTGGAGGTGTTTAGTGATGCGGCTTGCAAAAATGCTGTGGCATATATCGAAGTGCCCGACACCGCTGTGGCAATCGCCAAAATCCCAGGTATCACACCTGGCACCTACTATTGGCGAGTGTCGTCGCGCGGTTTGAATCTTTCCAGCACCACCAGCGATGTGGCTTCGTTCACTTGCGAAAAGATGACTGTCAAGACCCCTGCAAATGGTGCTGCTGATGTGGAATTGATGCCCGAAATCAGTTGGGACAAGGCAGCCGAAGGCACCGTCTATACCCTCAGCATTTCATCGAATGCAAAAATGACCACGCCAGAATATACGGTTGAGACCACCGAGGCATCGGTGCGTGTGCCACGCTTTGCATTGGCTGGCGGCACCACCTATTATGCTCAAATCACCGCTCGTTTGGGCGATGCCACCGACCAGAGCGAGGTGTCGTCGTTCACCATCGTGAATGTGGTGCCAGCGGCTCCTGTTTTCGTCACTCCAGCTGCCGACGGTGCTACGCTGCGTGGCAATCAGCACATCGACGTTGTGCCACAGGAAGGCGCACAATCGCTCCGCATCGAAATCAGCACATCGAAGTCGTTCCCTGTTCGCACATCGTGGAAGACCACGCTCACAGGTGGCGAATTTGCCACCATTGCGCTTAATGAAATGACTGGCACAGGTCGCCCTGTAGATGGCAAGTCGTACTATGTGCGTGCGCGCTACGCTTACGGCAAAGCCGGCTCCACCACCACACTCTACACCGACTATTCGCCCATTCTCCAGTTCCACTATGTGGCAGCCCCACTGCCAGGCGACATCAATGGCGATGGCGAAGTGAACGTGAGCGATGTTACTGCCCTCATCAACAAAATCCTCGGTAGCAGCACCTATTCCGACGCAGTATGCGACATCAACGGCGACGGCGAAATTAACGTGAGCGACGTTACCGCCCTGATTAATCTGATTTTGAAGTAAGACCCTCCCAACTGGGGAGGATGGTAGGGACGCGACATTTCGCGTCCGCCACAAATGGCTGCTTTTCAGTTTGTTACCGTTTTGTTGGGCGGACGTGAAATATCACGTCCCTACCGCATTAATTTACACCTATTTAATCCATTGAAATCCGATTATCACCTAAAAAATAAAATAGGTGGAAATAGGATTTAATGGATTAAATAGGTGTTTTGTTTGTCGGACCCCAAGCAGACCCTTCGGACCCATGACAGACCCAAACTCCAAAACTTGTTGACCTGTTGATTTGTTGACTTGTTGACTCGTTGACCTGTTGACTCTTTTTAGAAGTTTCTGAGGTGAAAATTTGGTTATTTGCGGAAAAAGTAGTTACTTTGTAGAGCGTATAGTTCGACTATTCTAAAACTAATTAATAATTTTAATAACCTATTTTAAAAAAAATGAAGAAATTTTTACTTACTGCAGCGCTTGCTCTCGTGGCATTTGCGTCTGCATTTGCAGTCACTGATGGTCAGACTTATGAACCAGTGAACGGCATCAAAATTGTAAACAGTTGGATCCTTGACCGTTTCCACACTCCAACTGTGTTCCCTAAGGCTGAATATTGCAACACTCGCGCACGTACAGCTGTGATGAACAATGGCGTTATCTACATTGCTCGCTCAGAAGTTAAGGCTGCTGTTGTGGCTCCTGGCGACACTGTGCCTCAATCAGTAATCTATCGTCTCGATGCTAAGACTGGTGCCGAACTTCCAGCACTTGATGTAACTCTCAATGGCAAGCCTTACGGCGCATTCTTGGGTGTGAATAGCATTGGCCGCGACAACTTCGGTCACGTTTGGGTAATCCCTTACACTGGCGAAAAGGCTGCTGATATTCCTGTTTACACACTCAACGTAGAAACTGGTGAGCTCACTCTCGTTACTACCCTCAGCAAGGGTGACAAGATTGCTCGTACCGACTACTACGATGTGATTGGTGACATCACTCGCGAAAAAGCTGAATGTAACATCATGAACGCTGGTACTCAGGTGGCTACTATCTACCGCTGGCACGCTGACCAAGGCGCTGAAGAATTTGAAGGCGGCTTCGAAGGTGACCTTTCTCTCGAAATCACTGCTTTCTTCCCTGAAACAGTGACTAACTGGAGCTACGCACCAGTTGTGAAGATGTGCTACGACCCAGCAAGCGAAACTCCTTACGCTGGCGAACTTTTCTACATCGACGGTTTTAACTCTGTTCCAGCTCTCTACGACGTGACTGGTAGCATCATCGACAGCTTCGAAGCAGTTGACAAGGCTCTCTATCCAGAAGCTGGTACTAACGGTGTGGCTGAATTCACTCTCGACAACCGTAACTTCATGGTTTACTCAATCGCTCAATACGCTGGTACTGGTCACGGTTGCCAAGCTAACATTGTAGAACTCGGTGAAGGTATGTCACTCGGTGGTATGACTAAGTACTGGCAAATTCCTGCCGACAGCCTCGGTCAAACTTCTGACGGTGGTAACCGTGTACACTGCTTCAACGTAGAATACAACGACGCTCAAGACGTTGTTACTCTCTTCGACTTCAAGAGCTTCAACGGTATGGCAGTTTACCAAATTGGTAAGAACGTAGGTGGTGGTGAAGAACCAGGCACTAAGGGCGACATCAACGCCGACGGCGTGGTTAACGTATCTGACGTTACTGCTCTTATCAACAAGATTCTTGGCACTGCAACTTACGCTGACGCTACTTGCGACATCAACGCCGACGGCGTAGTGAACGTATCCGACGTTACCGCTCTGATCAACATTATCTTGGCAGGTAACTAAAAAAGAATTTAGAAGTTAGGTGCGGTGATAAAATCCACCTAACCATCTAATCAAATATTTCCCCCTGTGTGGCACCCACCACGCAGGGGGATTTTTTTGCCCCCAACCGTAACGAATAACATAAGGACATGCCTTCGGTGAGAGCACTGAAAAACTATAAAAATAGTGAATGAAGTAAAGATTTTGTGGAGGCTTGTAGCCGTTTCCAACGGCTCTAAAACCCCTCTTTTCGACTTTTTCAGTGCTTTCGCCGAAGGCATGTCCCTACGTTATGATTCGTGTTTTTGATTTATGTTCATTTTTTTGGGGGTGGGATGGAGATTTTTTTGTGGTGTGTAACTATGCTTTTAATTTTTTTTGTACCTTTATGTCGATAAAAAACTGATAACAATTTTAATACACATTGACATGAAAAAGAATCTACTTTTGGTGATGATGGCTATGCTATCAGCCATTGCCTCATTTGCTGTTACAGATGGGCAAAAGTATGAGCCAGTGAATGGCTACAATTTAGTGAATCAGTGGATTTACGACCGTGTTCACACCACCACATTCATTCGCGATGCGGCTTGTAATACGCGTGCCCGCACTGCAGTGATGAGTGAGGGTATCATTTATGTGGCGCGCAGTGAGGAAAAAGCAGTGGTGGTGGGCAATGATACACTTTCGCAATCGGTGATTCACCGCTTTAAGGTAGCCGACGGATCTCCACTTCCCGACCTCGACCTTACGCTCAACGGCACGCCTTACACCGCTTTCTTGGGTGTGGCAAGTATTGGTCGCGACAACTTTGACCACGTTTGGGTGGCTCCGATGACCAGCAATGTGGCTACTGAAATTCCTATTTACATGGTAGATACCCAAACGGGTGCGATGACGCTTGTCTTTCGCTTGCCAAAGGGCGATAAACTGGAGCGTACCGACTACCTCGACGTGATTGGCGACATCACTCGTGAAAAAGCCGAATGTAATGTGATGACCATCGGCAACAACACTGGTGGTGCTGGTAGTGCTACCTGCTATCGTTGGCACGCCGACAAGGGCGCTGTGGAATTTGAAGGTGGCTTTGAGGGCGACAACTCTATCGAATTTACCGCTTTCTATCCCGAAACAAAAACCGGTTTTAGCCTCGCACCTGTTGTGAAGATGGTTCTTGGCACAACTGATGAAGACCGCTATTCTGGCGAACTATTCTATATCGACTGTTTCGACTCTGCCCCTGTGCTTTACGATGTGAGTGGCTCGTTGATTGACACTTTTGAAGAAGTGCCACACGAACTCCAACCACAACTCACCGCCAACGGTATGGCTGAATTTACTATCGACGGCAAGAATATGTTCACCTATGTGATTGCTGCTTACGATGGCAATGGCCACGGTTGCCAAGCCAATATCGTGGAGTTGGGTGAAGGCATGTCGCTGGGTGGTATGAAGAAATACTGGCAAATTCCTGCCGACAGTCTCGGTAAGGTTAGCGACACCGGATTGCGTATTCACTGCCTCAATGTGGATGTGGATAAGGAAAATGGCGAGGATGTAGCCACAATCTTCACCTTTAAGGCTTACAACGGCATGGGCGTGTATAAAATGGGCAAAAATGTGGGTGGCTCAGAGCAACCAGGCACTAAGGGTGACATCAACGCTGACGGCGTGGTTAACGTATCTGACGTTACTGCTCTTATCAACAAGATTCTTGGCACTGCAACTTACGCTGACGCTACTTGCGACATCAACGCCGACGGCGTAGTGAACGTATCCGACGTTACCGCTCTAATCAACATAATTTTGGCAGGTAACTAAAAAAGAATTTAGAAGTTAGGTGTGGTGATTAAATCCACCTAACCATCTATCAAATATCTCCCCCTGTGTGGCACCTCCACGCAGGGGGAGATATTTGCCCCCAACCGTAACGAGGAATGAGAAATTCCGTTAGGAATTTGATGTGTGTAGGCAGGTATGCAGAAAAGATGCAATGGAGCGAAGCGAAATGGAATCTTTTCGAAATGCCTGCAATAGATATGCCAATATTATGCATTCCAGCGGAATGCGACAACATCAAATTGCCCTTTGGTGTTGAAATCGCATCCCGCTGGGATGCGTGTTTGTTATGCGATATTTGCAGGCATTTCGCTTCGGTTATGCTCCATTTCGCTTTGCTCATTTCGCATAACCTTCGCTGCATACCTGCCTACACACATCAAATCCCTCCGGGATTTTTCATTGTTATGATTCGGTTTTTGATTCGTGGGATTTTGGTAGGGATTTGGTGAATTGGGGTGGGGTAGGTGTTTTTTTTGGTGGCGGGTAGCTGTGCTTTGCACTTTATTTTGTATCTTTATGCCTACAAACGACTAATGACGATTTTAATATACATTGACGTGAGAGAAAATCTACTCTAAATAGCCTCTCCCAAACCCTCCCCTGAAGGGAAGGGCTTTTTGATGGGTTTTGGTGCTTGTGTGGATTTTTTTGATGGTCTCTTACAATCTTGAAATTTATATAATCATTTTAAAATGAAAAAAACTATACTATCTATGCTTTTAGCGGCTGCGGCGAGTGTTTCTGCCATGGCTGCTGACACCTGGTCGCTCCAGGGTACTACGTTTACAGTTGATACGCTGTTTCACAATCAAGTGGGTCCAGGCACCACCTCCACATCGCTTTGGTTCAGAAATCCTGCCAGTGGCGATGCTCTGCGTGTGTTCTATGCCACAATGGACTTGACCAATCCTTATCTGAAGCTCCGTGGCGTGTGCGCTACCGACAAGGTTGCCGGCAACGAAACCATTTCGGGCATGGCGAAGCGCAAGTCGAAGGCTGGCGAACGCTATTTTGTGGGCATAAATGCCGACTTCTTCATGACTTCGGGTAAGACCAACCGCGGTGTGTCGAAGGTGGGTACCCCAGTCGGCTCTACCGTGGTCGATGGCGTGATTTACCGTGCACGCAACAATGCGCGCACCTTCAAAAATTTTGTGGTTGACACCAAGGGCTCGGTGTATGTGAATCCGTTCTTCTTCGGTGGATCGGTTGAGGCTCCAAATGGCAAAAAAGCCACTTTGGGCGGCATCAATGTGAATGCCAACGAAAAATCGGCTTCCAACCAAAACAAGGTGACTATCTACAACGACCTGTATTACGGCGCAACTGCCGAAACTGGCGCTGGTTGCGAGGTGGCTGCCGTGCTGGTGGAAGGCGAGAAGTTTGAAACCGCAAAGCCATTTAAAATGAAACTGGTGGGCAACCCAAGTACCGCTGGCGATATGGACATTGCCAAGGGTGGATATGTGCTTCACGGCCATGGTACTGCCGCCACATTCATTTCCGAACTCCACGAAGGCGACATCATCACCGTTTCGCCATCATGGACATTTGGCGACCTCTCGGTAGAGCCTTACCAGGTTATTTCGGGTAATCCTAAGATTTTGGAAAATGGCGAAACCCTCCAGAGCGAAGGCGACCGTGGTGATGCAAGTGCGCGCCACCCACGTTCGGCTGTGGGATATGGCGATGGTGGCAAGAAGGCTTACTTCCTGGTGGTTGACGGCCGTTCGCCCATTTCAAGCGGTGTTCGCACCACATGGCTTGCCGACATCATGCGCTATGCTGGCGCGACCGACGCAATGAACGTTGACGGTGGTGGCTCATCGGTGCTCTACACCAGCACCCTCGGTGTTCGCAACAAGCCAAGCGATGGTAATGAGCGTGCCGACGGTAACGCGTTCTATGCCGTGAGTTCTGCGCCCGACGACGACACGGTGGCAAGTATCCGTTTCGTGGACTTCGCATTGCACTCGCCAAAATATGGTGTTTACACTCCAAAATTCTACGGCTACAACCAATATGGTATGCTCGTGAATACCGATGTGAAGGGCGTGACTATCTCTTGCCCCGAATCACTCGGCCATGTGATAGGCGACACCACTTTCTATGCCGACGGTACCGCGCGTGAAGGCGCACTCACTGCCACATACCAAGGCGCTACCGTTTCGATGCCAATTCAAATTCTTGATGGAGTGGACGACATCAAAATCGCCAACGACTCTATCATCACCAATGGCTACAAGGAATACACTGTGGACGTGCAGACCACCATCGGCGAGAATGTGATGAACATCAGCCCACTTGCGCTCAAATGGCATAGCCTCGACGAGAGCATCGTCAGCATTGGCGAGCACACTGGCGTGCTGAAAGGTCTGCGCAACGGCAAAACCCAAGTGGTGGGTGTGATGGGCGAAATTCGCGACACCATGCAAGTGAGCGTGGAAATTCCAGAGGCACGCGTGATGCCTATCGACCCCAATCTCGATGTCGCCACTTGGAAAATGAGCCAATCTGGCGGTAAGAATGTGGTGGCTACAGCCGTAGGCGATGGCTTCGACTACACTTACACTGGCGTGTCGGGCCGTAGCCCAAAAATCGTGCTCACCAAGACCTTTCGCTTGTGGAGTTTGCCCGACATGATTCGTGTGCGCTTGAATCCTGGAGAGGCACCTGTGAAAAACTTCGTGTTTGGTCTGCGTGCCAATGGTGGCGGTATGGTTTACCACACCATCACCCCAGCGGCTATCACTGCTAACAAGGAAATGGTGATTGACCTGCCTACTGCCGACTGGTGTGCCGCTACCGATATGGCTAACTATCCCATCTCGCTGATTTCTATCCAACTCAATATGAACGCTTCGAAGGCTGGACAGGTGTATAACATGCACTTCAACGGCTTCGAAACCGTGTATCTCGACGCTCCCGAAGCCCCATCGAAAAAGGGCGACATCAACGGTGATGGCGTAATCAACGCCAGCGACGTGACAGCGTTGATTAACAAGATTCTCTCCCTCGCCGACTATGCCGATGCCATGTGCGACCTTAACGGCGACGGTGAAGTGAACGTGGGCGACGTGACTGCACTGATTAACTTGATTTTGAAATAATAAAACCCCCAGGCTCACAAGCATTCAAGCACCCTTCCCTTTAGGGGAGGGCTGGGGAGAGGCTTTATTAATAAAATAACATTATCCAATCAATGAAAAGAATATTTACTGCTTTGATGCTCGCTGGTGCTGTGGCACTTGGAGCAAATGCGAAAGGATCATGCGATGTGGCTGGCACTGTTTACTCGGTCGACACCACTTTTCATGCTTACATCGGACCGGGTACCACACAAACCTCAATGCTGCTACAAAGTGGCAACAAGCACTTGCGTGTGTTCTACACCACAGTGGATTTGACCAATCCTTATGTGAAAATCCGTGCGGTGAGCGGCACCGACATGATGGCTGGCGGCGAAACCGTTTCGCAAATGTGTAAACGCAAAACTGAACCTGGACAGCGCTACTACGTGGGTGTGAATGGCGACTTTTGGCTCACCCGCGGCACCACAGGCCGTGGACAGTCGGTGGTGGGTACACCTATCGGCACCTCAATGGCTAAGGGCGTGGTTTACAAGGGTGTGAATGGTGTGGAAATTCAATACTCCATCGACGCTAACCAAGTGCCTACTATCGGTTATGTGAACTTCGGTGGCACCATCGTGGGCGAAAACGGCACCGTGAACATCGGTGGCGTGAATACCGACACTCCAAACAATACCGTGGGCATCTACAACCCCACTTATTTCAAGGGTACTAACCAAAGCAATGTGACTGAGGTGCAAGTGCGCTATGTGGATGGCGACGACTCGTTTGCCTTTGGCAAGCCTTGCAAACTGGAGGTGGTGAACACCCCAAGTGCTGCTGGCGACATGGACGTGCCAGCACAGGGCTTGACCCTCTCTGGTAGAGGTTCAACAGCCGCTTACATCGCTGCGTTGAAGCCCGGCGACCAACTCACCCTCACTCTCAATGCCACCATCAATGGCGCTGGTTTCACCCCATCTGAAATCATTTCGGGTAACACATCGGTGCTCGTTGGCGGCAATGTGGTGTATAATGGCGATACCTCTGTTCACCCTCGCACCGTGCTCGGTTATAGCCAAGACGGCAAGAAGGTGATTTTCTTGGTGGTTGACGGACGCTCACCTCTGAGCGACGGCGCTACCACTCCAGCCCTCGGTTCGCTGATGAAGTATGCTGGCGCATGGGACGCAATCAACGTGGACGGCGGTGGCTCCACTTGCCTCTACTCAAGTGCCCTCGGCGTGCGCAACAAGCCAAGCGACGGCCACGAGCGTGCCGACTGTAACGGTATTTTCGCAGTGAGCGAGGCACCCGACGACAGCGTGATTGCCTCCATTCGCTATATGGACTTCAGCTTGCAAATGCCAAAATATGGTATGTACACCCCAAAATTCTATGGCTACAACCAATATGGTATGCTCATCGACACCGATGTGAAGGGTGTGAAGCTCTCTTGCCCCGAAGGTCTTGGCCATGTGATTGGCGACACCACTTTCTTTGCCGACGGCACCATGGTTGAAGGTGTGCTTACCGCCACTTACGGCGACGTCACCACCACCATCACTGCGCAAGTGCAAAACACTGCCGATGAAATCGCGTTGGTGAACAAAGCCATCATCACCGACACTTATCGTGAATATGCCATCGATGTGGAAAGCACCGTGGGCGAAAAAAAGATGCCTATCAATCCAGCAGCCCTCACATGGGTAAGCACCGACGAATCGGTGGTGACTGTGGGCGCAAATACTGGTATTTTGAAAGGTTTGAAAGACGGTGAAGCCCTCGTGATTGGCACCCTCGGTGAGGTACGCGACACTTTGACCGTGACCGTAGAGCGTCCAACCGCTCATGTGATGCCTATCGACCCAAATCTCGACATCGCCACATGGAAACTCAGCCAAACCGGTGGTAAAAACATCAAGGCTACGGCTGTGGGCAGCGGTATCGACTATGAATATACCGGTGCAGCGGGTCGAGCTCCAAAAATCGTGCTCACCAAGAGCTTCCGCCTTTGGAGTTTGCCCGACGCTATCCGCATCACCCTCAATCCTGGTGAGGCTCCTATAAAGAATTTGGTGCTTGGTGTGCGTGCAAATGGCGAAAATATGACTTATCAAACCATCGAATTGGCAGGTTTGCAACCTAACAAGGAAGTGGATATCGACCTCCCAACCGCATCATGGACTGATGCCGACAATATGGGCAATTACCCCATCACTTTGAACTCTATTCAGTTTAATATGAACACGTCGAAGACCGGTCAGAAGTACCACATCGTGTTTAAGAACTTTGGCACCGTGTATAACGCTGTGAAGGAAGCTGGCGCAACTGGCGACATCAACGGCGACGGCGCTATCAACTCCAGCGACGTGACCGCCCTCATCAACAAAATCCTCAGCCTCGCTGAATACACCGACGCTGCTTGTGACATCAACGGTGATGGCGTGGTGAATGTGAGCGATGTGACCGCACTGATTGATATAATTTTAAAATCGTAAAACGATGAAAAAGATTGCATTAATGGCATTGGGGTGCGTGGCGGCGATGGCTGCCCACGCCTCCACCCAATATAATGTGCGTGGCACGGAGTATCAAGCCGATACGCTGTTCCATGCCATGCTTGGTCCTGGAACCTCGCAGACCTCCCTGCTGATGCGTTCGGCAGAAGGTAGGCAGATGTATGTGTACTACGCGAAAATCGACCTGACCAACCCCTATATCTCGTTCAGCACGGTGATGGGGCAGGACCGCTTTGCCGGTACCGAAACGGTGCGTAGTATGTCGGAACGCAAATCCCGTCCGGGCGCGCGCTATTTCTTGGGCGTGAATGGCGACTTCTACTACACCTCAGGCACCACCCGTCGTGGCGATTCGAGGGCGGGTATTCCCATTGGCCCATGCGTGGTTGACGGTGAAATCTACAAGGCAAACACCAACACCGATTTCACCCAGTTTGTGCTCGATGCCAACAAACAGAATCCGATTATCGGTTGCACCAAATTCTCTGGTTTGGCAACCAGTGCTTCGGGTAAAACTTGCGGTGTGGATGGCGTGAACTTGGTGAACCCAAGCGGTGGTAATCGCTTGATTATCTACAACAAGCACTTCTTCCCATATACCGACACCCCAGCAGGTGCTGCCGAGATAGCCATGAAGTTGGCCGACGGCGAATCGTTTGTGTTTGGCAAGCCATTCAAGATGGTGGCTACAGCCGCACCGTCCACCGCTGGCGATATGGATATTCCTGCCGATGGCTTTGTGATTTACGGACTCGGTGCAAGTGCCGACTTCGTGAAATCGCTGAAAGAGGGCGACGAAATCACTGTGGAATTTCATGCCCACATCGACGGTAAGGAAGTGTTCCCTCACACGATGATGTCGAGTTGGCCCAACAGCCTCCACAATGGCGAGGTGACCGATACCGAATATCTGCTTGAAGAGTTTGGCTCAAATCAGCCTGTCACCGCCGTGGCTATCGCTGATGAGGGCAAAACCATCATGTTCCTCACCATTGATGGCCGTTCGCCTATCTCAAGCGGCGCACGCACCACCGAAATTGCCGACTTGCTCCGCCTTTTGGGCGCTACCGATGCTGTGAATATGGATAGCGGTGGTTCGTCCACTTTCTATTCAAGTTCGCTCGGTGTGCGCAATGTGCCAAGCGACGGCTCCGAACGCCCCGACGGCAACGGCATCTTCGCCGTTTACACAGCCCCCGACGATAGCACCATCGCAAGCATCGCCTTTGTGGATTGGGTGGCAAAAGTGCCAAAATACGGCATCTATCGCCCAAAATTCTACGGCTACAACAAATATGGCTTGCTCATCGACACCGACTTGCACGGCGTTACGCTCACTTGCCCCGAATCGGTGGGCCATGTGCAGCAGGATAGCCTGTTTTTCGGCGACGGTGCTGGCGACGGCTTGATTACCGCCCACTATGGCGATATGACCGCCACCGTGCCTGTGCAGATTTTCGGCAACGACGATGGCATTAAGTTCAAGAACGACTCCATCATCACCGACGGCATCAAGGATTATGTGGTGGAAGTGACCAACACCGTGGGCGACCTCACCATGCCTATCCACTCGTCGGTGCTCTCGTGGACGAGCAGCGATGAATCGGTGGTGGCGATTGATGCCGAAACTGGTAAGTTGCGTGGTGTGAACGATGGTGAGGCGTATGTGTATGGCACCGTTGGCGACATCACCGACACATTGAAAGTGGTGGTAGAGCGTCCAACTGCCCACATTATGCCTATCGACCCGAATATGGATTTGGCAACTTGGAAAATTAGCCAAACCGGTGGAAAGAATGCTGTGAGCGAAGCGCATGGCAACGGCTTCACCTACACCTATACTGGTGCTTCGAGCCGCAGTCCAAAGATTGTGCTCACCAAGATCATTCGCCTGTGGAGTTTGCCCGACGCTATCCGCGTTCGCTTCAATCCCGGCGAGGCTCCTATGAAGAATGTGGTATTGAGCCTGCGCCCCAATGGTCAGAAGGTGATGTATCAAACCCTCACCCCCGATACCCTGATTGCTGGCAAGATGATAGAACTTGAATTGCCTACCGCTTCATGGATAGATGCTGCCGATATGCAGAATTTCCCCATCATGCTCAACAATATCCAGTTGAATATGGGCACTTCAAAAACCGGTCAGAAATACACCATCGACTTCGATGGCTTCGAGACTGTGTATAATGCAATCCCCGAAGACAAGAAGGGCGACATCAATGGTGATGGCGTGGTGAATGTGAGCGACGTGACTGCGCTGATCAACAAAATCCTCACTCTCGCCGACTATCCCGACGCAGTTTGCGACATCAACGGCGACGGTGAAGTTAACGTAAGCGATGTGACCGCACTCATCAACATGATTCTGAAATAAATCCCCACAATTTCCCCAAATATCAGCCCTGCCACCCCACAAATGGCAGGGCTTTTTTTAACACACCATTGACTTTGGTAGAGGAATGTGTCAAAAAACGACAACGCCATAACGTAGGGACATGCCTTTGGCATGTTTCCAATGCGTTGACAATTGCTGCTTGCATCGAAACATGCCGAAGGCATGTCCCTACGTTATGATGCAATTTGCAGATTATACACCCTCGCTGATAGTGGTTGCATTTTGTGACATTTTTGTAAAATTTTGGAGAGGGGAGGGTAGAAAAATCGTTGAAAATTTGCCTATTTTTTTAAAAATGGGTAATTTTATACTTTATATTCAGACTTAACTAATAAAACGCTATTTTAACAATGAGAAGAACTATCGCATCATTTCTTCTTTCTGCTGTGGCTGCAATCACTGCCGTGGCAGGAAATGTGTGGACGATTCAAGGAACGGAATACACCGTAGATACGCTGTTCCACAACCAAATCGGCCCAGGTACAACCCAAACCTCACTGTGGTTCCGTAACGCGACCACATTAGACGCCCTTCGCGTGTTCTATACCACGATGGACATGACCAACCCTTATCTCTCGCTGCGCGGTGTGTGCGCAACCGATAAGCTCGCTGGCAATGAGAAAATTTCAGGCATGGCTGAACGCAAGTCGAAACCAGGCGCGCGCTACATGGTGGGCGTGAATGGCGACTTCTTCTACACCAGAGGCACCACCAGCCGTGGTGTTTCGACTGTGGGTACCCCTTATGGTTCCACTATCGTTGACGGCGTGATTTACCGTGCGCGCAACAATGCCAAAGAATATAAAAACTTTGTAGTAGCCACCGATGGCAGTCTGTATGCAGATCCATTCTTCTTCAGTGGCTCGATTGTGGCTGCTGATGGCTCGCAAGCCACTGTGGGCGGCATCAACACCTACAGCGGTGAGGTGCCTGCATCGAATGTGGATAAGGTGACCATCTACAACGACCTCTACTACGGCCATACTTGGCACTGGAACGGCTGGGAAGTGCTGGCTGTGGTTGCCGATGGTGAAAAATTTGAAACCGCAAAGCCTTTCAAAATGAGAATTGTGAGTGCTCCAACCGGTGATGGCGATATGACCATTCCAAAGGGTCATTATGTGCTTCACGGACAAGGTGCAGCCTCTTCATTTATCCAAAACCTCAAGGAAGGCGACGAGGTGACCGTAACCCTCTCTTGGACTGCCAAAGGCAAGTCGGTAGAGCCTTACCAAATCGTGACCGGTAACCCTAAGATTTTGGAAGACGGCGTGACCCTGCAAAGCGAAGCCGACCGTGGCGATGCCAACACTCGCCAACCTCGCGCCGCTATCGGCTATAGCGACGGTGGCAAAAAAGCATATTTCATGGTGGTTGACGGCCGTTCACCATTGTCGAGCGGCGTGCGCACCACATGGCTTGCCGACATCATGCGCTATGCAGGTGCTACCGACGGTATCAACATGGACGGTGGCGGCTCTGCTGTGCTCTACACCAGTACCCTCGGTATTCGCAACCACCCCAGCGACGGTACAGAGCGTGCCGATGGCAACGCCTTCTATGTGGTAAGTTCTGCTCCCGACGACAGCACCATCGCAAGCATTCGCTTCGTGGATTTCTCGCTCAAATTCCCTAAATACGGTGTATATACCCCAAAATTCTACGGATACAACAAATATGGTATGCTGGTGAGCCAAGATGTGAAGGGTGTGAAACTTTCTTGCGACAAGTCGCTGGGCAATATCATCGCCGATTCTACTTTCTATGCCGACGCATCGGTGCGTGAAGGCGTGCTTACTGCCACTTACGAGGGTATGAGCGTGTCGGAACCTGTGACTATTGTTGATGCTGTCGACGACATTAAAATCACCAACGATTCCATCATCACCGACAGTTTTAAGGAATATGCAGTAGATGTTCAAACCACTCTCGGCGAAAACGCCATGAGCATCAGCCCACTCGCACTCACTTGGACCAGCCTTGACGAAAGCGTTGTCACCATCGGTGAGCGCACTGGTGTGCTGAAGGGTGTGCGCAACGGCACCACCCAAGTGATTGGTAAACTCGGAGAGGTGGCCGACACCATGATTGTGAATGTGGAAATCCCTACTGCCCACATCATGCCTATTGATCCCGATATGGATATGAGCACTTGGAAAATCAGCCAAACGGGCGGTAAGAATGCCGTGAGCGAAGCACACGGCAATGGCTTCACTTACACCTACACAGGTGCATCGGGCCGCAGTCCAAAGATTGTGCTCACCAAGAACATTCGCTTGTGGAGTTTGCCTGATGCTATCCGCATTCGCTTCAACCCAGGTGAGGCTCCTGTGAAGAATGTGGTATTGAGTCTTCGCCCCAACGGTCAGAAGGTAAGTTACCATACCCTTACCCCCGATACCGTGATTGCCGGCAAGATGATTGAACTTGAATTGCCTACAGCATCATGGATCGACGCTGCCGATATGATGAACTATCCTATCACGCTCAACAATATCCAACTCAATATGGGCACTTCAAAGACTGGTATGAAATACACCATCGACTTCGACGGTTTCGAAACCGTTTACAACGCTATCCCTGCCGAAAATAAGGGCGACATCAACGGCGACGGTGTGGTGAACGTATCTGACGTGACTGCATTGATTAACAAAATCCTCGGTCTTTCCGACTACAGCAACACTGCTTGCGACATCAATGGCGACGGCGTGGTGAATGTATCAGACGTGACCGACCTTATCAATATGATTCTTAAATCATCCACAAAATGATAAAGATGATAGTTTCCGCCCTTGCCTGTGCTATGGCTTGGGCGGCAAACGCTTCGATTAACTACAATATTCGAGGCACGGAATATGTGGCTGATACCATCTTTCATGCCATGGTGGGACCGAGCACCAGTTGCACACAGCTACTGATGCGTGGCGACGCTGGCCGACAGATGTATGTGCGCTATTCCATTACTGACCTCACCAACCCCTACGTTACTTTCTCTGCCGTGATGGGGCAGGACAAGTATGCCGGCGGTGAAACCATTTCGGGAATGTCGCGCCGCAAATCGCGTCCGGGCGCACAGTATTTTCTGGGCGTGAATGGCGACTTTTTCCGCACCAGCGGTCTCACTGGCCGTGGCGAATCGGTGGTGGGCTCTCCAATCGGCCCCTGTATTGCCGATGGCACGATTTACCACGGTGTGAACCATGTGGGCAACTGGATAGACTTCACCCTCGACCAGAACAAGAAACCCCTCTTTGGCGAAGCCACATTTGGCGGCACGGTGACAAACGGAAAAGGCGAAACCGCACCAATGGGTGTGGTGAACTGCGAATATGCTTGCGACCAGGTGGCACTGTTCACCTCCACTTATCTTTCGGGCACCAACTTGCGCGGCACTTGTGCCGAGGTGCAGGCGGTGCTTGCCGAGGGCGAGGAGTTTGGCATTGCCAAGCCATTCCGCTTGGTGGTGACTTCTGCGCCATCGGGCGAGGGCGATATGGATATTCCTGCCAACGGCTTCGTGATTCGTGGTCAAGGCTCTACGCTCAACTTTGTGAACAGCCTGAAGCCGGGCGATGTGGTCACTTTCGACATTCGTGTGTATATGAGTGGTCAGGAAGTGAATCCGTTTACCATGATTTCAAGTGTTCCAAAAATCTTGGAGAAGGGCGAAGTGCTCGAAACCGAGTATATCATGAGCCAGTTCAGCAGCGGTCAGCCCCTCACCGTGATGGGTTACAGCCAAGACGAGACCAAAATCATCATGGTGCAGATTGATGGGCGTTCGCCTATCTCAAGTGGCGCACGCACCACCGAGGGTGCCGACTTGCTCCGCCAACTGGGCGCATGGGAAGGCTTGAACTTCGACAGCGGTGGCTCATCTACAATGTATAGCCAGGCTTTGGGCACACTCAACGTGCCAAGCGACGGTACCGAACGCTCCGATGCCAACGGCTTCTTCGCCATTAGCACAGCCCCCGACGACAGCACCATCGCGCGCATCGCATTCGTTGATTGGGTGGCAAAAGTGCCGAAATATGGTGTTTACGCCCCTAAATTCTATGGCTACAACCAATATGGCTTGCTCATTGACACCGATTTGCAGGGCGTGACGGTCACTTGCCCCGAATCGGTGGGACACATGACCGACGCACGCACTTTCTGCGGCGATGGCTGCGGCGATGCTGTGCTGACTGCCACTTATGGCGACCTCACCGCCACCGTGCCTGTGCAGATTTTGGGCAATGGCGAAGGATTGCGCATTGTGAACGACTCCATCATCACCGACACCTATCGCCAATATGCCGTGGCTGTGGAAAACACCATCGATGGCGTGAAGCGTGCCGTGAATCCTGCCGCCCTCATTTGGAGTAGCAGCGATGAGAGCGTGGTGGAAATCGGTGCTGCCACAGGCGTGCTTCGTGGCGTGAAAGACGGCGAGGCTTATGTGTATGGCACCATTGGCGACTTCACCGACACCATGAAGGTGATTGTGGAGCGTCCGACCGCTCACATTATGCCCATCGACCCCAATATCGACTTGAGCACTTGGAAAATCACGCAGACTGGCGGCAAAAACGCTGTAAGCACAGCGCATGGCGATGGCTTCACCTACACCTACACTGGTGCGTCGGGTCGCAGTCCAAAGATTGTGCTGAGCAAGAACGTTCGCCTGTGGAGTTTGCCCGACTCGGTTCAGATTCGTTTGAATCCGGGTGAGGCACCTGTGAAGAATGTGGTGCTGGGCATTCGTCGTAACGGTGAGAAAATCACCTATCTCACCCTTCAGCCCGACACCGTGATTGCCGGCAACGACCTGCATCTCTCGGTGCCTACCGCTTCGTGGGTAGATACCGAAAATATGGGCTCCTATCCTCTGACGCTGAGCACCATTCAACTGAATATGGGCACTTCAAAGACTGGTCAGAAATACACCATCGACTTCAAGGGCTTTGAAACCGTTTACAATGCTGTGGCAGCGCAAAAGCCAGGCGACATCAATGGCGATGGCGAGGTGAATGTGACCGATGTGACTGCGTTGATTAATAAGATATTAGGACTTTCGTCGTATTCCGATGCCGTGTGCGATTTAAATGCCGACGGCACTGTGAATGTGGGCGATGTCACCACTTTGATTAACCTGTTATTAGACTAAATAATTAAAGATGAAAAAGTTGATTTTTCTCGTAGCGTTGGTCTTGCTGCTGGCAAGTCCGATGCGTGCCAAAACACAATGGACAGTTGGCAGTAAAGTTTTCGATGTGGATACCCTCGTGTTTCCACACATGGTGGGACCGGGCGTGATTTTCGCGAAATACGATTTGCCCGCCATGCCTCTGAAAGTGAGCGTGATGGAAATGGATCTGACCAACAAGTATGTGGATTTCGAAACTTGCAAAGGTGGCGACAAGGGTGTGGCTGAAGAAAACCCCTTGAGCATGGCTACCCGAAACAATCGCCCTGGTCATGAGGTGATTGGCGCAACTAATGGCGACTTTTATTTCTTCCAGAATACGCTTGAAAACGGTATTCCACGTAGTGGTCAGTTCAAGCTTGACCAGTGTATCACCAACCCTGTGGGACGTGCTTGCTTTGTGCTCGACGACGAACGCCGCCCCTACATCGACCGTGTGGACTTCTACGGTTCTATCACCCATAAGGGCGAAAGTTACCGTCTGCACACGGTGAATATGCAGCGCCTTGAGTGGGAAAACACAGGCGGCAACCAAATCAACCTCTACACCAATGCCTACGGCCCCAAAACCGAGAACTGCGCTGGTGGTATGAAGGCACTCATTCGTCCAAAGAGCGGAGCTTTCGCATGGCACGCCAATGCTGTGGAGAACTGCGTGGTTGACTCTATTTTCGATGGCAATGGTGTGAGCGACATTCCTGAAGGCTGCGCCATTCTGTGGGCTCGCGGCACTTGCATCGACCGCCTGAAAGCCATGGCTAAGGGCGACGAGTTGGCTATCAATTTAAAAGTGGATTTGCGCTCGCAACCCGGTTTGCTCAAGAATTTCAAGGAACTGATGGGCGGTAGCGACCACATCATATTACAAAATGGCAATATTATTGATGATTGGGACGAACGCCACCCACGCACCTGCATCGGTTTTAATGCCGACAGCACCAAGGTGTATTTCGTGGTGATCGACGGTCGCAGTCCTAAATCAACTGGCGTTTCGCTCGGCGAGGCTGCTGGCGTGTTCTTGGGACTGGGTGCGGTGAATGCTGTGAACCTCGACGGTGGCGGTTCATCGTGCATGGTGGTGAATGGCGATGTGGTCAACACCCCAAGCGACGGATCGCTCCGCTCTGTGGGCAACGGCTGTTTGCTCGTGTCGAACGCTCCTGTTGACGATGAAATTGGTTTGATTAACTTCGCGCCTCGCTGCTGGAATATCTCTATCAGCGCAAAAATCGCTCCAAAGGTGTGGGGCTACAATAAATATGGCGTGCTGAAAATCCGTGAATTGGAGGGCGTGACTCTCTCTTGCGATCCACAGGTGGGCACATTCCGCGATGGCACCTTCATCGCTTCAGCCACTCCTGCCGATGGCAACATCTATGCCGAATACAAAGGTGTGAAGTGCGCTCAACCAGTGCGTATCGTGAACGCCGAGAAAATGCTCCGCGACAAGAGCGTGGTGGTGGACAAAAACCACGATTACGAAATCAAGGTGCTTGGCGTGAGTGGCGCAGGTAGCGACATCGTTGACCCATCGGTGATGAACTGGACTTCAAGCAACACCGATGTGGCAGCCGTTGATGAATTTGGTGTGGTGAAAGCCGTAGCCGATGGCGAAGCCGAAATCTCAGGCAAGGGCGAGAATTTTGAAGGCTCTGTAAGCGTGAAGGTTCAGAACCCTAAGGCTCACGTCACCACTGTGGAGCAGGTGAGCATCGACCCAACCACTTGGACCATCACCCAAAGCGGTGGTAAAAACCGCACTATCACTTCTTTTGAAAACGGTATGAAAATCAACTTCGTGGGTGCAAGTTCGCGTAACCCCTACATCAAGCTCTCCAAGAAAATGGCGTTGTGGGGTATTCCCGACACTCTCCGTGTTCGCTTCCGTCCGGGCAACCTAAAAGTGAAGCGTGTGAGCATTTCTACCAACACGGTGAATGGCGCACAAGTGATTTCCGATTTTGAGATTCCTGAAAATGTGGAGGGCGAATATGTGTGCAAACTGCCTACCAGCCAATGGTGCGACGCTACCGACCTCTCCAACTATCCATTGCAAATGGTGTATATCTATTTCAGCACAGGTGCCGCTACCACTGGTCAGAACTATTCGCTTGAAATTCCTGGCATCGAATTGCTCTATGGCAAGGATGAGGCTTCTGGTGTGACCTCCGTGGTGGCTGACGATAGTCGTATGACCGTGACACCAAACCCTGCCTACGCTGGCGCAATGGTGACAGTGGCAGGTGCGAAGGAAGATGTGAAGATTTACAACATCGAGGGCCGACTGGTGAACACCGAAACCCCTATTGATGGCAAAATCTCAACTTCAGGTCTTTCCGCAGGTGTGTATCTGCTTCAATCTGGTGCTCAAACTGCTCGCATGATTATCAAATAATTGAAATAATATCGTATCTTTGTGGAGGCATACCCCAATCGGTGTGCCTCCACTTTATATAAATGAACATGATTACTCAAAAGGAATTTCAACTTCGTGCCCGCACTCGTGGTTGCCATTTGGTGACCGATGAGGTGGTGCGTGGGCTGGGGGCACTTCCCGAAGTGGGGGTGCTGCACCTGCTTTTGAAGCACACTTCGGCGGGGCTTTGCCTCAATGAGAACTGGGACGCTGATGTGCGCCACGATATGAACGAGATTTTCAACCATTTGGTGCCGGAAAACCAGCCCTATTTCAAGCACACGCTTGAGGGCAGCGACGATATGCCAGCCCACGCCAAGAGTGCGCTTGTGGGTGCCACGCTCACCATTCCCATCACGGGCGGCAAACTCAACCTCGGCACTTGGCAAGGCATTTACCTGTGTGAGTTTCGCAATCACGGCGGCGCGCGCACTATCGTTGCCACCATTGTTTCGTAAGTAAATTATCGCCAATTCATCATTCTGAAAAAAAACACTTTATGACAAACTACTCCAGTGACAATAGAAACAAACCATTCAGCATTTTGCTGAAAAATGGGAATGTGGTAGATGCCGAATCGGGCACAGTGACCAAAGCCGCCGTGGGGATTACCGATGGTGTGATCTCCTTTGTGGGCGCAGCCGACCGGGCTACAGCCGATGTGGTGATTGATTGCGCTGGCAAGATGGTGGTGCCGGGTTTTGTTGACTCGCACATGCATATTGAGTCGTCGATGGTGCTGCCTGTCACCTTTGGCAATGCGGTGCTGCCGTGGGGCACAACCACGGTGATAGCCGACCCGCACGAATTGGTGAATGTGGGCGGTGCCGATGCGCTCCGGATGTTTCTCGACGAGACCGACAAGGCGCAAATCAGCGTTTTCACCGTAGTTCCCTCGTGTGTGCCAGCCACCAGTTTCGAGACCAATGGGGCAGGACATTTCACCGCCGAGCAGATGAAGCCGTTTTTGAGCGATGAGCGCATTGTGGGGCTGGGCGAGGTGATGTCGTTTGGCGATGTGGTGGCTGGTGAGCCTGAAATGATGGCGAAACTCTCGCTGTTCGACGGCCGCCCTATCGACGGACACACAGCCGGCATGGACGAGGCGATGGTGGATGCCTATGTGGAATACGGCATTTCCAACGACCACGAGTGCTACGACGATGAGGGTGTGCTGGCTCGCTACCACAAGGGTATGAACATCTATATCCGCGAGGGTAGCGCGGCACGCAATGCCGATGCCTTGCTCCACTGCGTGAAGGAGCATGGGCTTGATGTGTCGAAATTCTCGTTCTGCACCGACGATAAGCACCTCTCCACCATTGCGCAGGAGGGGCATATTTCGCATATTGTGAGAAAGGCGTTGGAGATGGGCTTCACTTGGGGCGAGGTGTCGAAAATGGCGTCGTTCAACCCTTGTTGCTACTATCACCTTGCCCAAAGGGGCAATATCCGTGAAGGGTATGTGGCAGACATCGTGATTACCGATGCCGCATGTAGCGATATTTCCTGTGTGATCAAAGATGGCGAAATCATTGATAAAAGTATCATAAATGATACCAATGTGATGCAGAACGGCTATCCCAATACGGTGAAATTCAAAACGCTCACCGCAAGCGACTTCGTGCTCAATGCCGTGGCGCAGCGCAATGCCATCAAAATCGTGGATGGGCAGTTGCTCACCGAGCATGTGACGCTTGACAATGGCGAATACAAGGGCTTGAATATCCTTGCCATCGTGGAGCGGCACGGCAAAAACGGCAACATAGCCGTGTGTCCGCTCATTGGCTACAATATCAAGGGTGGGGCAGTGGCTACGAGCGTGGCTCACGACTCGCACAATGTGATTTGCGCTGGCGATAATGCCGAGGATATGGCTGTGGCGTGCAATCGCCTTCGCGACATTGGTGGCGGATATGTGATAGCCTCCCATGGCGAGGTGATTGATGAGTTTGCGCTACCATGCTACGGCTTGATGTCGCCCCTCGGCATCGACGATGCCATTACAGGCATTTCGCGTCTCGAACATAAGGCGCATGAGTTGGGTGTGAATCAAAACATCGACCCATTCATCACCCTCTCATTCCTCGCTCTGCCCGTAATTCCCCAAATCCGCCTCCTTGACACCGGCCTCTACGATGTGCAGCACGCCCATTTCATCAAATAATCCCCCCATAGGGATGAGCAAAATGGGTTCAGTGGAAAATTACTGGGATAGATTGTGCATTATTGCCGAATCGTGAATGGAATCAAAGACAAAAACATAAAAAACAGCCTTGGAGCAATGTGGAATGCTTCGCATTTGGCGGTGCGACTGTGCGCTTTGCGTCATTGGAAACGAGTTTCCATGCCGCCAACCACACAATCCCTCCGCCACCCTCTTACGAGGGTCTTCCACTTTGCTCCAAGGATAAAAACCACTCGCCGTTTCACGGCGAAAAACCCCTGATAATAAAATGATTTCTTGGAGGGTTTTTACAATCATAACTTCAAGAGTAAGTCCCTTTTGTGTTCCTTTACCTTTATTTTTGAAAAAATTGAATAATCCCATAATAATTTTGTTTATGACAAATGTTGCTCAGATTTTGAGAAATTCATCCCTGAATCTATTTATGATATATCCCAAAGCAAAGATTATAACTGCAAGTCCAAAAAGTATAGCCGCAAGAGAGTCTATCTTTATTCCTATTATAGACATTTTGCCCGAATTTACGGATAATGCAAATGAAAGAACAATAAATACAAGGCTAATCCATTTACTATATTTACACAAGCTATTTAGCGTTTTCTCATGTTTATAACAAACTTGACAGCATGGAACCTTGAATACATTATAAGTATTGACTCTAACCGTTCCCAAATCTTGAGAACTAATTTTGAAGCCCAAGCGGTCTATATAAAAATTATCATCAACTGTTCTTTTATTACAGAAAGGACATCTTTTTTCCATGTTATTTTCCCTATATCCGTGTCGGGCGCAACTTTTATTCTTTTATGTTAATTTTCAGCATGGGGGTTGTTGGGAGG
>SAMEA104315429__coassemble_458_pt1 | contig 32984 bp, 20 predicted proteins | sample SAMEA104315429__metabat2_high_PE_005 | metagenome-assembled genome bin SAMEA104315429 (sample SAMEA104315429) | gut metagenome | biome: Monkey gut; feature: monkey-associated habitat; material: faeces | place: China | collected 2013
ATGTTTTTGTTTTTGGTTCCATTGACGATTCGGCAACAATGCATAATTTATCCCCTGTATTTTTCCACTGAGCCTAAATTTCCACTGAGCAGGAAAAACAGTGGGGTAGAAACAAAAAAACCCGGGAGCGGGATTGCTTCCGGGTTTTGCGGTGCGTACAGGACTCGAACCAGCGACCTCCTGCGTGACAGGCAGGCATTCTAACCAACTGAACTAACGCACCAGTTGCTTTTAGCGATGCAAAGATACGGCAAAATCAATCAATCTTGCAAATTTTTCGCTTCTTTTTTGCAAAAAAAATGCACATCGCCCTCTTTTGGGCGTTTTTTGCCCTCTCACAGCGCATATTTTGCCCTTATTCTATTGTTTTTGCGTAGCCTAAGGAGAGGCACGGTTTACTGAATGCGGGGTGGCTGGTTGGGGTAGGCTCCGTTATCTGGATTTTGTGGCATCACAATCCACATGATGATGTAGCCCAGCACACCTGGGAAAGCCGCAGAAAACAGCGAGAGCAGCACATAGCCCAAGCGCACCAAAGTGGGGTCGATGTCGAAGTATTCGGCAATGCCCCCCAGCACGCCTGCTATCGTTTTCTCGGTGTTTGATCTGTAGAGTCTTTTTCCTGAGTAAGTCATGATGATGAATGTTTTTGTTTTCTTGTTTGTGACGTTGGTATTTCCAACGCGCTTCTTATGTATTAGACGCAATAACTGTGCCAAAAGTTGCATTCATGTGAAAAAAATTGCGGACGTATTACTTTATTATTTAAAATATCTGGAGAATAGGCGTAAGCGATTGGGAATGAATATGATAAGGCGAATAATTAACACAAATTATGATTTATAAACACCATTTAAGCAAACTAATACCACTAAATTTTTTTATTGCGATTGAAAGATGTAACTTTGCATCGGGTTAGACGATGACATCTTTATAAAAAGGTGTGCTGACTCCAACGTGCCGACTATTAACATTAATTATATTAATACATTACGCCCATATTCTCTGGCGCAGGAAAGACCAACATGGCCTCACTCTCCATAGTGTCTTTTTTCTTTCACCACCGAATTGGGTAAAATTACAACAACAAATCAACAGCAATGTTAGACAAAACCAACATTCTTTTCCGTCAAAGCATCGTAGTACGCTTTTCGGGAGACTCTGGCGACGGTATGCAGCTGGCTGGTAACATCTTCAGCAATATTTCGGCAGAGCGTGGCGACCAAATCTCCACTTTCCCCGACTATCCAGCAGAAGTGCGCGCTCCTCAAGGTTCGCTCAATGGCGTTTCTGGTTTCCAGGTTCATGTGGGACTCGGTGTTCACACTCCTGGTGATGAATGTGATGTGCTGATTTCAATGAATCCAGCAGCTCTTAAGCAAAACGCAAAGTTCCTCAAACCCAATGGTGTGGCTATCGTCGACATCGACTCTTTCAAGAAGATCGACCTCGAGAAAGCCCTCTTTAAGACTGATGATCCTTACAAGGAAATCGGTTTGAAGGCTCAGGTGGTGGAAGTGCCTATGACCTCGATGGTGAAAGCAGCCCTTGCCGACAGCGGTATGGACTTCAAGAGCCAAATGAAGTGTCGCAATATGTTTGCGCTCGGTTTGGTTTGTTGGTTGTTCAACACTCCTATCGACGGTGCTCTCCACTTCCTTGAACACAAATTCGCTAAGAAGCCTGCCATTTACGAGGCAAATGCGAAGGTGGTGCGTGGTGGCTTCGACTATGGTCACAACATCCACGCCTCTGTTTCCACTTATCGTATCGAAACCGAGGATTTGCGTCCAGGCGTATATACCGACGTGAACGGTAACAAGGCCACTGCTTGGGGCTTGATTATGGCAAGCGAAAAGAGCGGCCGTCCACTGTTCCTCGGCAGTTATCCTATCACTCCTGCTACCGACATTCTTCACGAATTGGCAAAGCGCCGCGACCTCGGTGTGAAGGCTATTCAGATGGAAGATGAGATTGCTGGCGTATGCTCTGCTATCGGTGCAAGTTTTGCAGGCAACCTCGCCGTTACCAGCACCTCTGGTCCTGGTTTGGCTCTGAAGAGCGAGGCTATCGGCTTGGCAGTGATGGCAGAATTGCCATTGGTGGTTATCGACGTGCAACGCGGTGGCCCATCTACTGGTCTGCCAACCAAGACTGAGCAAACCGACCTCAATCAGGCACTTTACGGCCGCAGCGGTGAATGTCCACTCGTGGTGTTGAGCGCACTCTCACCAACCGACTGCTTCAAGATGGCATTCGAGGCTGGTCGCATCGCTCTCGAACACATGACTCCAGTGATTCTGCTCACCGACGCGTTTATCGCCAACGGCTCAAGCGCATGGCGTGTGCCAGAAAACGACGAATATCCAGAAATCAAGCCTAACTTCGTGACCGAAGACATGAAGGGCGAGTGGAAGCCATATATGCGCAACGAAGAACTCGTTCGCTACTGGGCTATCCCTGGCACCGAAGGCTTCGAGCACCGTGTGGGTGGTCTTGAAAAAGACTACGAAACCGGCGTGCTGAGCAACAACCCAGAAAACCACGCTCGCATGGTGGTTGCCCGCGCTCAAAAGGTGGCTAACGTGGCCAACCACATTCCTATGCTCGAAGTGAAGAGCGAATGTGACGATGCCGACACCATTATCGTGGGCTGGGGTGGCACTTACGGCCACATCTACACCGCCTTCGAAGAACTCAACGCAGCAGGCAAGAAGGTGGACTTCGCACAATTCCGCTACATCAACCCTCTGCCCAAGAACACCGCAGAAGTGCTGGGCAAATACAAGACAGTAATCGTTGCCGAACTCAACAACGGTCAGTTCGCCAACTATCTGCAAGGTCTTAACCCAAGTCTTAACATCAAGCGTATCAACAAGGTGGAAGGTCAACCATTCCTCGTACACGAAATCGTTGAAGGCGTGAACAAAATTATGGAGGGCAAATAATCATGGAAGAGAACAATAACATGCAACAATATCAAGCAAAGGACTATAAGAATCAGCAACCAGTTCGCTGGTGTCCTGGTTGTGGCGACCACGCTGTGCTCAATGTGCTTCACAAGGCTATGGCTGAACTCGGTGTGCCACCTTATAAAACAGCAGTGATTTCAGGTATCGGCTGCTCAAGTCGTCTGCCTTACTACATGAACACCTACGGCTTCCACACCATTCACGGTCGTGGCGGTGCAGTGGCCACTGGTTTCAAGGTTGCCAACCCTGATATGACAGTGTGGCAAGTGTGTGGCGACGGCGATGGCTTGGCTATCGGTGGTAACCACTTCATTCACGAGGTGCGCCGCAATGTGGACCTCAACCTCCTGTTGCTCAACAATAAGATTTACGGTCTGACTAAGGGTCAATATTCTCCTACCAGCGACCGTGGCTTCGTGTCGAAATCATCACCTTACGGCACAACTGAAGATCCATTCATTCCTGCCGAACTCGCTTTCGGTGCTCGCGGCACATTCTTCGCTCGCAGTATCGACGTGGAATTGAAGATTTCGCAGGAAGTGATGCTTGCCGCTGCTAAGCACAAGGGTCTTTCTATCGTGGAACTGCTCCAGAACTGTATGATTTTCAACAATGGTATTCACAACTATATCACCGACCGTGCCACTCGTGCCGACCGCACTATCCACCTCGTGCATGGCGAAAAGATGATTTTCGGTGCCGAAAAGAACAAGGGTCTTGTGCAAGACGGCTTTGGCTTGAAGGCTGTGACCATCGGTGAAGACGGCTACACCATCGACGATGTGCTCGTGCACGACGCGCACTGCGAGAGCAACTTCCTCCACCAGCAACTCGCCATGATGGACGGTCACGACCTGCCATTGGCAATCGGTGTGATTCGTGAAGTGGACGCTCCTAACTACGACACTGCCGTAGCAGAGCAAGTGGCAGAAGTGAAAGCAAAGAAGGGCTTCACTTGCCTCCACGACATGATCCTCTCCGGCGACACTTGGGAAGTGAAATAAAAGCAAATAAATCCAATCCCCACACATACAGCAGAAGCGAGCCCCACAGCCCGCTTCTGCTTATTTTTTAGCAAAGTTTGGTAACCAAATTCGCTCATTTGGTTACCAATTCAAAAAAAATATGTATCTTTGTGGCGAAACCATAAAATGAATGAACTATGATAGTGATTAGCACAAGAGATTTTCGCACCAATCAGACTAAATACCTGAATATGGTTAAATCGGGTGAGCACGTTGTACTGAAATCGCGTGCAGGTAAATTCCGTATATTTCCCGAAATGGATAGCGAAACGATAGAAACCCCTCGTGATTTGGTGAAGGAGCTTCGAGATGCCTTGGCAGAAGTGAAAGAGGCAATTGCAGGGAAGCGTGTTCTCCAATCAGCAGAAAGTTTGCTTGATGAATTGTAATATTACAGTTTCCGTTACTGAAGACTTCGCAAAAGAGGCGAAGCGTCTTTCCAAAAAATATCCAAGTTTCAAGCAAGACTACAAAGACTTCTTGGAAAGCATAAAGGAAAATCCATTGCAGGGCGATGAGATTGCTAAGGATATTCGTAAAATCCGTGTGGCTATTAAGTCAAAAGGAAAAGGAAAGTCGGGTGGCGCAAGGGTTATCACTTTCAACATTCTCACCGATGTGAAGAATGGGCAAGTAGTGTTCCTTCTTATTTATGATAAAGAAGATGCTTCCACCGTGAAAGTTGAGGTCGTCAAGCAGATAGTGCGTGATATGGGACTTTCAAGCGAATAACCCAAATTTTCCCTCCCCCATACAGCAGAAGCGAGCCCTACAGCCCGCTTCTGCTTATTTTATTCCCAAAGCTGAAGAATGAAGCTCTCATCGGAGCACTCGGAGCACTCGGAGTACTCCGATTTTCTTCTAACTTCACTGTAAATCGGATTCTTCGATGATGAAGAAGTAGCCTTCGAGGTCGTGGCGCTTGCCGTAAACGAAGCTGTTGCCGTGGTGGTAGTCTTTGTTCACCACTTTGGAACCGTCTTTGGTTTTAAACACCACCTTTTCGCGGTCTTCGTCAAGTTGGTAGGAGGGTAGGCCGTTGATTGGCACGAAAAATGGCATTTCCACTATTTCTGATGGTGGGAAAACTGTGGTGAAATCGGGGTGCAGTTCGGAGTATTTCTGTCCACTTTGCAGATATAGCACAAGGGTGTCTTGTGTGTTGTTTTCCACATAGGCGCGACGGCGGTCGGCGTCGTCGCTGCATGAGGTGGCGATGAAGCAACCCATCACCATCAGCAATGCCAAATTTAATAATTTCTTCATGATGCAATGTAAATTTTGTTTGTGCAAAAGTACGTATTACCCATTAATTAATCAAGCGATTGTAAAATAAAAGGAGAGCGTCGGCGAAGATAATATTCGTCGGCGCTCTCTGGGAAAGAATTTAAAAGAGAAATTTGGCTATGTTGCCTTGTTGGACTGTATTATTTAACGAGCACTTTGTGGGTGATGCCGTCGGCTACCACGAGGTAAACACCAGCCACCACGTCGATAGTGTCGGCACCTGCGCTAATCAATGCGCCAGTGGTGCTGAACACGTTCACGCTCTTGGCTCCGCTCACCTTGATGGTGTTGCCGTTCACGCTCACCTTTGCGTTAGGGTTGATTACATCGCCAACATAAGTGCTTGCATCAACGTTGATGGTGAGGCGCACATATTGGGTCTTGCCCTTTTGTGTAGCGCTTACCACAACCACCTTCTTGGCTCCTGCTGCTGCGTTGACGCTGATTGCGTCGCCATCGATAGCGGCAGTGATGTTGCCATCGGTTGATACTTCCTCAAGTGCATATTTCACAGCTGCGCCATCGTTTTCGAGGTTGAACAGGTCGTCGAGGGCGATGTTGGAATCACCTACGCGCACGTTGCGCTCTGCTTCGGTTTCGGGACGAACGCCGCCCAGGTTGTCCATACAGAAGTAGGCTGGAGTGTTCATGCCATACTTGCCAGTGTCGCTACTTGTGAAAGTGAACGACAGGCTTTGTACCTTGCCGAGTGAACGCAAGTCGAGCCATTGCCAAGTGTTGAGGATGTAGTGGTCAGCCTCGTTTTCGCTTCTGAAGTCGCTGAGGTAGAAGTCGAGGGTGTTGGTGCCGGTAGCAGTCTTGCCCGATACGGTAAGTTTGAACCAGTCGCCCTTGGCAAACTTCTTGGCGAAAGAGTCGCCATTAGTCATGCTGCTGTAAGCGTAGGCATTGTTGGTGATAAATGCACCGCTGATGATGTCGCCATCCTCGTTGCTTGTCACGGTCACATTTGTGCCGCTTGGGTAAGCCACGCAGTAGTTGCTTGAACCGTCCACGCCACTGCCCACAGATGAATTGAATTGGTCGTCGAGCGACTTAAACTCGGTAGAAGTGCTGTTGCTCATACCGAAGCCATACCACCAGCTGTCCATGTTGGCAACTGCGAACGAGAACGAACCGCTGTAGAACATATCGTTGTCGGTGTCGCCAGAGAAGTGGGTGTTTTCAGCGAGGTAGTTGTCATCGAATGTGGCAGCCACGGTTTCGCCAGTCACAAGCACCTTGGTCTTGCCAGTTGCAGTCTGACCGTCGGTGCTCTTCACGGTGAGGCGGTAGCCATAGGTATAGGCAGGAGCCACATTGAGAGTGGCTTCGGTAGAAACCACCTGATTCATCTGGTCGCGCCATTCGTAGGTGTAAGGAGCTTCACCACCTGCCACTGAGGCTGTGATGGTGGCTGTTGCACCACTGTTGATGCGCACGTTGTCGTTGTCGAATGCGAGGGTGAGGGGGTCGAAGTGACGGAGAGTGGTAAACTCTTCAGAAGTCACCACCTCGCTCTTGGCACCGTCGATAGCGCTTTCGAGCAAGAAGTATGCCTGATATTTGCAGCCTGGTTCGAGGTCGGTGAATGAGGTGCTCACCTCCTCATCTGCGCTCACTTCCTTAGGAGTGGCGGTGAGCAAATCGTCGGCGCTAATCACCTTCTTGGCGAGGCGTGCAGCCTTGCGTGCAGGTGCGGCTTCGCTTTGTGCCACCACCTTTTCAACCTTAGCGTAGAGTTTGCCGCTCACGTTCCACTTGGTCTTCACGTCGGCAGAGGTTTCGCCGATGTTTGCCATCACAGGGTAACCCTCGGCGATTTCAGGAGTCACCACCTCGATGTCCTTGTATTCGTAGGCACCGATAGTTGGAGTCACGGCATTGCGGGGTGCGCCCTTGATGTCGGTGGTGATGCCTTCGATTGGAGCGCCAGCGCAAAGGTTGCCTGCACTCAAGAGTTGGAGGTCGGTTTCGCTCACGAAGTTGGCGGCTTCCACGAAGTTGGTTTGGTCGCCAATGAGGGTGTTAAATGCCTCGATGTCGGCATCTTTCATAATCTTGCCTTCGCCACCAAGCATAGCGTTGTGGCTGAATTTCACACGCTTCGCATAGTCCTCGTTGTAGATAAACATTGTAGGACCGGCGGTGGTGTTTTGCAGCAAGTTGTTCTTCAGCACGATATTGGTGTATGCTTCATCGCTGCCCACGCGTGCAGTGTAGTAGCAGTAGCCGTTTGTGCCGCCGATACGCACTGTGTTGTAGTAAACGTGAATGTTCTTGTTGTCGGCAGTGATTTGGATACCCGACGAACTTGCTGAAGGAGAGTTGGTGATATTGATGCTGTTGTTGTAAACGAGGATTGGCTGATCTTCATTACCGTAGCAAGTGGTGCGGAGATAGATACCGCCACTGTAATAACTGTGGGTGTTGGTAATCTTATTGTTGCGAATCACCATATTACCACGCACGCGCATCAAGTCCATGCCCCAGTAATTGGTGCGGGCTGATGTGCTTTGGAAGATAGTGTTGCCCTCGATGGTGCCGTCGTTTTCGTTGTCGAAGTAGATACCCTTGCTGCCAGACTCGTTGATGATGTTATTAATCACCTTAGCACCCTTTTCGTGAGTGAGTTTCACATAAGAGGTGCCGCCAATGCGGAGAGCTATGTAGCCACCGTAGAACTCACAGTTCGATACGGTGAGGTAGTCGTTGTTCTTGCCCTCTTCGTTCTTTGACTCGGTTTGCACTAAGTACATGCCGCTGTATCCAGTGGTCACAAGGTCGGCCTTCACATACACATTGTCGATGGTCACGTGGCGGCTTTGGTTGTAGATGTGGATAGCACTTGGGTAAGTTTGAGTGCAAGGCACGATAGAGAGGTTTTTAACGGTCACATAAGAAGTGCTGTCGATATAGAACAAACCTTCCTTGTGGCTGCCGTAGGCAGGCTCGCTGTAACCGCCACCTGCGATAGTGACATCGGCGCGGTTGCCACTCTTGCCTTCAAATGTGATGGTGTTGGTTTCGCTTGTGCCATCAATTTGGGTGATGCGCACATTCTCGTTGTAGGTGCCGTTTTCGATTTGCATGGTCACAGCACCTTCCACACCGTTGGCCTTCAGTGCCTCAGTAGCGGCGGCGATGGTAGGATAGTCTGCACCCTCAGAAGCACCGATGGTGTAAACGCCCTTCATACCAGCCTTGATGGTGCGGGTAGTGGCGTCGCCAGTGGTTGCCACGCTGTTGGCGTCCACATTCACGCTTGTGGCTTGTGCTGCCACCTTGTTGCCTGCTTGTGCTTCAGCGGCGATGTCGTAGGCAATCCAGAAGTAGTATGTGCCGAAATCGGTGATTTCCACATCGCTTGCGGCGGTGAATACGTTGGCTTCGGTAGCCGAAACGCTGTTGAGCGTAGCAATGCAGTTGTCGGTGCTGAATGCGTTGGCAGTGCCAGTGTAGTAGAGGCGTGCGGTGGTGATGTCGGCCACGTTGGTGGTGCCATCAGCCTTAAACGAGATATTGTTGAGCTTGAGTGCACCACGGTCGCCACCCACGTTCACAGCAATCTTCTGCATTGGAGCGTTGCTTGCGCCGCGTGTCACATCGTCGGTGCGTGGAGCAGAAGCCTCGATGCCATCGACCACGAAAGGAGTGAGTTCGTGGAGCGAAACTTGCATTTCAAAGCCATCGTACTCGGTGTAGGTGGATGTAGGACCGTCGAATTTGATGGTCAAAGCACCGTCGGCGGCCTTAGAGATGTAGGTTGGAGGTGCGCTCACATAGTTGTATGAGCCTACGAGGTTGTCAGCGTCAACGCCCTCGCCATTGTAGATGTAGAATTTACCGCTACCAGTTGAGAACTTGATAGGTTCAATCTTGATAGCGCAATTTTCCTTGCCGGGTTTGAAGATGGTCACGCCCTTGAACTTCACGGTTACAGGGTTGTCCTTGCCACCATCGTCGTAGAACATGGTTGGGTTCATAACGGTGATAACGGTGGTGTCGGGAGCCATGTTCACGATGTTTTGTGCCTCGCGTGCGCCTTCAGGGTCGCCGTCGGTCACTGCCAAGGTGTTGCCGTCTGTAGTTTTGAGGCTCACGAGTTTCGCGTCGAGCAGGGTGCCCGATGCGGCATCGTTTTTCACGTCGTATCTTACCCAGAAGTAGTTAGCGCCTTCCACCAGTTCGCGTTCGCCGTTCACGGTAGCGGTGGCGGCAGGATTTTCAACAGTGCCAAATGCCACAGCGGTGGCAGCGTCGTTTTCGGTGTTGTAATACACGCTCACCTTGCTCACTGCTTGTTCGCAGCCCTTGAGGTCGAGGTTGATTTCGCTCATGGTCGATTTGGTGAGAGTGCCAGAGGTGGTCACTTCAAAGTCGATGATACCAGCGTCGGCAGAGCCCACAGGCACGATGTCGGTGCTTGTTTGGTTCACTGTCACCTTGTCGATGGTCATGTCGTGATTCTTGAAAGGAGTCACGGTGGCTTCCCAACCGGTGCCGGTGTAGCCGCTGGTCATTGTGTTGGGGTTGAACTTGATGGTGATTGAGCCATCGGCTGCTGTAGAGCGGAGTGTCTTGCCTGGACCCTTGTCGGACTTCTTGGCGTCGTCGAGTTTCCAGAGCAGGTTTTCGGCAGCAGTGTTGGTGCCGCTGTAAACCTCAAACACGGCTTTCACACCGTAACTGCCAGAACTGTAGTAAATGTCGAATTTGCTGAAATCGAGTTGAGCCACTGTGCCTTCTTCGGCAGGGGTGAAAGTCACGATGTAGTCGGCATTCTCGGCTTCGTATTTTGAAGGGTAGATGGTCGATTTGGTGTCGCTGAACTTCCAAGTGTCGTAGATGATGTGGCTGTGGCTGCCCTTAGTGGCGCGGCACACGTTGGCGATGGTGCGTTGAGCCACATTCTCAGCCACGGTTTTGCTTTCGCCAGCCACAGTTTCGCCAGCGAGGCTCAAAGCGATGGTTTCGCCATTCTTTGCGTCGGGCTTCACTTGTGCCACCACAGCAAAGTAGTTGTGGCCTTCAATCAAGTTGAGGTTGCCGTTCACGGCAATGTTGCCGCTTTCCACTGTGGCTTCGCCAAATGGGGCAGAGGTCTTAAATTCGGTGTTGTCGCCAAGGCTGTAAACGCTCACCTTCTCGATGTTTTTCACATCGCTTGAAGTGAGGTTGAAGTTGGTTACAGATAGTGGATTGCTTTGGTTGTCGGTCAGCACGTCAACGATAAGCATTTGCACATTCTTGTCGCCCGCAGCCACTGTTTCGGTGCTTGCGGCAGTTGCGCTCACACTCTTGAATACCATGTTGCCTGGCAGGAATTGTGATACCACAGCTTCCCAACCGTCGGCTGGCACGCCAGTGGTGCTGCTCAGGGTGATGGTCATCGAGCCGTCGTCGGCTGAAGATTTCACCACTTTAGCCTCCTTCAAAAGAGTGGTGATGAGGTTGGTGTCGTCGGCTGTACGGCCGTTGTAGAACTTGAATACATCGTTATAGCCCACAGATGAGGTGTTGAAGATAGCGAGTTTCGAGAAATCCACCTTAATCTTCTGTCCTGCTGTGGCAGGCACGAAAGTGATGGTGCCGTTGAACTTTTCAGAGATTTTACCGTCTTTGCCACCATCGTCGTAGAAGTTGGCATCGTCGCTAATGGTGAAAGTGGTGTGGTCGGCAGTCATCAGAATGTCGTTGTTCACAGCCACAGGTGCTGAGGTGCTGTTTTCGAGCGTTTGCGCAGCGCCGTTCACCTTGATGCTGGTCACGCTGATGCCGGGAATGGAGCCCTTTGCATCGGGGAGAATGTCGGCTACAACCGAGAAGATGTTGTGGCCGCTCTTCAATGTCACATTAGTGGCCACGAGTTCATCGCCAAGTGCAGGGGCAGTAGCCAAAGCGCCATCGGCGGTGATTTTTGTGCCATTGTAGAGGCGCACGTTGCTCACCTGGTTGGTGCCGCTGAGTGCGCTGGTAGCAATTTTCAGTTCATCAACGTTGAACGCGTTCTTACCGCCTTCGGTAAGCACGTCGAGCGTCATGAGCATCTGGTTTTTCGCACCGCGGTACACGGTAGCCTCATTGCTTGCGAGGCTCACGCCCTTCAATTCCATGTCCTTTGAAGGGAGAGCGGTGACGGTGATGTTGAAGCCCGTGTTGGAGCCCGGACCGTTGCTGTGGAAACCAAACGAGATTTTGCCGTCTTCGGCGGTAGAGGTGTAGGTGTCGGTGTCGGTGCCGGTCACATACTTCTTCACCCAGCCGCTTGGCAGGTAATTCGATTGTTTGCCATCAGATGATGCGCCATAGCCGATTTTCTCAATCGCGCCATCGTACATCAGCAGATAGTTGGTACCGCTGAGGTCCACACTGTTCACTGTGATTTGAATCTTGTCGCCTTCATTCTTTGGTGCGAACACCACGCCGCAGTCGCGATAGCCAGGAATGGTCTTGCCATCTGCCACTGCTTTGAAGGTGATGGTTCCGTCCACTTCGTAGGTCTCAAGACCGTCGCGAGTCATTAGGTAGAACGCGCCATCGGCAGCGCTCCACGCCTTCCTCTTGCCTTCAGCCTGAGCAGTGGGAGCCACAACGCCACCAAGCAGCATCATGGTCAGAACACAAATCAGTTGAAAATTAAAAAAATGTCTCATAAAAAATTAATATTAAGAAATATATAATCCTAAATTAATGAGACCATCGGGGCATAGCCATTCATGGGGCACCAGCTTCACCGAGGTCGGCGAAAACAGAAGCCACAGCCACATCAGCGAGCGATGGGGCACAGCGATAGCATTTTAGTGGGAGTGCTGATAAAAAAGCAATAAATGGTGGAAGTAAGCTACACCACATCATCACATTCTATTATGTAATGTTTGCACTACGGTTCAAATGCCACGTGAACCTTGCTCTGCGCCGTATTGGGGCAATGATGCCTCTCGGCAGCTGTAGGCTTGCAATGTGGGCAGGTCTTCTGACTCGTCCCCATCGTGCTCACGCCTTCCCGGATAATGTGATGTAGCCTTTGTAAGAGAGATACAACCAGTGGCAATGTGTAAGCCGATGCTTCGGATTAATTGGGACTTACAGCAGCGGGTACTGTTCAGGATTCGCACCTGATTCCCTTTTAATTCTGCACCGCGAGGCACAGAAACCCTATGCAAAAGTTTTCAATACGGCAAAGTTATCACTTTTTTATGAATCTCCCAAAAAATCCTCAAAAATCCACCCGCCACAAACCAAAGGGACGGTTCTTTCGGCAACCATACCAACAATGCCAACCAAAGGGACGGTTCTTTCGGTCGCTGTGCTTTCCTCGTGCAATTATTTGTGAGTTTGTGTGATGGCACTAAGTGGTTGTAAATAACAATTCGGTAAACGCAGACCAAAACAAACCAAAAGAACCGTCCCTTTGGTTTACCTTTGGTTTATGCTTTGGTTTATGCTTTCCATCTGCCAAAAGGTTTTAAAATGCCTTGTATTCATGTCCCCTTTCAAGTCTTTATTCTTTAATACACATTATTTACGCCTCGGTCAATTTTTTCTCCGAACAAAGAACGATTGGTTCTTCCATATCGCTTTCCAAAATCAATGTTGTATTGAAATGTCAGTTCCACCATATTCGAGAAGTCTTTGATGTAGTATTCTTGAGTCATTGGTCTTATAGAAGAAATATAGGTGGTTTTAACCCGATTAGCTTTAGATGTAAATAGGTTTCCTGCCATAACTCCAGCAGAAACATTTTTATATCTCCAATTAACTCCCATATAGAAGCTGCCAGAGTTGCTGGAGACTGAAAGGCCACTAATACTGTACCTTGGAAGTATATCGTATCTTGTAATTATGCTCACGTTTTTAATTGCAGCGTTCAGCCCTAACGACGCATATAATTTGCTGAGCGTATATTTATATTCCCCCAAGCCTGAAATGCAGTACCTGTTCCAACCGAATTGTCCAAATAAGGCAAAGCAGTTAAAAAATCGCTGTGTGGCTATATCCATTTGAAGGTTAATGCAGTCTTGAAATTTCCCATTCCCTGTCCTACTTATAAACTTGTTGTAATATTTGCTCTCAGGGTCAGAGTCGTATTCCCAAACATTGACAAGTGGCTTTGAGGTTCTTGAATACTCAGTCGAGAGGCTTGCATTCAATTTCCATATCATACTGCGTAATGATAGTTTAGTGTTATGGAATTCCGAGGGCTTAATGTTCAGGTTGCCGGTTTGCAGTGAAATATCATCGATGGTTTGCATTACTTCAGAGAAATTGAACAACGATGGTAACGAAGGCATATAAGTGTAATTCAAACTTACAACTGCTCTTTTCAGTACAGGGTGACTAATCGATGCGAACACGTTAGGTCTCATGCTGTGCATGGACTTGTCGTCATTCGAAATGGCCTCGAATCTTCCGCCCACACCGATTGTGTAGTTTAATTTGCCCAGTCTTCCGCCAATGTTACCATATACATACAGTTTGTGCTTCGCTAAAGTGTTGTTGATTTCTTTCTCGCTTTCGGAATAACCGTTTGTCACGTAATTGTAGGAATAGTTTAATCCGAATTTTGTGGTAAAGTGCCTAAAATCATACGAATAAAGCACCTCTGAACTTGCCAAGTAACTTTTGTTGTCAGTCTTGTTGTTCTGAATGTATTGCTCGTCAGGTGTATAAATATAGTTCATACCTCTTGAATAGTCGCCCGACGAGTATGTGCCTGTTAAATCAAATTCCACAGTATGCTTCCCTGAATTTTTATTAAAATACAAATTCAAAGTTGGGTCAAGGGTCTTAGAGTCACGAGTGTTTATTTTGGTGTATTCCGATGTCTGTTCATCTTTAATTTGTCGCATTCTGTACTCATCGCTTGCGTCCACATTGTGATAGCGCATACCAAAATTTGTTGCGAATGTAGTGTTTCGGTTGTGCTTGTAGGTGTAGCCCAGTGAAAGGTTGTTGTCAAAGTCTTTAAATAATGACGGAAGACCTATTTGCTGTCGTTCTATTTCATAGTCTTTCCCTATGTATGACTCGTAATTGTCGGTGTATTGCTTCGTGCTTTTCCTCCACACGTTGTCATAATTAAGCGACCACTCCGAGCGCTTGGTGTTATAAGTGAATCCAACTTCACCATTCATTCTCGGTGTAGTCACCGTAACACCGGCACGAGTGTGCAGGCTACCACCGTCAAAGTTTTCTTTCAAGATAAAATTTATCACGCCACCATTTGTTCCATCATTTGAAAACCTGATGTCCGCTTGATTTTTGTACTCAATGCGCAATATTCGGTTTTTGTTGATCATGCGAATTTTAGACAGTGGCTCTACTTTGCCATTGATTTGATAAACAGGCTCTTTTCCATCAATACTAATGGTGCGCGCAAACTCATTCACGTCTATTCCCGGCAATTTGGTTCTCATGTTGTTTAGCAAACCGATTACGTCGGAAGATATTTTGCGATCTTCTGCTGTTGGGAAAACAAGAGTGCGGTCATATTTCTCGATGGTTTCTTGTGCAGTGACCACCACTTCGTCGAGACTGTTGACTTTCCCGGTCATCAGTACATCACCTAAATCCACCGACTTGCTGTTGTCTTTTAATTCTATAGTGACGGGGGAATAACTCACGCATGACAGTGTGACAGAGACATTGCCTTTGTTGTGAATATTCTTTACAACAAATCTTCCTTCCTGATTTGTGGCAGTGTATAAAAATGCTGAATCTTGTGTGCCTAAGCACACTTTGATAGAAACACCAGGAAGTGGCTGCTTATCCTTGTCATCAACAACTCGGCCAGTAACGTTATATGCATATGCTTGAATGCACGCAAGTGCCATCGCCAACAGTATAATTGCTCGTTTCATAAGTGTTTAATGTTATTTAATGTTACGCATCTCAAAGGCTTCTCAAAGGGGACGGTTTTTTGATGGTGCTTTGGGGGTGGGGGATTATTTGGTGGGGGATTTGGAGGAACCGCCTACCATGTCGGTGTTTTGGATGGTGGTGTTGGTTTTTTTCACTTGGGCTTTGAGCGAGCCGAAGCGGTAAGAGATGGCGATGCCGTAATCGCGGTTGTAGAAGCGTGAATTGCTGTAGCCGCTGTAGTTGCCGTTGATGGTGCGTTGGCTCCAAGTGCCGTATTTCTTTAATGGGCTGTTGGCACGGATAGAGATGGTCAGGCGGTCTTCCTTGAGGAATGAGCGTTGGAGGCTGAATCCGTGGAACCATGCGCGGCTGCTTTTGCCGTAGAGCCCTTCAGGGTTGCCGCCGTAGCAGCCCACGTTCACGCCCAGGCGAATGTTTCCTGGCAGGCGTTGTGAGATGTAGGTGTAGAAGTTGATCACGGTGCCATAGTTGCGAATGCCCAGATCGTCGCTTTTGCAGTAGTCGTAGCCGATGCCACCGTTCACCATCACGCTTGTGCCGAGTTTCACATTATTATATTGGCAGTAGCCAAAGATGCCTACATAGCGCATAAACAAACCGTTCACGTAGGTGGTGTTGGTCACGTTGCCCTCTGCCCACTGCTTGGTGGTGATGCCGTTGGTGCAGATGTTGAAGTTGGGCGTAACGCTGAATGTGAACGCTTGTCCGATGTGCATATAGTTGAGTTGCCAAGCGTAGTTGTGCACGCTTTTGAGGGCGCTGTTGCCGAACGATTTCGTTTCGGGGGTTACCACCACGGCAGGGTTGAGGTATGAGATGCCGGGGCGGTTGATGTTGGTGCTGAACGAGAGTTTCAGCGTGTTGAATGTGTTGAACTGGTATTGCAGACTTGCCGAAGGCACCCAGTCGCTGAGGTCGCTGCCGAAATTCTTCTGGTCGCCGTCGGGGAATTTGGCGTTCAGGTGGCTGAACTCGTAGCGAAGTCCGGCGCGTGCTGCCCAGTTGCCGCGGTGGAAGGTGTAACTCAAGTAGGCGGCAGCCACTTGTGTGAGGTGGTTGAAGCGGTTGTCGCTATTGCCCTCCGGGTAGCCGGTGTACTCGAAAATGGAGTGGCTCTTATTGCTGCGGTTGATGTATTTCAAGCCCGTTTCCAGTTTGTGGTACTTGGCGAAAGGCCGTGTCCAGTCGAATTGGGCGGTCTGCTCCAGGAAGTTTTCTGTCACGTCGTTGCTCGACTCGGTGTAGGGGAAAGTGGTGCCCACCATGTTGGAGTATGTGGTGATTTGGTTGTTCTTATTGTGGTTGGTGGAAATCAGATACGAGAGCGTGAGCGTTTCGTCGGGGCGATGCGTCTTGTGCTGATAGTCGAGGCGACCGTTGAACGAGAAAGCATCGTTGCCGGGATAGTGCCCTGAGCGGTCGTAGCTGTAGAGCGTGTTACCGGCCGCATCGCGCATGGTGCTTTGTGCTGTGCCGTCGGCGTTGTAACTATAGTAGTAGCCGCCGAACGAGAGCGAGAGCAGGTTGAGCGTGTCGGGCTCGTAACTGGCATCAATGTTGCCGTAATGCACATTCATGCTATTTCTGCCAAAGCTTTTGTCAAGCAGTTCGTTGCCGGTGTCGGTGTATCGCGTCAAGCTTTCGCTCATTTGCGAATCGTTGTGCTTGCTTTGGTAGGTGTAGCCGTAGTTGACGCTCGTCACCACTTTGCCGATTTGTGAAGTGACGTAAGCCGAACCCTCTATGGCACCACGGCTGGTGATGCCTGTGGATACCGTGCCAGTGGCACCGCTGGTGCTTGCGCTGCCAGCGTCGAGGGTGACGATGTTGAGAATGGCTGTCACGCCCTCGGCATCGTATTTCGCTCCAGGGTCGGTGATTACCTCGATGCGCTTAATCATGCTTGCCGGAATGGCTTTCAGCACATCTTTGGCGTTGTTCGACATGGCGGGGTCGGGGTGTCCGTTTTTGTAAATCTTGAAACTGCCGCTGCCCTTCACCTTAATATTATCTTGCGCATCAACGGTCACCAGCGGCACCTTGCGGAGCATATCGAGCACGGTGCGCGTTTTCGAGTCGTCGTCGTTTTGCACATTATATGTAATGCGGTCGATTTCGCTTTTCACCACTGGCGCGCTGGCGGTCACGGTCACGCCCGTGAGCACATTGGCAGAGGCGGCAAGCACGACGGTGCCGAGGTCGGCGGTGGGGTGCTTGGCATCGACGCTAAACTCCTTTTCGGCGTTCACCTTGCCCACGGCGGATATTTCCACCTTGTAGGTGCCAGCCGAGGCTAATGATTGGTCGAAAGTGCCGTTGAGTGTGGTTACGCCTGTGGAAATCACTTTGCGTGTGTTGGTGGCGGCGTAGAGCCTTACGGTGGCAAAGGCCTCGCCCTCGCCTGTGGAATCGTTAACTTGGAAATGCACTTTATATTGTGCAATGGCGTTGATGCTCATCAGAGCGGTCATTACCGCCATCAGTACTAACTTCTTCATTCGTTTGTTCGATAGGTAATATATTGATTGTTAAAAAAAGGGGCGACACCGCTAAAGGCTGTGCACTGTGCGTTTGTGGCGCCGTTCCATATATTAGACGCAAAGGTAAGGCAAAAAGTTGCAAGGGGGAAGAAAAAATGTTCTAAAAAAAGTCAACGAGTCAACGAGTCAACGGGTCAACGAGTTTTTTTGGGGGGGCTGATGGGAGTGTTTTGTTTTCGGACCCATCGGACCCATCAGACCCATCAGACCCATCTCTTGTCTGACCTGTCTGACTTGTCTGACTTCAACTCGTTGACTTGTTGACTTGTTGACTTGTTGACTCGTTGGCTCCCCTCCCCCTTGCCTTGATAGCAAAAATTAATGAATGAGGGGGAGATGGTGAATTTTTTTTAAAAAAAATCGCAAAAAACTTGCGTATGTTTAAAATATTGGTAATATTTGCATCGGTGAAGATTTTGCTCTTTACCATAAAACAGTGATTTTTGAGAATTAATTCAATATATTATTAACCAATAAATTAACTAAGAACGAATGCGTATGAAGAAACAATTCGTATTGCTGGCTTCGCTCATGATTGCATGTGGCGCACCTATGGTTTTGACCTCAAATCAAAACCTTAGCGGCTTCACTGCTATTGCGCAAAGCAACAGTAAAGTTACAGGTACCGTTACCGATCTTAATGGTGAGCCATTAATCGGTGCCACCGTAATGGTGAAAGGTACTAAGATGGGTACTGCCACCGATGTGGAAGGCAAGTTCTCTATCAAGGCTGCACAAGGCAGCACATTAGTGGTCACTTACATTGGCTCAAAGCCTACTGAAGTGCAAGTCACAGGCTCTGTAGTGAATGTGAAAGTGGCTGATGGCACCACCAACCTCGATGAGGTGGTTGTAACCGCTCTCGGTATCAAGAAAGACAAAAAATCGCTCGGCTATGCTGTTGACGACTTGAAAGCCGAAGAATTGATGCGCAACAAAAGTGCCAACCCTCTGAACTCACTTGCAGGTAAGATTGCAGGTGTGACTGTTACTCAAACTTCTGGTGCAGCAGGTGCTGGTGCTCAAATCGTGCTCCGTGGTGGTACATCACTCGAACGCGACAACCAACCTCTGTTTGTGGTTGACGGTGTGATTTACGACAACTCCACTTCAAGTATTGGTAATTCGGCTTATGATGGTATGACAGCATCTGCCACCACAAGTTCTAACCGTATTATGGACATCAACCCTGAGGATATCGAGAACATGTCGGTGCTGAAAGGTCCTGCCGCTTCTGCACTTTACGGCTCTCGCGCTGCATCAGGCGTGGTGCTCATCACCACCAAGAAGGGTAAAGAAGGCAATGTGGAAATCAACCTCAACTTGAAGTACGTCACCTCATGGGTAACCCGCTTGCCAAAAACTCAAGACCGCTATAAGAGAGGTTTCTATAACGGTGTTGATGCCAACGGAAAGGCTATCCTCGACGACTACACCACTCAATCATGGGGTGCAGAATACGCAGCTGGCGAACAAGCCTACGACAACATTGGCGACTTCTTCCAGAATGGCGGTATTTGGGACACCAACTTGAGTGTGAGCGGTGGTAACAAGAACGGCAACTTCTTCTTGTCGGGCTCTTATTTCGACCAAGACGGTATTGTGCCAACCACTGGTTTCTCTAAGACCACATTCCGCTTTAATGGTGAACAGAGATACAAAATCTTCACCTTCAATGCAAATGCGGCTTACTCTCAATCACGCACCAGCAAGACCCTTACTTCAAGCGGTCTGTGGGGCTCAAGTGGCAGTGGTTCAATGCAAGCACTTTATGGATGGGCGCGCAGCGACGATATGAAGCACTATCTTAACGAAGATGGCTCTAAGTATCGTATTTTCGAAGGCCGTCAAGATGTGGAAGCCGACGTTGAAAACCCATACTGGTTGCTCGACAACTACAACATGAAGGACAACACCGAGCGCTTCACCGGCAGCTTCAGCGCGAAAGCCGACATCACCGACTGGTGGTGGGTAAGCTATCGCATGGGTGTTGACTCTTACACTACTGAAAACAGCAACCGCATTGCTGAAAACGCAGCCGTGAAGATGCAGTGGCAAAATGGTATGATGAGTGAAAACTCACTCCGTTACCGCTACCTCTCAACCAACTTGATGACCAACTTCAATAAGCAATTCGGCGAATTCAATTTCAACTTGATGCTCGGTACAGCTACCGACTACACTCGCTCGAACTACAACTACCGCTATGGTTGGAACTTCATCATTCCTGGTTTCTATTCATTTGAAAACATCGCTAACGATGACAAATACTTCAAAACTCATTTGAGCCGTCACCGCTTGGTGGGTGTGTATGGTGAATTCCGTGCCGACTGGCGCAACGCTGTGTTTGTGACCGTTACTGGCCGTAACGACTGGTCGTCGACTCTTCCTGTAGAAAACCGCTCTTACTTCTATCCATCAGTGAGTGGTGCTGTGGCATTCACCGAACTTATGGGCCAAGCACGTCCTGAATGGCTGAGCTTTGGTAAGATTCGCGCTTCTTGGGCAAAGGTAGGTAAGGACGCTGCTCCTTATGCAACAGTTACTTATCTCAATTCACCTGTGACTATGGTTGGCGACGTGACTGGTTATGGTACTAACTGGACTCGTGGTAACCTCTTGCTGAAGCCTGAAATGACTGAATCTACTGAAATCGGTCTGGAATTGCGCTTCTTGAACAACCGCTTGAAATTTGACTACGCTTACTATACCAACAACTCTCTCGACCAGATTATTTCTCCACGTGGTGCTCAATCCACTGGTTACATCTTCTGCGCACAAAACGTAGGCGATGTTTACAATAAGGGTATGGAACTCACCATTGGTGGTATTCCTGTTCAAACCAAGGACTTCACTTGGGAAACAAGTTTGAACATTTACGGCAACCGTGGTACAGTGAAGAACTTGCCTAAGGGTACCGAAACCCTCTATATCACCGATGTTCAATTTGGTGGCGCTCAAGCCGCTTCGTTCAACGATGGTCCTTTCATGGGTATCTCTGGTTACAAGTGGAAATACAATGAAGATGGCAAGGTGATTCTCGACAGCGACGGTATGCCTACTTACGACAAGGATACTCGTGTGCTTTGTGGTAACCGCGAACCTAAATTCCAAGGTGGTTGGAACAATACGCTCACTTACAAGAACTTCACATTCAACATGGCATGGGAATTCCGTGTGGGTGGCGACATTTACAATGCTACCGACTATTATATGGTAAGCAACGGTATGAGCGACCTTACTGCTAACCGCGACCAGCTCGTGCTTTCAGGTGTGGTGAAAGAAGGCGACAACTATGTTGACAAGACCTTCACTTTCAATGCCAACGAAATGTACTCGCTCAAGGGTGCAAAGGTATCGGGCAAGGAAGTTATCCAACGCTATTACACTGATTACTACCACAGAGATGCCAACAACTTCATCACTAAGGTGAACTCACTGCGCTTGAGAACTATCGCTCTCACCTACACCCTTCCAAAGAGTGTGCTCGCTAAGACCAAGGTGATTAAGGCTGCTTCTATCAATGCTACTGCCAACAACCTGTTGTTGTTCACCAACTATCGTGGCGACCCAGAATCTTCTTCTGCTGGTTCAGGTATCACAGGTTCTGGTGCTACTGGTATCGACTACTGCTCAGTGCCATCTACTGCAAGTTTCACCTTTGGTGTAAACCTCACTTTCTAACATGTGTGTTTTATTAAATAAAAAGACAATAATATGAAATTGAAATATATAATAATGGGCGCTCTTGCCTTGTCAATGAGTGTTTCAATGGTGTCATGCGACGATTACCTTGACATCAATGAAGATCCCAACACACCAGCTTTGACCACAGTTTCGGTAAGCAAGCTCCTCCCTTGGGTGCAATTTCACTTGGGTTATGCTACTGGCGCTCACGGTTATCGCTCACAATTTATTTGCGGTGCTTTCACAGCATCATCTCGTACTCACCGCGATGGCTGCTCTGCTCAATGGGAGCCAACAGCATCTTTGAGCACCACTCCTTACCAGCAGTTCTTTGTGGGTTGTGGTCCAAGTATGATGCAGATGTACAATAAGGCTAAAGAAACTGGCGCCACCCACTATGCGGCAGCTGCACAAGTGCTTCGCTCTTATGGTTTCTTGATGATGGTTGACATGTATGGTGAAATGCCATATTTTGAAGCCGTATCAGGTTCGGTACACCCAACTTACGACACTGGCGAAACCATCTACACCGAATGTTTGAAGAATATCGATGAGGCTATCGAACTTTTCAACACTCCACAAAAGCCAGGTTCTCCTGAACTTAGCGAAGGCGACAGCTGGAATGGTGGCGACGTGAAAAAGTGGCTCAAGATGGCTTACTTGCTGAAGGCGAGAACGCTCAACCAATTGTCGAAGAAGTCGAAACTCTATGATCCTGACATGATTTTGGCATGTGTGGAAAAGGCACAGACAAGCATTGACGACGACACTTATATCCTGCAAGAAGATGTGAAGACTACCTCTAAGGACTTCATTTCAAGCGACCCTGTGAACACTAACTGGAACTGGAACCAAACCTACAATGGCAACCGTCACATCACATTGCCTACAAAGTGGTTGGAAGATATTCTGGTGAACTTCGACAGCAAGGGTATTGAAGATCCACGCGCCGACAAGATCATCGCTTGGCGTCAGTTCAACGTTAATGGCGTGAAGACTTGGATTCGTGGTAAAGGAGTGGATATGAGCACCGATATTCGTATGCCAAACGGTATGTCGAACTTTATCGCAAGAACAGCCGACGGTTCAGGTTGGAAGCCATCTATCGAATCTCGCGCTGGCGACTCAATCTATGTGGGTACTTATGCAGGCTCTGTGGGCGTGTATGGTACAGCTTCAGTTATCTACGATCGTTACACTGTAGGTTGGGGACAATCTTCAGGCAACGTGTATATCCGTCCAAACAGTCCTTACCTTTGGGCTACTTATAGCGAAGCACAATTCATCAAGGCTGAGGTCCTTTTCAAGAAGGGCGACAAGGCTGGTGCATTCCAAGCTTACAAGAACGGTATCAAGGCAAATATCGACGAAATCAACAAAATGTTGGCCACTTGGACAGGTTCTCCTTACGACGAATGCCCTTCATTCGGACAAATGGACCAAGCTAAGATTGATGCATTCATGAATGGTGCAATCGGTACTGCTGCCGACATCACAATGGAAAAGATCATGACCCAGAAGTTTATCGCCATGCTCTACTCTACTCAGAACTGGAACGATATGCGCCGTCATGACTACAAAGACTACATGGGCTGGGCACTTCCTTATGAATACTACAACAACCCAAGCGCATTGAGAGGTATTCCTAAAGGTCAAATGTGGCGTCGTATCAAGCAATGCTCACACGAAATCAACTACAACGAAACTCAGTTGCGTGCTATCCAACCACGCTTCAACGACGACGACGTGTGGACAATCCCAGTATGGTGGGACATCCCAGAATAATGAATTCTGACACTCGATGATAATTAGCGCTGGGGCATCAAGCCTCGGCGCTTTTTTGTGACCTCCATCCTCATATCCATGTGGCTGTGTGGCAATTTTTTAAAACGCTATAGCGTGGGGATGTGGCTTTCTTTTGGTGGCGAGGGTGCGTTAAATTTGTTTAATGGAGGGAGGGGGGAATTGGGCGATTTTGGGTGATTTTGGAATAAAATTTGGGGAAAGTTTAAAAATAATTAGTAAAAAATTTGCGTATGTGTAAAAAAAATTAAAAATTTGCATCGGCAAAATTATGCTTGCCATAGAGTGAATTGTCGAGATTTATTAACTATACTATTAACTACCAACTTACTAAAAGACATTAGCGTATGAAAAAGCAATGTGTATTGTTGACAGCGTTAGTATTAGCATGTGGCGTTCCTGCATCTTTCTCTACAGGAAGTAGCGTGGGCTTTACAGCTATGGCGCAAAGCAACGGTAAAGTTTCTGGTGTCGTGAAAGACGCCGATGGTGAACCGCTTATTGGCGTTACTGTAAGAGTGAAAGGCACTCAACGTGGTACAGTGACCGATATTAACGGTAACTATTCTATTCAAGCATCAAAGAATCAGACTTTGGTGTTTTCTTATGTAGGCTTCAAAGCAACTGAAGTTTCGGCTGCCAATGCCGCCAACGTGGTGATGAACAACGACGGCTTAAAGCTCGACGAAGTGGTGATCACCGGTGAATTTGGTATGAAGCGTGTGGCTCGCGCAGTAGGTTCGTCGGCTCAGAATGTGAAGGCTGTCGATATTACTGAATCTGGCCGTACCGACTTCATCTCAGCTCTTCAAGGTCGTGTGTCGGGTATGACCGTGACCTCTTCAGGTGGTGCTCCAGGTGCTTCTACTTCAGTAGTGCTCCGTAGTGCAACCTCTCTTTCTGGTAACAACCAACCACTTTATGTGATTGACGGTGTGCCAATGAACAACAGCTCATTCAACGCAACCAGCATCCTCGCTGGTGGTGAAGACTTCACTGGCTTGAACGTTCGCTCTACCGACTACTCTTCTCGTGGTAACGACTTCAACCCTGAAGATATCGAAAGCATGACCGTGCTGAAGGGTGCTGCTGCTGCCGCTCTTTATGGTTCTGACGCATCAAACGGTGCGATTATCATTACCACTAAGAAAGGTCGCAACGGTAAGGCTCGCGTCACTTACAGCAACCAGCTCTCATGGTCGAAGGCTTACGGTTGGCCAAAAATCCAACAAAAGTATGCCAACGGTTCATGCGGCACAACCAACTACTACTACACTTCACAAAACGGTGCTGAATACGATGGCTCAATCCCAACTTACGACAACGCCGCTGCTCTGCTTCAAACAGGTTTCTTGCACAAGCACAACCTGTCTGTGGAAGCTGGTAACGAAAAGATGTCGGTTCGCGCCAGTGCTTCATTCTTCGACCAGACCGGTGTGATCAAGACTACCGACCTGAAGCGTACCAACCTCTCTCTCGCCGGTAAGGCAGAAGTGGCTAAGTGGCTCAAATTCGAAGGTAGCATTCAATATGTGAACCAAAAGAACCACAAGGCACTCCGTGGTTTGAACGGTCCTATCCGTCAGGCTTACAAGTGGCTCCAGGTTGACGATATGTCGAACTACATGGCAGAAGACGGTTCGCACATGCGTTATCCAAACTACTACACCGACAAAGACCACTTGAACCCATTGTTCGGCCTTTACAAGAACCTCAACTACGACGTGACTGACCGCTTTATCAGCGCATTCTCTGTCAACATCGTGCCATTCGAACACACATTCGTTCGCGCACAATTTGGTTGGGACGTTTCTACTTCAGCTTACGAATATGGTTCTCACCCTTACTACAAGTCAAGAAACCAAGAAGTGAACGACGCATCTAACTCAGGTGTATATTCACTTTCTAAATACAACACCAACGACCCAACTATCAACGTGCTCGCTGGCTACAACAACGACTTCCTTGATGGCAAGCTCACCGTGGGTGCTCAACTTGGTTACCACCAACTTGAAAATGGTGTATCTTCACTCTCATCTTCTGGTAGCAACTTCAAGGTGATTGAATTCTACTCAATCAACAACTGTACTGAATCTACCGTTAAGAGTTCTAAGCGCACCACCAAGCGTCGCCTCCAAGCAGTGTCAGGTCAATTGGAACTTGGCTGGAACAACATGGCGTTCCTTACCGGACGTTTCCGTAACGACTGGTCGTCAACCCTTCCAACCGACAACAACTCATTCTTCTATCCAGCAGTGGAAGCCTCTGTAGTGCTCACCGAAATCGGTGGTTTGAAGAATCTCGGTTGGATGAACTACTTGAAGCTCCGTGGCGCTATCGCACAGGTAGGTAAGGATGCTCCTGCTCTCTCTATCGACCCAGAACTTGAACCAACCAACCTCGTGGGTGGTGGTTACAAGTATGGCTACACCGGTCCTAACAAGAACTTGAAGCCTGAAATGACCACTTCTTATGAAATTGGTTTGGAAGGCCGCTTCTGGGACGACCGCGTGAACGCCGACTTCACAATGTTCCGCACTCACTGTGCCGACCAGATTGTGACCGGCTTCCGTATGTCGTATGCTACTGGTTTCGTGCTCAACAACATGAACGTTGGTACATTCAACACTTGGGGTTGGGAAGGTCACGTCGATGTTGACGTGCTCAAGGGTAAGGATTTCCGCTGGAACGTGGGTGTGAACCTCTCACACACTGGCTCTGAAATCGTTAAACTTCCTGAAAACTTGAAGGAATATTACAACGCTTACACTTGGAACTCTGGTAACATCCGTAACGGTGTGATGATGGGTCACCCAATCACCACCGTAACAGGCCGTGGCTACGACCGCAACAAAAATGGCGACATCCTTATCAGCCCAACATCTGGTCTGCCACTCACAAGTGCTGACTGGAGCGTGCTCGGTAATCGTGAACCTAAGCTCCGCTTCGGTCTCACCACCAGCCTCAGCTATAAGAACTTCCGCCTCAACGCTATGTTCCAAGGCCGTTACCACGCCGACGTAGTGAACGCTACTATCCGCGAAATGACAGGCAATGGCTTGAGCGAATTCTCAGTTGCTAACCGCGAAAGTGGCTCACACGTGTTCAAGGGCGTACTTAAGGACGGTAATGAAGACTCCGACCACCCAACAATCAACACTATCGCTGTTGACTTCGACAAGGTGCGCTACGCAGGTGGCGATGAAGACTGGATTCAACACAAGATCAACTATATCCGTTGCCAAGAATTGCGTTTGGCTTACATCGTGCCTTCTGCGTGGTTGGCTAAGATCACTAACAACACTATTAGCAACGCCACTATCTATGTGTCGGGCAACGACTTGTTCACAATCACTAACTACACTGGTATCGACGTGGCTGGTAACACCATGAGTGCTGCTGCTGGTGGTACAGGTGGTGAAGGTTACGACTGCTGGTCACTCCCAAGCCCTCGTACTTATACTGTAGGTTTGAGCGTAACATTCTAATTTCTTAGTGAACATTAATAAAACTCACCAATTATGAAAAAGAATAAATTTTTATATATCATTGCCACAATCATGATGGCGCTCTCAACCACAAGTTGTGATGATTTTCTTGATGTGAACAAGAATACCGATGCGCCTGATTATGTGGAAGGATACCTCTACCTTGCAGGTATTCAACAAGCGTACTACGGCATCTACTACGACCTCCGTGCGCTCTGCCCACTCACTCAAATGATGGGTACATCATCTTACGTCAATTTCGCTAACAACTACTACAGCAAGGCAAGCGATGCCGGTGGTGAAGCATGGCGTATGGTGTACTGGAACCAAGGTATGAACCTTGAAAACATGATCAATCAGAGCGAAGCTGCTGAAAACTGGACCCTCGCCGGTATCGGTTACGCTATCAAGGCTTACTCTTGGGACTTCCTCACCAAGGTGAACGGTGAAGCTCCTATGAAGCAGGCTTTCGTGCCTGGTTTGCTCTCTCACGAATACGACTATCAAGATGCTATCTACGACCAAGTGCGTGTTTGGGCTAAGAAGGCTATTGAATGTCTGGAAAAGGAAGACAAGACCAACTATGGTACCCGTATCTCGCAAAACGACTACATCTACGGTGGCGACAAGGCTAAGTGGATTAAATTCGCTTACGCAGTGATTGCCCGTAACCTCGCTTCTCTCACCAACAAGAACGACTTCAAGCAAAAATACTACGATGAATTCATCGACGCTTGCAACAAGGCGTTCGCCAGCAACGACGACAACGCTCTCTTGAAAATCACTGGTGGAGGTGCTGATGCTGCTCAAAGTTCTTACAACAACTTCTGGGGTCCATATCGTGGCAACCTCTCAAACAGCTACTGGCAGCACGACTTCGCTGTGCAGACTATGACTGGTACAATGCCAATCTACAACGAAGAAGGCAACAAGATCACTCACACCATCATCGTGAAGAACGATAAGGGCGAAGATGTGGAACAAACTCACCCACGCTTCCCTTACGAGCTCGCTGAAAAGCAAATCATTTGCGACACTTTGGAAGAGGTAGGTCACTTCGACCCACGTCCATTGTTGAAGCTCGGTACTGCAAGCGGTAACGATACTACTGGCGTGAAGGATCCAAAATTGTTCCGCAAATACTACTTCAAGGGCTCAGGCTTCACTGGCGCAACTGGTCCTATCGGTCAGGCTGAAAACTTCTGGGGCCGTACCGAGGCTGTCACTGATGCTAAGGACGGTGAAGGCCGCTGGCTCTACAGCAATGGTGCTCCTTACGTGCTCACCACTTATGCTGAACTGCTCTTCGACCTCGCTGAAGTGCAATTCAAGTATGGCAGCAAGGCTGATGCATTCGAAACTTGGAAGAAGGCTATCGCCGCCGATATGGAATTCTCTGCTAAGTACATTCAGAAAGAATCTCTCGCGACTGTAGGCGGCAAGGTTTATCACCAAGGCGACAAGGTGGATCAAGCCACATTCAAGGCTATGGCTCAAGAATATCTCAACGGTCCATTCGTGGCAGGCCTTCCAATGAGCGAATTCAGCCTCTCACACATCATGATGCAGAAGTACATCGCCCTCTTCCCATGGGGTGCTTCTGAAGTGTGGGTTGACCTCCGTAAGTATCACTACGATATTGCTTACACTGGCGACGTGCCAAGCTTCGGCAATGGTTGGGACAAGACTCTCATCAACCAAAAGCGCGACGACGACGCCTCTAAGGTTTACAAGGGCTTCTACCTTGCTCCTGCTAATGTTCAAAGCCGCCGCAGCGCTTACAATGAACTGAACAATGGTTCACCTTGCTACCGTCTGCGTCCACGCTACAACTCAGAGTATATGTGGAACCTCAACAACCTGAAGGCTTTGAAGCCAATCCCAGGCGATGCCGACGATTACCAGTGCTCAATTCCTTGGTTTGCATACCCAGGCGATATGCCTAAATAATTTTAAACCCACTTTTAAATTATTTGAATTATGAAATTTTTAAAATATATCAGCATCTGTCTGCTCGCAGTGATTGCCGCATCATGCAGCAAGGAAGATATCAAATATCCAATTGAAGATGTCGATCCAAGCCAGGCTCAAATCCAAGTGGCATATATGTGCCCCAAGGCTGCGATTGCAGCAAATTACATCTATACTGTGGTGATCAACGGTCAGAAGTACTCAAACAATGGTTCTTCTTTCCTCGTCACTTACAACTATGTGCCAAGCGGCGACGTAGGTTTGTTCTACGTGGTTAAGGCTGGTGAAGTTTCTATCCAGTTCCTTGACAAAGATAACAAAGAAGTGTATAACCAAAAAGTGACCGTGGCTGAAGGTTCACGTCAGATGATTGTGGTTTACGACTTCAATAAGGCTCCAGCAGTGGTTCCTACCAAGGACCCTCTGAAGTTCCCAGGTGTTAGTGCTACTGGCGACAAGTGCAGCGTTCGTCTTTACAACTTCTTGTTCGAATCTGAAGGCGTGCCTATGACCGACAAGATTCAATACGGTATTCAAAACATCGAAACTAAGGTTTACGAACCAGTGGGCACCCCAATCGCATTTGGTGAGGCTACCGAATTCATTCCTGTTGATATCGACAAAGAGGGTCCTGGCGGTTCAGGCTTCAATACAGCAGGTAAGCAACGTCGCGATGTATGCTTCTTCCGCATCGACGGTCAAACTGGTGAAAACAAAGGGCAACTCCAATACACCAATGCTAAGGGCAAAGTTGGTACATTTACCGACTATTGGAACTGGGCAATCGGCCGTGGCTACCTCAACTTCGCTCGTGGCGTGCTCGACAGCAAAACCTATGTAGTTGCTATCCAACAGTTCGGCGCTCAATAATCCTCAAGATTTAGTTATTTAAAACTATAATCCCCACAGGGGCTCAGCATCACCGCTGAGCCCCTTTTTTCGCCTCCACACAAAAGCCGAAGTGGGGATTTTGGTGGGGATTTTTGAATTTGTGGTGGGTATTCGCTTATTTCTCCGTAAAAATCACTAATTTTGCCTAATGATGGATACTTTGTCTACAAATTCGCTGATTATAGTGCTGGTCACTATGCTGCTGTCGGCTTTCTTTTCTGGCACGGAACTCGCTTTTGTGTCGGCAAATAAGGTGCGACTTGAAATCGACACCCAAAAGGGTGGATTGGTTAATCGCATTATCAATATGTTTTACAATAATAGTGAGGTGTTTATCTCCACTATGCTTGTGGGCAATAATGTGGTGAATGTGGTGTATAGTATGGCTATGGCGAGCCTGATTGGTGCGCCTATTTACGAGATGCTCGGTGAAAACGAGTTCCTGCAACTGCTGGTGCTCACCATCATCAGCACCGTGATTATCCTTATCACCGGCGAATTTTTGCCAAAGACGCTGTTTCGCATCAACCCCAATGCGTCGTTGCGCATGGTATCGCTGCCGCTGTTTCTGTTCTACTGCATTCTTTATCCGCTCTCTCGCTTCACCGAAATGCTCTCGCAACTGCTGATGCGAATGTTTGGCGTGAAAATCGACAAGGAGAAGATGGACCGCCTCACGGTGGAGGAACTGGATGCGTATCTGCAAGAGACCATCGACAAGCGCGAGGACGAGAACGTGGAAGTAGAGCGCGAGGTGAAAATCTTTGAAAATGCCCTCGACTTCAGCGACACCCACTTGCGCGACTGTATGGTGCCACGCAACGAGATTGTGGCGGTGGACATCAACGAGACCGACCGCGACGGACTGGTGGAGATTTTCTCAAAGACCGGTTTGAGCAAGCTTGTGGTGTATCACGACGACATCGACAATGTGCTCGGCTTCATTTCGGTGAGCGAACTTTTCGTGACCGATGTGAACTGGAAGGAGCAGATGAAACCGGTGCTGTTCGCCCCCGAAACCATGCTTGCGAAGAATATGATGCAGAGCCTGCTCAAAGAGCGTCGCTCGATGGCGATTGTGGTAGATGAGTTTGGCGGCACCAGCGGTATGGTGACGCTGGAGGACTTGGTGGAGGAAATCTTCGGCGACATTCAAGACGAGCACGACCACAACAAACTGGTGGCGCGCAAGGTGAATGAGAGCACTTTCGAGTTCTCGGGGCGAATGGAGATTGAGGAAATCAACGAGGCGTATCACCTCGACATTCCCGAAAGCGACGACTATCAGACCATAGCCGGACTGCTGCTCAACCACCTCGGCGCTATCCCCAACGAGGGCGACACCATCGACTTCGGCGCATTCAAAGTGTCGGTGCTCAAGAAGAGTGGCGCACGCGTGGAACTGGTGCGTGTGGTGGTTACCAATGTTGAAAAAGAATAACTATAATCAAAAGTATATATGCAGAAAATTGTATTGCTCAACACGCTCCCCGCTGTGTTTGCCGGCCGTGAGGAAGACTGCAGCGAGGTGTGGCTCCGCAATGTGGAGTTTGAGCGTGGCAAGCACTATCTCATATCCGCCGAGAGCGGAACTGGCAAGTCGAGCCTCTGTAGTTACATCTACGGCTACCGCATCGACTATTCGGGCGTGATGCAGTTCGACGGCACCGACATTCGCACCCTCAGCGTGGAGCAATGGTGCGACGTGCGCAAAAATCACATTGCCTATCTGCCGCAGGATTTGCGACTTTTCCCCGAACTTACAGCAATCGAAAACATTCAACTCAAAAATCGGTTGACCAATTTCAAGACCGAGAAAGAGATTATATCCTACTTCGAGCGACTGGGCATACCAGAAAAGGTGAACAGCCCCGTGGGCAAGCTCTCGATAGGGCAGCAGCAGCGTGTGGCTATTATCCGTGCGCTGTGCCAGCCTGCCGACTTCATCTTGCTCGATGAGCCGGTGAGCCACCTCGACGAGACCAACAATGCCATAGTGGCGCAGATGGTGACCGAGGAGGCGGCACGACAAGGCGCTGGCGTGATCAGCACCAGCGTGGGAAATAATGTGAAAATCAGCGTGGATAAGGAGTTGAAGTTATGAAAAAAGGATTGATGTGGAAATTGTTGCGTCAGCATATCAGCAAGATGCAACTTGTGGGCTTCTCGGTGGCAAACCTTGTGGGGCTCACTATCGTGATACTCGCCGTGCAGTTTTACAGCGATGTGCTGCCGGTGTTCAACGACCAGGAGAGTTTTATCAGCAAGGATTATCTGATTATTTCGCGCAACCTCACCAGCGCAGGCGCGCTGATGGGCGGCACCTCTGAATTTTCCGACGACGACATCGCCGACATCAAGGCGCAGCCGTGGTGCCGCAAGGTGGCTCCGTTTGTGAACAGTGAGTTTGGTATCACCGCCAGCATCGGAGTGGACGCCACCCACGCCATGCGCACGCAGTTCTTCTTCGAGAGCATCCCTAATGAGTTTATCGATGTTGACCCTTCGTGGAAGTTCGACCCCGCCAATCCCACCGTGCCGGTGATTATGAGCCGCGACTACCTGTCGCTCTACAATTTCGGTTTTGCCGCAGCGCAGGGAATGCCGAAAATCAGCGAGGGCGAGGCATCGAGTGTGCCGCTCATGTTCAATCTGTCGGGCAACGGCTTCCGCGACGATGTGCGAGGTCGCATCGTGGGCTTTAGCAACCGTCTGAACACGATAATCGTGCCAGAGGAGTTCATGACTTGGGCTAACAAGAAATATGGTCAGGGCGGTGCTTTGAAGCCTCTACGCTTAATTATAGAGGTGAACAGACCTGGCGACCCGAAAATTCAGCAATATATGGACGAACACAACTACAACATAGCGGGCGATAAGACCAATTCGGGCAAAACCTACTACTTCCTCACTGTGATTGTGTCGATTGTGGTGATTGTGGGTGTGCTCATCAGTCTGCTGTCGTTCTTCGTGCTGATGCTCAGCATCTACCTGCTTTTGCAGAAAAACACCAAGAAACTGCAAGACCTGCTCATGCTCGGTTATTCGCCAGCCGAAGTGTCGAAGCCCTACATCAAGATGGTGCTGTTTATCAATGCTGCGGTGCTCGTCGCCTCGCTCGTACTCATGTTCGTGGCCCGCGCCTCCTATATGGTTATGCTCAGCGGCTTAGGCACCAAGGGCGGCACCATAGTGGCATCAATCGTGGTGGCAGTGCTCATCATGGGCACAATCACCACCGGCAACATTATCGCCATCCGCCGCAAAATCCAATCCCTCTGGCTCCAATCCTAATCCCCACTACAGCCGGGGGGCACCAAAGGTGAAAGCATGTGCCGTGTACAAATCACATCATAACGTAGCGAAAAGCCTCTGGCACCGCATAACCTACGAATATGCCTCTGACACCGCATAACGTAGGGACATGCCTTCGGC
>SAMEA104315429__coassemble_485_pt1 | contig 31238 bp, 29 predicted proteins | sample SAMEA104315429__metabat2_high_PE_005 | metagenome-assembled genome bin SAMEA104315429 (sample SAMEA104315429) | gut metagenome | biome: Monkey gut; feature: monkey-associated habitat; material: faeces | place: China | collected 2013
TCGCCGTGAAACGGCGAGCGGTTTTTATCCTTGGGGCAATGTGGATAGCCCTCGTTAGAGGGTGGCGGAGGGATTGTGTGGTTGGCGGCATGGAAACTCGTTTCCAATGGCGCAAAGCGCACAGTCGCACCGCCAAATGCGAAGCATTCCACGTTGCTCCAAGGCTGTTTTTTATGTTTTTGTCTTTGATTACATTCACGATTCGGCAATAATGCAGAACCGTTTTTTTGTGGGGTGGGGATTTGCTATGGGGTGAGGGATTGGGTGAGGATTTCGATGAGGCGCGGGAGGGCGTAGCGATCGAGGTCGGACTCCGGAATCCAAATGAATTCGGGCGGAAGTGTGGGTTTGGTGGTGGCTTCGAGTAGATAGAAATCGGCATACAGCACACGGTGGGTGAGCACGTGCTTCACCTTTTGGCGAAGCAGGGTGAGCGTGCCGTCGAATGGCGGAATGGGGGCATTCTCTATCAAAAGCGGTTCCCACAGTCCTTGCCAAATGTCGCCAGCGAGGCGGCGGCGAATGGCTATTTCACCGTTCACGCGAATGTAGATGTATTGCAGATGCCGCGTTTTGATAGTGAGTTTTTTCAATTTCACCGGCAGCGTATCCACCGCATGGGTGTGGAGTGCTTGGCAGGTGTCGGCAATGGGGCAGCGGTCGCACGCTGGGCTTTTGGGCGTGCATTGCGTGGCACCGAAGTCCATGATGGCTTGGTTGTAGGCTGCGGCTTGCGATTCGGGCAACAATTCCTGCGCCAGTGCGGCAAATTCCTTTTTCCCCTCGGTGGAATTGATGGGCGTGCCGATGCCGAAGTGTCGGCTCAACACTCGATACACGTTGCCATCGACCACTGCCGCCGCCTCACCGAAGGCAAACGAGGCAATGGCTGCCGCTGTGTAGTCGCCCACGCCTTTGAGCATCTTAATGCCGTGGAGCGTGGTGGGGAAACTGCCCAGTTCCTTGATTTGCTTGGCTGCGGTGTGCAGATTTCGGGCACGGCTGTAGTAGCCCAGCCCTTGCCACAGGCGTAGCACCTCGTCTTCGCTGGCATCGGCAAGGTGCTCCACGGTGGGGTATTGCTCCATGAAGCGGTGCCAATAGTCGCGACCTTGCTCAATGCGGGTTTGCTGCAACATCACCTCGCTGAGCCATATCGGATATGGGTCGGTGGTGTGTCGCCATGGCAGGTCGCGGCCGTGTTGGGCGTACCATCGCAGCAGTGCGGAAGCGAAAGGGTGATTCATCGGCGCGGCTCCTTTCGTTTCAAGCGGCGAATCACAGCCTTCTGCTCATCGCTCACACGCAGCGATTCGCAAATTTTCTGTAGTGCCTTGTTGTGGGTGAAATCGTCGAGGCGGTTGTCTTTCAGATACGGCATCGTCGGTTGCGGCAGCTTCACATAGCACACCGACACCAGCCACGCCACCGCCATTTTCGCATAATAGCCCTCGTGGCGAATAGCATCGATTGTGCGAAGAATTTGCGCGATATGATCATCATCCACAAACTCGCGCAGCGCCATCACCACGGCAAAGCGTATCTCGTATTCCTCCTTTGATTTGAAATAGGGCTGAATGAATTGCCACCACTGCCCACGCTCGCTTTTTTTCATCTTGAAAGTGGAGCAAACGCAGTCGCACACCGACCACGAGTTGATGCGTGGCACCCAGTCGGCGATAAGTGCCAACCGATGCTTGAGCGTGATGCCTTTGACATAGCCAATCACCATGCCGTGCAGCATACGGCTTTCCATAAATTCGGTGTCGGCAGATGCCACATATTCTTGCCAAGAACTGTCGGCGGCAATGCTCTTGGCGAGCAGGCGAAGTTGGGGAATGCGAATGCCCAACACGCCGTCAACGTCAGGATTGAGCATCGCGGCAAACTCCTTGTTGCCCTGCGCCGCCAAATCCGTTAAATGCGTCGATATGTCCTTGCCCAAAAATTGATACATTATACAAATGTACAACAAACCGCCCAATCATCGCAAACTTTTAACAAAGATTCGCACTGAAAAATATGCGAAATCCAAACTTTTTACTACTTTTGCGTCACGATTAGAAAAGCACGTCTTTCACTATTCGAAGAACACATTTGTCCAACTTTTATAAGATATTATTCATAACTTTCGCCCATTCACAGTGGAATGGGGAACAGATATGATTTTGGCTCTTGCCGAAAGGAATTATTCCAGGGGATTATTGAACCGTTTAACAACTAAAACTTTGAATTTTTTCAAAAAGGTACTATTATAATAGTCCTCAGTCGTTTCACAAAAATCAACAACTTAATACATGAAGAAGAAAAACAAGAAGTTGCAAAAAGTGGTGGGCACACTCGACGAGTATGTGCGCGCATGGCGAAAGGCTTCTCGCGCCGACGAGATTGCCAGCCACGGCCGTGCTGTGTCGTTCGCTCGTGTTCACGTCTCTAAAAAGGTGTATAACCGCAAACGCGACCGCAAAATCGAGTGGTAAGCCACTCTCTATGGGAGAAACACAAAACCAAACAAACAACAATTAAATCTTATCAATCTTATCAAAAATGGCAATTAAAACGCAAGCAATGAAGAGAGCAAACACAGTGAACAACGAGGTGGAACTTGAACAAAAGAAGAAGGCACTGAAACCCATTTCAGAAGAGGAATTGAAGCAGTGCAATATGATTGATTTAATTGAAATGCTGACTGAGCGACTGAAGGACTGCCGCTTCAACAAGCGCACCCTTGAACTCTGCCAGCCGATGCTCGACAAGTTGGCGGCACGCTTCCGCATTTCCGACACTCAGGCGATGATGCTGGCTGTGGGGGTAGAGCACCCTTCGGGATTGGATGTGAATGATGTGGCAACATTCTTCTCATGCTCAAATGTGCGTGCCGGCAGTTATTTCCGTCAATGCCACGCCTTGGAGAAGGCTGGCATCATGTGCAAAAGAAATATGCTTGGAGAAGACAACTATTACATCACCGAAGCAGCCGACGACGCCCTCCAAACCGATAGGGAGTTTGTGGCGATATGGGACAAAAAATACACTGCCGACGAATTTGTGGATAGGGTGCAGAATGTGTTCTCGATAATGGAAGACCAAGAACTTGACTACGTCGATGGCGTGGAGATACTCAAAAGGTATTTCAGATCCAACACACACCTCACCTGCGTGTCGGAAATCAACGAGTTGCACCTCCCACCACTGGAGTTTATTGTGCTGGTGCTGATGTGCCACTCAGTGGTCAATGACAGAGTCACTTCCACCCCGTTCTTGTCTATCTACAATATGACGAAAGGCCGTGATTACCACAAATTTCACAAGGAAATATACGAGGGATGCAACTTACTCCAAGAGCGAGGATTAGTGGAATTTAAGGCCGACGACGGCATGGCTATTGCCGACCAGTTGCAGATCACCGACAAGGTGAAAAACGAAGTGCTTGCCGAGTACGACATTGAAGAGGTGTTTAACCCCCGCACGAAAAATGGACTTCTGAACTATGAGGACTTGGCGGAAAAACCTCTGTTCTACAACGACAGGGAGGCAAAGCAAGTGTTGCGCTTGCATGAACTGATCACCGAAGAAAAATACAAAGAGGTGTGCGACCGCATGAAGAAAGCTGGTATGCGCACAGGTGTCACCTGCCTTTTCTACGGTGCGCCAGGCACCGGTAAAACCGAAACGGTGTATCAGTTGGCACGCCAAACCGGCCGCTACATCATGGAGGTGAATGTGGATAAGATTAAGGATAAGTTTGTGGGTGAAAGCGAGAAAAATATGCGCAGCGTGTTTGAGACATACCGCAAAAAGGTTCGCAGCATGAAGAATGCGCCCATCTTGCTCTTCAATGAGGCCGACGCTATTTTCAGCAAACGCTTCACCAATGTGGACCACTCGGCGGATCAGATGAACAACGCCATCCAGAACATCATTTTGCAGGAAATGGAGAAGTTTGAAGGCATCATGATTGCCACCACCAACCTCACCACCAACCTCGACAAGGCTTTCGAACGCCGCTTCTTCTACAAGATAAAGTTCGACAACCCTTCGGCAGAGGCAAAGAGCCGTATCTGGCAATCGATGATACCCGAACTCACCGATGCCCAAGCGCTGCAACTGGCGAAAACCTACGACTTCAGCGGCGGACAAATCGAGAATGTGAGCCGCAAGCAGAAGGTGAACGCCATCATCAACGACTGCGACTTCTGTTTCGACGACATCATCGCCTACTGCGACGAAGAACGCATCGGCACCACCACACACCACCGCGTAGGCTTCTAATGCCCCACACACAAATCCGAAAAATCCGTGCAAATCTGTGTTTCCCTCTATCGTCCACCGATTTGCGCGGATTTTTTTGGTGTGGTGATGAAATTATATTGCAGATTGAAGGGCTGTTTCAGGAAAAATGCGTAATTTTGAACTTTAACATCACACATGAAAACTAAGATTGATGAGCAATATTAAGAAAATCGTACTCACAGGTGGTCCTTGCGCAGGTAAGACTACCGCATTAGTGAAAATTATAGAGCACTTTTCGAGCCGTGGCTATAAGGTATTCACCGTACCCGAAGTGCCCACTATCTTCCTTCAAGCCGGCATGGACTATTTGACTAAAAACAAGGCACTTTTCTACGAAGGAGAAAAGGCTACGCTTGAAATTCAGATGACTATGGAGCGCTCATTTATGAAGATGGCGGAGCAATGCGAGGAACCTACCGTGGTGATTTGCGACCGTGGTGCGCTCGACATTTCGGCATATCTGCCACCTGAAATGTGGACCGAAATCACCAATTTGTGCGGCACAAATTCCACCGAACTTCGCGAATCATACGATGCGGTGCTCCACCTGGTGTCGGCTGCCGACGGTGCGGAGCAATTCTACAACACCACCTCTAACGAGGTGCGCACCGAGGGGCTGGAACTGGCTCGCTCGCTCGACAAGCGTGTGATTGCCGCTTGGGCTGGTCACCCACATTTGCGTGTGATTAACAATCACGAGGACTTCGACCACAAACTCCGCCGTGTGCTTCAAGAAATTTCCAACGTGCTTGAACTGCCTCAACCCATCGAGGAGAGCCGCAAATACATTGTGGAGGTGCAAGGCGAGATTGAGGGTGCCGTGAAGAGTGAAATCATCCAAACCTACCTTGTGGCAGAGCCTAACTGCGAGGTGCGTCTGCGCCGCCGCGAATGGCAAGGGAAGTCGTTCTTCATTCACACCACCACCAAGCGCATTTCGCAAAATGAGCAACTGGTGACTGAGCGCCAAATCAGCAAAAACCTCTACACATCGCTGCTCCAGCAAGCCGACCCATATCGCCAAACCATCGAGAAAACGCGATGCAGCTTTATCTGGAAAGGCCAATACTTCGAACTCGACAGCTACAAAACTCCATGCAAGGGACTGGTGATTCTCGAAACCAAAGACGTGGCAGAAGGCGAAGCGGTGAAATTCCCGCCATTCCTGCGTGTGCTTGAAGACATCACCGGCAACAAACGCTACTACAACTACAACATGGCGTTGAAATAGTGTGCTCACCATCTTAGGCGCAACAATAATAATTCGTGAAAATTTGTGCGAATCCGTGGCAGTAAAAAAAACGAACACGGATTGCCCACAAATTTTCACGGATTTTTTATTGAATCCTCCAAATCCGTTACAGTCCCTACGCTATGGCGTTATCGTTTTGAGAGATTTTACATACCCTCTTGCCAATAAATCACAATTTTCATGTTTTTGGCAACGAAGAAAAAGACTACGCCAAACACCCACTTTCCAAATTCTATAAATTCCCTTCTGTAGAAGCCAAAGAACGTATCTTGTACGCCAACTTTTTGAAAATAAATAAGGAAGTCCAGGATATGATTTCGTGGATTCAGGAATTCAATAAGAAGTAATTGCTCAAGCAATATGTACTGCAAAAACAGCCGTATAATACGGCTGTTTTTGCAGTGCCATGTTTTTTTGAGAAACACGTTTTGTCTTGATTGTTAACCCATAAATAGTAATAAAGCTGCCTTAAATTTGCTTACTTAAAATAAATTCCATAACTTTACACTGCAAAAAAGGTCGAACAGTACGACTGATATTGCAGTAATATGAGTAATATATGGTTATCCAAAGAAATAAATACATCGAAGCTTTGATAAGTAAGCGTTGGAATGGAAAGGTAAAGATAATCACCGGCATTAGACGCTGTGGCAAATCTTTTCTGTTATCGACATTATATAAAGATTATCTGAAGAAAGAGGGTGTTTCTGAAGATTGCTTCATAGAAATCGCATTAGATAGAAAAGCGAACATAAAGTACAGAAATCCGAATGCGCTTTATGAATACATCATGGATAAAGCATGTGACGAAGAAAAACGATATTATGTTTTTATTGATGAGATACAATTGTCTATAAAAGTAAAAAACACTGATATAGACGAAAGTCTTGTATCTGAGGACGACAAGGACATGCTTTACACAACGTTTTATGACATTCTTAATGACCTTATGGTACGGAAGAATTTGGACATATATGTTACTGGTTCAAATTCTAAAATGCTGTCTTCTGATATTGTGACGAATTTCCGTGATAGAGGGTCTGAAATAAAAGTGTATCCACTTTCCTTCAAAGAATATTATGAAGTGTCTGGCCTTGAAAAAGCTGATGCACTTGAAGAGTATTTAACTTATGGGGGAATGCCGTCAGCAGTCTTGGAGCAAAGTGAGTCTGAAAAACAGAAATACCTTTACGACCTTCACAAGAATGTATATATTAAAGATATTGTTGAAAGGTATAATTTAAAGGATGATGAAGTGTTGGACGCACTTATAGACTCGCTTTATTCTGCAGTAGGCTCACTAACTAATACTCATAACTTGGCCAATACAGCCGGTTCTTTGATGAAGCGCAAAACATCTGACCATACTATCAAGAACTATATCAACTATCTTGAAGATGCTTATTTGTTCTTGGGTGCCAAACGGTATGACATTAAAGGAAAGAAATACTTCGACAACACTCAGAAGTATTATTCCATTGATATGGGGTTAAGAAATGCGAAACTGAATTTCCGCCAACAAGAAAAGTCTCATTTAATGGAGAACCTTATTTATATCGAACTGATACGTAGAGGATATCGCGTCGATGTTGGAGTCGTAGAACTGACACGTGTTATTGATGGCAAGAAGAAACAGTCACAATATGAGATTGATTTTGTCGTCAATACTGGACGTGAAAAGATTTACATCCAATCTGCATTGAATGTAGACACTGTTGAGAAAAAGAACCAAGAGACATTTTCTCTAAAGAACTCAGGGGATTTCTTTAAAAAAATGGTAATTCTTGATGGCAACTCCAAATTATGGACGGATGACGATGGCATAACGTATGTTGGTGTCATTCCTTTTTTATTGGAAGAGTTCATTATACCCCACTAAATATCCACTGATACTCTCTACCCTCTAATTTCCAATCTCTAACTTCTTACGAAACTTCTATTTCGCGAAAGTTTTTGTAACTTTGCACTTTGGCTGGGCTGCGCATTGACGCTCAAGCCGTGCGAAGCAATACGATTATGGCAGACTCTCTGAAAGATAAAACGGCAAAGAATCTATTTTGGAGCGCGATGAACAATGGCACCATGCAGGTGCTGAATTTGCTCATCGGCATCTTCTTGGGGCGCTTGCTCACGCCGGGCGAATATGGCTTGGTGGGCGTGCTCACCATTTTCACGCTCATTGCCGGAAATTTGCAGAGCAGCGGCTTCACGCAGGGGCTTATCAACCTGAAAAATCCTACGGCGCGCGATTATAATTCGGTGTTTTGGTTCAACGTGATTGCCAGTTTCATCATTTATGGTGTGCTATTCTGCTGCGCGCCACTCATCGCCGACTTCTTCCACCAGCCAGCCTTGGTCGATTTGTCAAGGTTCGTGTTTTTGGGATTTGTGATTTCCTCGTTTGGCATTGCCCACGCCGCATATATGAACAAAAATTTGATGAACCGCCAACAGGCGTTTATCAGTTGTTTGGCGTTGGCTGTTTCGGGCGTTTCGGGCATCACATTGGCATTCAACGGTTATTCCTACTGGAGTTTGGCATGGCAGCAAATCATCTACATCACCGTGCTCAACATCGGCAGATACGCCGTGGTTGACTGGCGCCCGATGCTCAAAATCGACTTCGGACCGGTAAGGCAAATGTTCAGTTTCAGCGTGAAAATTCTGATGACCAACATCATCAACACGCTCAGCAGCAATATCCTCACCTTCATTTTCGGCCGCTACTTTCCCATGAAGCAAGTGGGCAACTTCACGCAAGCCTACAAGTGGAACACGATGGCAAACTCCTTCGTTGCCAACACACTGTGGCAGGTGGTGCAAACCGTGCTCGTGGCGGCTGGCGATGAGCGAGAGCGCCGATGCCGCGTGTATAGGAAGATGATGCGCTTCACCGCCTTCATGTCGTTTCCGCTGATGTTCGGCCTCGCGCTGGTGGCAGAGGAATTCATTCTGTGCACCATCGGCGACGAATGGGTGGGCAGCATACCGCTGTTGCGCATCTTGTGCGTGGCGGGCGCATTCGTGCCGTTCTACACCATGTATCAGAATTTGGCAATCAGCAGCGGCCGCAGCGACCTCTACCTTTGGTGCAATGTGGCGCAAATCGTGCTGCAAGTGGCTGTGATTTTCGCCTTTAAATCGATGGGACTCACCGTGATGGTCATTGCCTATTCCATATTCATCGTCTTGTGGCTACTGGCGTGGCAAGTGGTGGCAAAACGCCTCATCGGCTTGCGCCTCGTCCACACCCTGCTCGATGTGATGCCATTCATGCTCATCTCGGCAGGCGTGATGGCTGCCACCTACTTCTGCACCTTCTGGATATCCAGCCACCCCATCATCCTCGTGGCGCGCATCGCCATCGCCGCACCCCTCTACATCGCCGCCACCAAACTCCTCCACCCCGAAATCCTAACCGAAACCCTCGCCTACCTCCACCCCCACCAAAAATAATCCCCCCACCAAAAAGTCGTCATTTATCCCGAACTCGCATTGATAATTACACAAATCCCCTCAAAAAAAACATCTCCACATAAACTTTCCCTTTTAACCAGTCAGCACATTTAACCCTAATCGGTCATTAGGGTTTGTGATATTTCGGAATTTTAGAAGAATGAATTTTGCTTGTCTTTTAATGAGTGATAGCGAGCTATTACGAATTAAAAACAAGCGAAAGGCATCTTATAAAAGTCGAAAGACCGCAAGAAGTATCCTAAAAAATCATTACACGCACGAATGACCGATTTGGATTTAAATATTCGCTCAATTCATTCGTGATTGTGAATGTAAATTTGTATATTTGTATGTTGCATCTCTGCCCTGTGCAATGTGATGCGGTTTTGCTACATGAATCTTAAATAACAGACAGAAATTATGGCTGAAAAATATAATGCTTCGAATGTTTCACTTGAGCAGATTTTAAGTTACATAAAGTCAGGCGAGATTGCTATACCAGAAATTCAACGCCCATTTGTGTGGAAGCCTCGGCAGGTGAGGGATTTAATCGACTCGCTCTATATGGGTTACCCCACTGGCTATTTGATTATTTCCCAGAGTCCCGACATGAGATTGAAGGATGGTTCGATGTCAATCGGCAAGAAGATTATGATTGACGGGCAGCAACGTGTCACGGCATTGATGACCTCGATTGTGGGGCTCGATGTGCTGGGCAGCGATTTTAAAAAGCGCAGAATCAAGATTGCCTTTAATCCTCAAGCCTCGGTAGAAAACGATGAAGAGGTGTTTAAAGTGCAAGATAATGCTGTGTTGAAGGATAAAAAATGGATTCCCGACATTGCAGAGCTGTTTAAGCCCGACTTCGACCAATGGGAGTTTGTGAATGAGTATTGTCAGCAGAACCCCAACGTAAATGGCTCGCAAATGAATAAAATACTGATGCGACTGTTGGATATAAGGAATCGTCAGATTGGCGTAATCACTCTTGATAAAGACTTGAATATCGACGAGGTGACAGAGATATTTATCCGCATCAACAGCCAAGGAGCAAAATTGAATCAAGCCGACTTCGCCATGTCGAAAATCGCAGCAAACACAGAGTATGGTGGCAACGCTCTGCGCAAGGCCATCGACTACTTCTCTCATTTGGCTGTGGAGCCTGATTGGTATGCCGACATGGCAAAGGATGATGGGTTTATGGGCACACGGTACGCCGAAAAATTAAAGTGGCTGAAAGATGACAGAGAGTCGATTTTCGACCCCGACTACAACGACATCTTGCGCATTGCCTTTATGTATAAATTCGGGCGTGCGAAGCTGAAAGACCTCGTTAGTTTGCTTGGTGGGCGTGATTTTGAAACGCGCGATTACCGTGAGGCGATAGCCGAGGAATCGTTCGCAAAGTTGAGCGAAGGAGTGATTGACTTCATGAGCCAATACACGTTTTCTAACTTTGTGCTTGGCATGAAGGCAGCAGGCTTCATTTCCAACAAATTAATCAACTCCCAAATGACGCTGGATTTCGCATACACACTTTATCTATTGCTGAACAACGACCCTGACATAGAAAAGAGTCAAATTAAACATTATGTGGCAAAGTGGTTTGTGATGTCAACTCTGACAAGCCGTTACATCGGATCACCAGAATCGCAAATGGACTTTGACATCAGGCGTATTCGTGAAAAAGGGTTCTTGACGTTCTTCAAAGAAGTGGAAGAGGCAGAGCTCTCCGACACATTCTGGAATGTGCGTCTTGTGCAAAATCTTGAGACACAGGTTGTCAACAGCCCATTCTTCAATGTCTTTCTCGCCGCACAAATCTATGAGGGCAACAATGCACTATTCAGCAATGGCACAAAAGTAGGCTATCTAATCACGTTGATGGGCGATGTGCACCACATCTTCCCCAAGCAGTATTTGCGCAAAAATGGCTATGACGAGAAAAGGCTATATAATCAGATTGCCAACTTCACCTATCTCGACACACAAGTGAACAAGGGCATATCCGACGATGCGCCAAACGTGTATTTCAAAAACGCCATCGAGGCTTGTGAAAATGGCAAAACGCTATATGGCAACATTGCCGACACAGCCACGCTACGCCAAAATTTGCAAGAAAACTGCATACCCGAATCAATCGTGGATATGGATTACTCCAACTACCCCGACTTCCTCGCCTCCCGCCGAAAGCTAATGGCAAAGAAAATCCAAAACTACTACAAAAACCTATAGCCCCAACCCACAAAACGTCCCATACCATCTTAGGTATTGCATTAGTTTGTATTTGTAATGAATGATGATGAAATGTTATTTGGAAATAGAGGTGCCTGTGCGTTATGATGCTCTGTGGTTTAAGGAACTGCGAGATGCGTGCAAGGGCGTTGATGTCAGGTGGCAACGTGCCTGGCACCATATCACTATGGCGTTTCTCGACGAGATGCCAGCAGGTGTTAATTTCCGTGGAATTTTAGACAGGCATCTGAAGCATTATCAGGCACCCGAATTGACGTTCGACAAAGTGGACTCTTTCCGTACCAAATCTGGTATGCACATCATCTATCTTTCGGTTACACATGTACCTAAGGATTTCGAAGCGATTGTTCAAGCCATTCGCAATGATTTTGAGACCGTGGGGTGCAAAATGCAATCAGCCTTCAAATTACATGTCACCCTCGGCAGAGTGACCGACGCGGTAATCAATGTCCGCGCCTTACAACGAATCACCGCCTCAATCCAGTCCCCACCATTCACCCTCAAACTCCAAAAAATCAATTTCAGAGTATTCCGAGGCAAAACACTCCACACCACCACCCTCCCATAAATTCCCCATGGAATAGATTAATTTGTCTTGCTGATGATGTGAATCATTAGGCGAAGCTTCGTTTTGTAATAGTCAACGCCCTCTATCCCCTCCATATCATAGTAGTTCATGACCTTTTGTTGGTTCTGCACTTTGCATTTATCAAGAGTTTCTTTCATGAAATTCTTTAGTGCATCACGCTTTTTAAAATAACCTATACACTTAGTTTTCTGTCTTTTGTTGTGCCATAATGATTAGAAATTATGGGCAGATGGTTGGTCTGCCCGTTACTTTTCACTTTATATGTAAATACGTCATACCGAAGCTTCGGTGCAAGGGGAAATATAGTAGGAAGAATTTAGTGTTTGTTTTTCTTAAGAAAAGGGATTTATATTCAGAGAAAAAAGAAGAATAAGAAAAAGCTGAACAAGTTCATAAATGTCAAGCCAATGTTCAATGTGTTCCTATCTTTGGATTTCACAAAGAGCATTGGCTTTTTGTTTTTTTCGTTGAGTTGAGCTTGCTTGATGCCCATAACTACGATTTTCAAAAAAAGTAAGCCTAATTACCTGTTTTGAAAAACCGCATTAGGCTGCCACTTCAAATCAAGTTCCTTCGGGGATCAAGCTCCGGCGTATTATAAGTGTTATTGTCCATTCTTTGCCAAGAAATCTCTTACAAGCGAACTATTTTTATTGGCAAAGTTGATAATGTGTTTTCGTTCTCTTGCGATAATGTTGGTACACAAATAGCCAATCCCTTTGCTGCACGACTGACTGCAACATAATATACTCTTTGTTCATCCCTTGTGCTATCAAGTTTAGGTTCTGTTAAAAAATTAATGTTCGCTTCTTCTCCCAATACAACCAGGACGTTTTCGAACTCGTCACCTTTTGCTTTGTGAATAGTTTTATCTTTCAAACTTTTTATATCTGGCGATGATACATACAAAGCAAAATCCGAATAAGTTTTACTTGAATAAAAGTTTTTGGCAGTACCACTTCTTAGACCTGTTACCTCTATTTTTAAATCGTCTTTTAGATAATTCAAAAAGAATTCAAGACTTTGATTTTTATAGGTGCCATAATCTTTAAGCATTCTACTAATCAGCATTATTTGTTTGTGCTCATCATCTACAATTTTTTTTATTGATTTTAGTGCATCCTTAATAGCGCCTGTCAAAGCATATTCTATGGCTGTCACACTATTTCTTAATACTTTTATTCTGTTCCAATCACTGTCTTGTATAACATTGAACAAATCTTCATTTTGTGGTATTTGCCCGATTTGCTTTCTCAATGCATTGGATGTGACTTTTGCGTATGACAATGTTGTTATGTTTGTATTACCACATTGCGTTTTGAAATCATTGTAACATGATATGGCATCGCCAACATATAGAATAGGCTTTTCTGAATGTATATTATTTACCGAATGTTGCTGTAAGTCGGAGCGTATCTTATTCAGTAAGGCTATTATCTCTTCACTACTCCTTCTGTTTCCTTGTATTTCATATATTTTCATTCCTTTTAGCGAGAACTTGTCAAACAATTTCGGGTCTGTGCCAGCAAATCCATATATTGCCTGCGCCTTATCTCCAATTACACCTATTACAGAAAATGTAGTGGAAGCAATTTTCTTTAGTAGATCTACCTGAATAGGTGTAGAATCTTGGAACTCGTCAATGAATATATATGGGTATTTCACACTTATAGCATGAGCTATAAAAGGATATTTTTCAATTAATTTGTATGCAAAATACAATACATCGTCATAGTGCATAACGCCACGTTTCCATGTGTATTTTTTGTATTCATCATAAAAAGATTGCGATATAGGATAGCGAGAACTCTTTATTGGATATGGCGGTTTAAACTTCAGAATTCCATTTACAAATCGCCATGTAGAAAGAGATAGTGCTTCCTTTAATTTGTCATCATTATAGAATTTTTTATCGATAGTGTCTTTTATATCATGTAGGGTTTTCCATCCCTTCATTATTGTATCATCAATAACTTTCAGTTTGTCTATAGCAAAGCCCTCTTCTTCTGCAATGAAATGAAAATAAGGTCTGATAATATTATCGTACAGAAAACTATGTATGGTGCAAACATCAACCCTTCCTGCACAATCAGGTAAGCGATTATGTATGGTTTCAACTCCTATATTCGTATATGTGATACAAGCTATTTTCTTAATCTTTCCAAGACGATTATTAGATGTAGATAAAACATGCTTTATATGTTGAATTAACCAGTATGTTTTACCAGCACCTGGGCCAGCCTTAACAAGAAAATGTTGCTCCGTATCTATTGGAGTGTTTGACTCGATTACTGTAACAGCCATGTTAATGCCTCTTCTATATATTTAGGTACTATGAAATCCTTGCGTTCTCCTCCTTGTTTAGATAAGTTATCTCTCAATACAATGGATAATTCCAAAGCATTTTCGCCCTTGCCTACAGAATTTAGATAACGTGCGGCCAATAATGCTTTCTTTTTGTCTTCGTCTGACCATGGACAATCTTTCAAGGCTTCTTTAATGCGTTCATTTTCTTTTGATTTGCGCAATTTTTCCAAACAGGCTGGGTAGTCTGTTGCTTGAATTTCTTTTATCTCATCTTTATTTGATAACCCTTTTACCAGCAGTATCTCTGATGTGGAATTATGGAACATCAAATCATATTCCAGGGTTTTGCCTTTATTTGCATCCTGACTATATATCTTTATGTTGGGATGGTCATTGTATGCATTGATTAAATCGTCAGAGTGTTCTTTGTATTCATAGCCTTTTTTATCCTTTTCAAAAGGATAACAGCACTCAAATGAGCCCTTGTCTTCTTCCCTCCATACAGGATCTCTATCTGTAAGGCAAACCACTTTCTTGGATATTGCAGAGGTATCACGCCTCGTATCAAACAACTTCAGAAAATGAGCAAAATAACGACCACCTGTACTTATTACAGCTACATGACCATCTTCAAGGCTTTTATCCATATATTCAGCAAATACAGGAACGAGTAGTTCTTCAGCTTTTCCCTCAACAAAACACACTTTGTCAGCAAATAACATATCTGACTTTATCGCATCTAAGAATCGTTGTATATATTGTTTAGATTCTTTGTCATCAGAATTGTCTCCAAACAATTTACCTGGATATGCTACAGAAACTTCACCATTCATGTCATTGTACAAGCATATTAGTTCATCCAATGATACAGCAGAAGTTATTTCTGTTGAATGTGTCGTAACAAACAGCTGACGAACTTTCTTCTTGTTAACTTGTTCATTTATTAAGTATTTCAAGAATTTATACTGAAGGGACAAATGCAAATGGGCTTCAGGTTCTTCTATAGTCAATACCGAAAATACTTTTGCATTTTGTCTATAATATCCTTCATCTGCATTTGCTTGCATCTTTGCTAACAATAACGACATATATATAAGGTTATTATATCCTAAGCCATTGTGTGTTGCAGCAACATCTATTCCCGTTTCATGCTTTATCATCAGTTGAAGTGCTGCCAAGAAATCAGGCTCTGATAGCGTTCCACTAAAATCAGGAACAGCTCCATGAAAATCTGAAGCTCCTGTCCGTTTTGCATAGTCGAGTATTTGTTCTTTTCCTTTTGTAAGACGCTCTTTTACTTGGTTTAAGGATGGCTCAACACTTTCCGTGAATTCAGCATGTTTGCTCTTTAATTCTGTATTCTGTTCATTCTTTGATTTTGTCTTATCAAATTTAATTTCGTAATCAATAAAGAAATTCAAGACTTCTCTAAGTAATGGAGATTTACCAGAGAATAGATCTCTTTCAACATCTCTTATAGGACCAAGAAACTCAAAATCGATTTTGCCAACAGTATCTCCATCCAATTTTGTTTGATTTGAAGGATTTCCTGCCCATATACGTGCAACGTATTTCCTCAAATATTCATCTCTTATAATATTCCAAATCACATTGGGATCTGAAACCCCTATGACTGATTGCAAATATTCTGTTTCGTCCTCCTTTGGTAATAGGTAATCAAATGTTATCTGAGCTTCGTATGGATGTTCCAATTTTATCAAACATGGAGATACCATTACCAAATCCTCAGAATCAGGACTTTCTCCAGTACTTTCACAAAAGAACACTTCAATTCTGACTTTTGGAGCAGCAACTATCAAATCGTCAATAGTGCTATTTCTACAAAAGTCGAACAATGTAAGTTTCTTTGAGGTGTCGGTATTCAACACCAAATCCAATGCTCGTAACAAGTTGCTTTTTCCTGCATTGTTGGGACCAATAATAACATTTATTCCTTCATGAAATTCTATGGTCTTATCATTGAAGTTTCTGTAGCCTTTTATATGAATTTTTGATATATACATGTTTGACCCGTTGGCGGAATTAATTTAAGTTAATAACATAGCTAAAAGTTGTACATATCTCTGATTCTTAATATCTTATAGGTGCCAAAAGCATTGAGTTCAAACCATCGCATGTGCAACCTTTATACAAAATTCGTCAAAATGCTTGAGATTTGCAAGCAATACTCAAACAATCTCGTCAATGAAAGAGCCGTGTATAAAATCATATCAACGCGAGTTCGGGAAAAGAGGTGTTTGAAAAAATGGTGGTAAAACGGAAACCGCTGAAATCATTGATCTTTAGCAATGTAATGGTATGAATAAAACAATTACAAATTATGATTACAGAGAGCACAGTTGCTGATTTTTTGTATTGCCGATGAATTTTTGCAAAGAATTTGATGCAGAGGTGGCAAAAAAGCTGTTCAATCAATGCTAAAACGCCTTTGTAAGCGTAATATATTGGACGCTGGAGTTGACATAGTTATCACCTATTTCCATTTCAATTCTGACCGGGACTTCAAAACTTTCTGATTTTTAGCTGGGGTTAGTAGCCTATTAGTAAGATGCCTTTTAGGGGTAAGCGGAGGCGATTGCTTACGTAGAGTGTTTCCAAAAATGTTTTTACTTTTTGAAAATCAGGAGAGTCGATGGTCTTTCCTCCACACTTGTGGGAATATTTATTTAAAACAGCGATAACTAAATACTCAACCTCTAACATCATGCAGGCTTGAAAGATGTCTTTTAGGAATTGATTATTCATCACGGCTCTACCTGCTTCGACTTCTATCACAATTTTGCCATCAGCACTTAAAGCGTCAGCCGCAAAATATTTATCTACGGAATCATTCTCGCCGAAAAGTACGGGCACAAATATTTGATCAGCTTTTCCTGACTCGACTTTGTAATCCAACTCTTCAAGATAAGGTTGAACTAAAGCAAGCATTTCGTTTGACTTCGGCTGACAATCTTCATTCCTTTTATCGTCTACTCGTTTGAAACTTTCGATGACGGAACGGAGTTGTGGAGTGATGTTCTGTGAACGAGGGAAAAATTGATAATTTATCATAATAGCAGTCGCGTTTAGTTATTAATTAGGTGATTTAGAGGAATTTATTCTTCTCTGTCCTCCTATGGCAGGGGGGGGGATTATTTTCCCACGCAGAAGTGGGAGAAGATTTCGCCGAGGATGTCGTCGGTGGAGATTTCGCCTGTGATTTCGCCGAGGTAGTGCATACATTCGCGGATGTCTTGGCTTACGAAGTCGCCGCTGAGGCCGCTGTAGAGGCCGTCGATGCTGCGTGTGATGGCTTCGCCTGCGCGCACGAGGGCTTCGTAATGGCGTGCGTTGGTGACGATTACGGCTTCGTCGTCGGCTACCGATGGCAGTGCCGCCATCTTGATGATGGTTTGGTTGAGGGCTTCCATATTTTGGCCGTCGCGTGCCGAAACGTAGATGGTTTGGGCTTCCACGTTGCCACTGATTTGCTGCCCTATCACGCGTGCCACTTCGGTTTGTGTGGCTTGGTCGGTGGTGTCGATTTTGTTGACCACCACGAGCAGTTTTTTGCCTTCGCAGCGTGGCAATATCTGCTGGCTGAAGGTGGCTATCTCGTCGGCTCCCTCGCTTGGGTCAACCACCCACAGCACGAGTTGCGCCTCGTCGAGTTTTTTGAACGAGCGTTCGATACCCATGTTCTCAATCACGTCGCCCGATTCACGAATGCCAGCGGTGTCGATAAAACGGAAAAGCGTGCCTCCGAGGGTGATGGTGTCTTCTATCACATCGCGTGTGGTGCCTTTGATGTCGCTCACCAATGCGCGGTCGTCGCCGAGCAGAGCGTTGAGCAAGGTGGATTTGCCAGCGTTGGTCTGTCCCACGATTGCCACAGGCAAGCCGTTTTTGATGGCGTTGCCAGCACTGTAGGAATCGGCAAGGCTGTAGATGACCGACTTGATGCCTGTAGCCAGGTCGATGAGTTTGCCACGGTCGGCAAAGTTCACCTCCTCCTCGCTGAAATCGAGTTCGAGTTCAATCAGCGACACGAATTGGAGCAACTGGGCGCGCAAACTGCTGAGGCGGCGGCTGAAAGCGCCACGCATCTGATTCATTGCCACACGGTGCGATGCGCGCGACGACGATGCAATCACATCGGCAATGGCTTCGGCTTGCGAAAGGTCGAGTTTGCCGTTTCCGAAGGCGCGTTGCGTAAATTCGCCGCCAGTGGCCGAGCGGCAGCCAGCGTCAATCAGCGTGTTCACCACTTGCTGCTGAATCCACATCGAGCCGTGGCAAGCGATTTCAATCACATCTTCGCCCGTGAAAGAGTGCGGTCCGCGAAACAGGGTGAGCACCACCTCGTCGAGCAGTTCGCCACCAGTGTCGAGCAGACGGCCAAAGTGCGCCGTATGGCTTTTCATTTCACTGATTGGCGCACCTTTCCATCGCTTCGCCACAATAGATATGGCATCGTCGCCACTCACTCTCACCACTGCTATGCCACCCATCCCGTGGGGTGTGCTGATAGCCACAATTGTATCGTTGTTGATTGTCGTCATTCGTTTATTTTTTGTTAGTGCTGGTCCACATTTCAATGTCGGCATTCGCCTCCATCTGTCGTTCTAATTTATCGTCAACTGCCGAGAAAAAGTCGAGCCCGGTCATACGTTCGATATAGTCAACGCTCACCACATGCTTGGTGTAGGAACCACGGATTTTCTCATTATTGAAGATGAAGCCGATGGCGCGGCCCTGGTTGGGCGCATAAATCACCTTGAAGAACGCTCCCGGCACCGATATATTTTTGTCAGTGCCAATGCGTTTCATCTTATTTTTCAACACCGGTCCTGCCGCCACAATCAACCGCTTGTCACGCTTCGCCCAACGGTGAACAGCCATTTCAAGTTGTCGCCAGCAGGCATCGTTCAGTGCATGGAGTTGCGGACACATATTCGTCATGTAGAAACATTCCTTCATGGCGGTTTTGTCCCACTTCATATCGTTGGCAGGCACCATGTGTCCACGGTCGTAGCCAGAGCCTTTGTATTCATACCAATCGGGGCTGTCGGGGCATTTCGGGTCGGCAAGAAACTTATAGTTCTTGCGTCGCTCTGCGCCAGGGGCATCGCATTGAGCCACTTCGGTGGCCGACAGTTCGTAGATTACGCAGTTGGGGATGCGGTGCTCCTTGTTGAAATAGCACACATACGCCATGTGGTTGATGCGCTGGTTAGCCACCCCTTGCGGCAACTTCACCAGCAGGAGCGGATTCTTGTCGGTGCTGACAAGTTTGCCAACGGGGCTTTTCTTCTCCACATTCTCCACCTTCGGCACTTCGGCATCGGCAGTTTGCCCTGCGGTGAACTTAACCGCAAAGCACACAATCCCTGCGCTCAGCAGCAGGGCGATAATGGAGTATGATAATTTCTTCATATTGCGTTGAAAATTACATTTTTAAAACTGAAACCAACTGTCGGCATCAACTCCCGATTCAAGTCGGTGCTGCTCGGCATCGGGGAGTGTGCTGAAAAAGTCGAAGCCGGTGAGACGTTCCACGTCGTCCACGCTCACGGCATATTCCGAGCAGAGTTTGTCGGCATCGGCGTTGGGCATCACAAATGCGATGGCGCGCGACGGACGGGCATAAGGGGCAAACACCACCTTGAAAAACTGCCCAGGCACGGCAATTTTGCTCGTTTTGCCAATGGTAGGCATCTGCTTGGCGAGAATCGGACCGGTGATGACCACGAGCACACTGTCGCGCATTGCCCATTCCCTCACCTTTTCCTCCAGCATCTGCCATGCGCCGGTGTTCAGGCTCTTGCGCTGTGGGCAAATGTTGAGCATCGTGTAAGATTGCTCCAATGCTTGCTTGCTCCACTTCATGTCGGCAGCCGGAACCATGTGACCACGCTGGTAGCCACTTTTGGCATACTCCGACGGCTTGGCGCACCCATTCACCGAATCGGCACAGGTGAAAGTGCCGCTATACGATGCCTTGCCTCCGATGTGGCTTCGCAACAGGCGGTAAACCACATAGTTGGGAATGTGGTGGGCGGCGTTGAAGTGCACCGTGAAGCCTTCAAGCGTCACCACCTCGTCGGGCGTGGCGTCGGGCAACTGCACCTCGCAGATTTGCGCCAGCAGCGGCTCATCTATCGCAATGCCCACCGATGCCGAACGCTGGCGCCTGACCACCATCACAACCACCGCCGCAACCACCGCCACACCCCAAATGCCCGAAAGCAGATGAAGCCGCCAGCGGTGCGAAGCATAGGTTTTGCGCTTTTTACGAATTGCCATCATGCAAATGCCATGTTTAACATTACAAAATTACAAAAATTATTATTACCTTTGCTCACATAATACGCAAATAAACTGCCCACGCCTATTTAGGTGTGGCTTAAACATATAACCACAACATGAAATTAGTAGATAGATTTCTCCAGTATGTGAAGTTCGATACTCAAAGTGACGAACTTACCAACCTCACTCCCTCCACACCTGGGCAAATGGTGTTTGCACAAGAACTCAAGAAAGAACTTGAAGGCATGGGCCTCAGCGACATCTCGCTCGACGAAAACGGCTACTTGATGGCAACTCTCCCTTCAAACACCGACAAGAAGGTGCCAACCATCGGCTTTATCGCACACCTCGACACCGCCACCGACATGAGCGGCCACGGTGTGAATCCCCGTGTGGTGAAATATGAAGGCGGCAAGGTGGTGCTTAACGAGGAAAAAGGCATCGTGCTCGACCCTGAGCAATTCCCCGAAATGGCCGACTTCGTGGGTCAAGACCTCGTGGTGACCGACGGCAACACGCTGCTCGGTGCCGACGATAAGGCTGGCATCGCTGAAATTATCAGCGCCATTGAATACTTCCAGGCACACCCCGAAATCAAGCACGGCGACATTCGCATCGCGTTCAACCCCGACGAGGAAATCGGTATGGGCGCACACCACTTCGATGTGGAAAAATTCGGTGCCGAATGGGCTTACACCATGGACGGTGGCTATCCTGGCGAACTTGAGTTTGAAAACTTCAACGCCGCATCGGCAAAAATCACTTTCACCGGATTGAACGTGCACCCTGGCATGGCGAAGCACAAGATGCTCAACTCTATCCGAGTGGCTAACCAGTTTGCGGTGATGATTCCACGTTGGGAAACCCCAGAGCATACCGAAGGCTACGAAGGCTTCTATCACCTTATTGGCTTTGAGGGCACAGTGGAAAAAACCGTGCTCACCTACATCGTTCGCGACCACGACCGCGCACGCTTCGAAAGCCGCAAGCGCGAACTCGAGCACCTTTGCCACAAAGTGAACACCGAGTTCCCCAACTGCGCGTCAATCGAAATCAAAGACCAATACTACAACATGCGCGAAAAGATTGAACCTGTGATGCACATCATCGAGGTGGCAGAAAAGGCAATGAAAAACGCCGATGTCACCCCTATCGTTCAACCTATCCGCGGCGGCACCGACGGCGCACAACTCTCGTTTAAAGGTCTGCCATGCCCCAACATCTTCGCAGGTGGCATGAACATGCACGGCCGCTACGAATACGTTTCCGTTCAGGCAATGGAAAAGGCAATGCGCACCATCGTAGAAATCTGCAAAATCGTAGAAGCCGAAGCCTAACCCCCACCGCTTCGACCAAAACAACACCCCAGAGGCTGAGCTGCACCCACCCCAAGCGGCCCAGCCCCTGTGTTTTTACCCATGAATTCTTAGAATCCTAATACAATCAACCAGACAAATGAAAAATGAAATTATTAAACGCAATATAACTCAAGATAAAGAGTTTTATTGGACTGAATGCAGCGGAAGTATTGAACGATTATACGAAAAACACAACGGAATAAAAATTCCTAATGAATATGCTTTCGATATTCTTCAAACCCCTGTGACATTGTTAGATGATGGCTATCACTACGAACGAGTGATTAAGGGCGAAACACAACAGAAGGTGATTTATGGTTTTAATAATGAAGAAACATTCAATATTGTAAAAAAGGAATTTACAGAGCACATCAACGACTGTATTCAGCATATCCTTAATTGTCAAATAAATGAGGATATTGAAACGCCTTCTTTTGGGCGTTGGAGTAAGGTGCAATGCTCTGTTGCCGTTGTCAACTTTTTCGTTGATTTGAGATGGGAGGATGAATGCTACGAATTGTCATCAGAGAGTATAAAACTGCTTTCTGACCATGTTAATTATTTGAAAAGCATTGTTGATGATGGGCAGCAAGACGAAATAACAGCACTGGCGATTGACAATGGGGAGAATCTATTAAACACAATGTCAGTTATGACATTTAAGAAACTATAAACATGGCATCGGAGATGCCGTATCATGCGAAACACCATGCAAGCGTCCTTGTGTGCAAGGACGCGCAGCTTGGTGATAGCAATGTGTACACTATATGAGCCTCGGAGAGGGTCGGTCGTGGTATCAATCTCTCCTTATTCATAATCATAACCGACCCTCTCCGAGGCTCGACATCATACCTTACACTCGTCACCAAGCTGCGCTCAATCGCTCTGCGATTTTCACTTGCATGGTGTTTCGCATCATTTGGCATCTCCGATGCCTGCTCCTGCTTCTGTATCAGTATGTATTTACTTTTTCCGTTTAGAACCGGGGGTATTTTGTGAACCAGCCTAAGGCGTCGATACGGTATTTCAATAGGAATTTCAGACAGCATAGGTGAAATGGTATGCCGTGGTCAAAAATCCATTCTTTCTTGTTGACGACCAAATATAGATGTATCATCTCATGGATTAATGTGTCACGAATCAGTTTATCGTTCCAGTTATATACGGTGCTGAAGGATATTGACAGGTTTCCGTTGTTTGGAGTATTCAGACGAGCGAAAGGATTACCTGTACGGTGTCGGCGAAAATCAACCATCGGTAGTTTATCATCAAAGTAACGCTTGTTGTATTCAATAAACCGTTCTTTTAAAATCTTTGTTGTAATTTCCATGTTTTATAGGTTTTTAGTGCGTGTTTCTAAGTGATTAACGTGGGGAGGTGCCTTTGGCATGTTTCTAAAATGCTGACATATTTTATATTGACAACAAAACATACCGAAGGCAATCCCTACGTTATGACGAAATCGCATTCCCGACCGAGCCTCTTATTCGGTGACTTGGATGGTGCTGGATGAACTGTCGGAGGATTTAACCACTTGGATTTGCACGGGTATGTTGTCGCGCACTTCCTGTATGTGGCTGATGATGCCCACGTGGCGGCCATTCTTTCCGCGGAGCGAACGCAGGGTGTTGATGGCGTTGGTGAGCGGTTGGCCACTCAACGATCCAAAACCTTCGTCGATAAATAGGGTATCGACCGACAGCCCTTGCCCAATATCGCTCAACGCCAAAGCCAAAGCGAGCGACACGAGGAAACTTTCGCCACCGCTGAGCGAACTGGTGTCGCGCGAAGCATATCCTTGATAAGCGTCCTCCAGCGATGAGTAGAGAGTGCGTGGCACGCTCTTCAGACTATAGCGTGGCTCCAACTTCTCCAAGTAGGTGTTGGCAGAGTTGAGCAAACCGCCAAAAATGTAACTTTGCGCTATTGTGCGGAACACCTTGCCATCTTTATCGCCAATCAACTTGCTTAGGCGAAGCCATTTATCGTATTCCTTGCGAGCCTCAGCCTCCTTTTCCACCAGTGCGGTGAGTGCCTTTTTCTTCTCTGTGTCGGCGCTCAACTCCTTGTTGATGGCACCAATCTGCTGGTTGAGTTCACCGATGGCGTTTTCTGCCACTTGGCAGGCGTTGGCGGTGCTGTTGATGGTGTCATCTTCAGCCAATTCGGGCTTGGCGGCTTGGTGCGCTTTATGGCTTTCAATAGCCTCTTTCCACAAAGTTTCCTTTTGCGTAGGGGCTTTGCGCAGATTCTCTATTTTTTCAGCCAACTTGCTCACCGATGTAGCAGTGTTAAGATATTCGAGGCGATCAATCGTGAGATCGGGGTGCTGCTCTAAAAACAGGTTCAGACTGTTGCGATTTTCGGTTGCGGTGCTCTGGGCTGAAGCGATAGCAGAAGCCACCACGCCCACGCGTTGTAACACACTGTTGGCGCTCTCAAACAAATTCGCCATTTGGCACGCAGCCACAGGCTCGGTTTTGCTCCAATCGGCTTGCTTTTCCTGGATTTGCTTGATGATGTTGGCGGTACGCTCGTTGTCGCGCTGTGCCTGTTCGATTTGCGCTTCAAGGCTGGTTTGTTGGCTTTTCTTGCTTGCGAAATCGGCGGCGGCTTGCTCCAGTTCCTTCTTAAACAGCAGTGGCTCGCTCTTCCAGTTGTGCTTCCACTCGCTATCGGCAAGCAGCGGTTCCACCTCACCGATAGCAGCGGTGATGTCGGCATTATGTTCGGCGATGGCGCGATTGTTGTTTTCAATCTTCGCCTTGCTGCCGTCCACGGCTTGCTTCGCCTTTTCGCTTGCCACACGCATCTGCTCAAGGGTTTTCGTAGCAGTTTCGTGCTTGGTGCGAAGTGCCTTCAGATTTTCCTCAATTTTCTCTCCATTAGCGATTTTTGGGCTAATGTCGGTGGTGAGGTGCTTCTGCTGCTCATCGTGGAGCGCTTGCAACGCTTGCTTGGTGTCGGCGTTCAGCACGTCGATGCCGCATTTCTTGCACGATTCGGCAGCCTTTTTTTGAGCGTCGGCCACAGAGTGGTCGGCATCGTATTTCTTCTTGTCGGTGTTGTATCTTTTGGTTTCCGATTTCAGTTCCGACTCGGCTTCGCGCATTTGCTTTTCGGCAAGTTCGCATTTGCTTTTCGCCTCATTGTAACTCTTGTCGGCATCGAGATACATCTTGTTCACCGTATCTTCCAGTGGCAACTGCTGCACCTTCTGACGGCACACAGGGCATTCGCAACCCACCGTCAGGCGACTTCTCATCTGCTTTGCGAAACTATCGACCGAGTCACGCAAAAGGTCTCTCGCCTGTTCGCAGGCAGCGGTGACTGCCTTAGCCTCGGTGTAGCAAGGCACCAGCTCGGTGTCGAGGCGCAACTTTCTTGCCTCAACTTCATTTTTCAGCTTGTCGAGGCGCTGTTTTTCCTTTTCTCTCGCTTCCTCAGCCTTGGCGATGGCATCGATATTGTCGATGGCGATGCCAATGTTGTTGAGCAGTTCTTTCACGGTGTCGCGCTCTCGTCGCAAGTCTTTGAGATTCAATGCGTCGAGTTCGCCATCTTTCGCCTTAATGGTGTCGGCAAGCACTTGAACAGCCTTTCCATGCTCGGCAAAATCCCCGTTGGCTTTCTCGCACTGGGGCACGAGAGTGCCAGTGAGCAACTGCTGCTCTTTTTCGACAGCGGCAACCAACTCTTCCACCTTTTTGCTTTTAGCGGAAATGGTGGAGAGGCTTGCACCGATGGTTTGGGCGTTGTCGAACACGGCAGCCTTGCCACTATTGGAGGCAATAGCATCGCCAAGGGCTTTCAACTTGGCTCCGGACTCCTCACATTCGTTTTGGGCATACTGATAGCCGCTCTGCACCTTCACATACTCCGCTTTCAGTTTAGAGAGTTCGCCCTCTTGCTGCTTGATTTGCTTCTCGGCGGCAACGGCTTGCTCAAGGTGCTTTCGGGCGCCAATGGAGGCGTTCCAATCGTTCACAAAACTGCAATCGCTCTTGTACTGATTGCTTTCAAGCACTTCGCTGGCGGCGTCAAATTCCTGTTTGGTTTGCGCCTCTTTCTGTGCCAACTTGCTTTCCATGTCCAGCCAATCCCTTTTTTTGCGGGCGGTGTCGCGCTCGGCGCTCTTCTGCTTCCTGCTTTCTTCAAGCAAAGCCACTTGCTCCTTCTTTTCCGCTATTTCGTCGTCAGTGAGGCCGGTGTCGCTTGCGGCTTTCTGGGCGGCTTCCCACGCTTCTTTTTTTGCGCTTTGGATTTCATACACCTTGCTGCCCACAGCCGAGAATTCTGCGGTTTGGGTGATTTTCTCCAAAATGTCGGCTCTTTCCGTCTCGCCACTCGACAGGAATTTGGTGAACTCGTTTTGGGCAAGCATCGTGGTGCGGCAGAACTGGTCGAAATCCAGCCCTATCACTTCTGCTATCTTTGCCTGCAATTCAGCATCTTTGACACCTGCCGACTGTATGCTTTCGCCTGTGGCAAGGTTGGTGATGCTGCGATTAATGCTGTTGATTTTGTTATCGACTTTCTTTTTCTTGCCACGTTGCACTTGCCATTCTGCCTTGTAGTCTGTGCCGTCGTTGCCCTCGAAAAGCAGTTCAACCAATGCTTCGCCGGTATTGCGACGCATCAATCGGCGAGGGTCCCTCAACGTGAGTTCATCGTCGCCATTCTTCACGGTCACCTTGGTGCCTTTTGCCAGGCGTGGGGTGTTGTTGAACAATGCCAGACAAATGGCATCGAGAATGGTGGTTTTGCCAGCGCCAGTGTCGCCAGTGATGAGATACACGTCGCTGTCGCAAAGTGGTTGTGCAGTGAAGTCGATGGTGGCTTCAATGATTGAAGCGATGTTGCTGATATGCAGTTGTTTGATTTTCATGGTTATTCCTGATTTGAGTTCAACATTTTCTTTACTTCCTGAAGCATTTCGAGCATTTCGTCGTCGAATGTCACGCCCTCCGACTCGATATACATTTTTGCCACTTCTATGAAGTCGATTTGCTTCAGTTCGGTGGCTGTGAGGGTGGGCTGGTCGCTGGTGGCGTGGTCGCGCTGCGCCTTTCGCTTTGAGTTGATGAGGCAAAGGCGGCATTTCTTGTCAGCCACAATCTGCTGCGCCTCGTCGTTGGCTCCTGCGGGCAGATAGCCATCCACCTCCACATTCAGGCGCACAAACGATGGGATTTGGCTGTCGTAGTCAGCGAGCATTTTCTTCACATCTTCCCATTCGGCGGCTCCCTCAAATGGCAAATTCACCAATGGGTTGATGTTTTTCACAGGTATCGACTCCACGCTCACCGCTGCACCACGATGCTCGCACTCCACCATCAGCACGCCGTGCTCATTGCCTGAGTACGACTCGTCGAAACTCACCGCTATCGGTGTGCCGGCATACCAAACGCGCTTTTCCTTATCCAGGCTCTGCTGCTTGTGTATGTGCCCCAGTGCCACATAGTCGTAGCCGTCGGCAAACACGCTCAATTCCTGGCAGTTCAGTCCGCCGATATTGGTGTCGGTCGAGAAATCGTGTCCTCGCCAGTCGGAGTTTGCCACAGCCAAATGCGCGGCAAGCATCACAGGCAGCCCCTTCTCGTTGCGCTCAGCCACCTTCTCCGCCATCACCTTAAACACATCTTCGGGCATATAGCGGTCGGCGGCAAAAGGCACAGCCACCACATATCCCTTGTCGGCAACGGGGATAATATAGTCGTCGAGGTTGCAATCTTTGGATATGGTGCCCACCATGTGCACATTCAGCGCACGCCATGGGGTATGGAAAATCATGTGCTTGCTGCCGCTGTCGTGGTTGCCGGCAATGCACACAATGGTCATATCTTCGCACGCCTCGTGTATGTTCACAATGGCATTGGCAAACATCTGCTGCACGCTGGCAGAAGGCTGGGTGGTGTCGTAAATGTCGCCCGAAATCACCAGTGCGTCGGGCTGTTGCACGGCCACAATTTCCGCAATCTGGTTCAGCATATCCAACTGCGACGCCTCCTGCGATTCGTTATACAGGAAATGCCCCAAATGCCAGTCACTCGTATGTAAAATTTTCATATAAATATTGATTTACAAGTTAATCACACAATAAACTATCAAATATACAAAACAATTCATAAATTTCGCCTATACAGTTCCGCTTTTTTTAACCCAAACCGGTCAATGGTCGATTTGGGTTAATGCGCCATATATGTTGGTGCCTATAGCGCACAGCGGACTCGTGCACCCACAAGTTTTTTTTCAAAGTTATATCTTGACATTCAACGCACTGTTATCTGGACACCGCACTATCTCTGCTCCTTTGGAAATTTGGGCAGATTGGGTGTCGGAAGTGAGGATGAGAGTGCGCAGAGCACAGTGCCTCGCGTCGTTATAGAGAGGGTGGGAAATATGGGTGTGCAGACTCATGTGAAAACGCACGGCCAAAAATTCGTCATGCGACAAATGCAATCCCAATTCCTTCAACATTCCAGCCGAGCGGCGGCCATGCCCTACTTGGTCAGTCATTCCCCCACAGTTGCAAAAGTCGTGCAGCAAAGCGCAAATGGCGATGCTTTGTTCGTCAATGCCTTTGGGATTGTTTTGCAGGGCAATCTGATAGGTTTGCCACGCATGGTCTGCCAGTCCACCTCTGTAATGATGGTGACGGTGGCAACTCTTCGTAAAAAAGCCGTTGTTTCCCATGTACTCGATCACCTGTTCAATGTTCTCACGGCCAGTGGCACGCAGTGTGCCAATAATCTTTTCCTTAACTGTCATAATCTTTTTTAGTAGTAAATTTATAATCCAATATTTCAAAACCGACAACACCATAGCGTAGGGACATGCCTTGGGCATTTTTCCAATGCGTTGACACATCCTCAACTGGGTTTTAACTTCGCCGCAAAGGTAATCACCACATGTGCAATCTATCTGCACACATAACAAAAAAAATCAAATAAAATTGCATTTTTTTGTTTCGGCGGTAGTGAAAGCTCGCATATCATCATTTTTTAGTACCTTTGTCACCATATATATTATAGAGCCGTCGCAAAAATGTTGAGAATAACAGGGCGAGGCTCGGACCGGAATGTGGAATGGCATTTTGGAGGGAAATGATTTTTGAAGAATTTTTTTTGATATGAAGAGAAATGAAGTGTGCTACATTGCTGTTGTGGCAGTGATTGGCGTGTCGCTACTTTTGGGATTCGCCGAGGAAGTGTTTGGATTGGAGTTGGGCGAGTTGGCGTGGATGGCACATTGGGTGTCGTCGCCTGTGGCGTTGGCTTTGGGCTTCGCATTCGCGCTGATTGTGGGCGAGGCTTTCCCTGCGTTCAACAAAACGATGTCGAAGAAACTGCTCCAATATTCAGTAATCGGCTTGGGATTCGGCATGAACGTGAACAAGGCGCTTGCTTCGGGCAGCGAGGGTATGCTGTTCACGGTGGTGAGCGTTTTCGGCACGCTTGCATTGGGTTGGTTTTTCGGCAGAAAACTGCTGAAAGTGGATTCGCAAACGAGTTATCTGCTGAGTTCGGGCACGGCAATATGCGGTGGCTCGGCAATAGCCGCTGTGGGGCCAGTTATCAAGGCGAAACCTGAGAGCATGTCGGTGGCGCTGGGCGTGGTGTTTGTGCTCAACGGCATTGCGCTGTTCTTGTTCCCTTCGATTGGCGACGCTTTGGGCATGACCATGAAGCAGTTTGGCATGTGGGCGGCTATCGCCATTCACGACACCTCGTCGGTGGTGGGCGCAGGTGCTGCCTACGACCAGATGCACCCACAACTCGTAGCCGCACAGGGAGTGAGCGCGCTGGAGGTGGCGACTACCATCAAGCTGACTCGTGCGCTGTGGATTGTGGTGTTGGCACTGGTCACTCCGTTCTTCTTCCGTAGTTCGCTTGCGTCGGCTGGTGGTGAGGCAAAGCCTTGGTACAGCTGTGTGCCACGATTCATCATTTGGTTTATCGTTGCCATCATCTTCAACACCTACGTTTTGAGCAATGCCGCCCTCATCGGCGACGGTACTGCGGCTATGGGGTCAGCGTTCAGCGGGGCCGTCAACAAGCTCGCCAAGCACCTCATCACCCTTTCGCTCTTCTTTATCGGTGCGTCGCTCACACGCGCCACGCTGCGCGCCGTGGGTATTCGTCCACTCATTCAGGGCGTGCTGCTGTGGATAAGCATCAGCCTGATCAGCCTCACCTACATCTTTTGGGTGGAATAAAGGCTTTGCAGGGCAAAGATGTAATAATTGTGTGATTTGAAAACTCGACCAAATGTTTAGCGTCATTCTATTCATATTTTTAGGCATCAGCAGCGGATACTTGCTGCGGAAAAAGCGTTCGCGATCTTGCGCCAAGGTGCAGACTGCGAAAGACAAAGTGATTACGGTTTTGATATGGCTGTTGCTCTTCCTGCTTGGCGTGGAAGTGGGCGGCAACAAGCAAATCATCAAGGCGTTGCCCACGCTTGGCGTTGAGGCACTGCTGCTGTCGGTGGCTGGCACACTGGGCTGCTGCGTGCTGGCTTGGGCATTGTGGAAAATAGCGGGAGGAAAGCGATGAAAGGAAGTTTTATTATCGTAGGATTCTTTATCCTTGGCATCGCGGTGGGCCATGCCGACTTGGCACCAGTGCTGCTGCGAGATAGCGATGTGAGTTTTGTGGCACTCTGCGGCCTGCTTTTCTGCGTGGGCTTGGGCATAGGCATGAACCCCGACACAAAGCGCAACCTGCGTTCCATCAACCCACGCTACGCCCTGCTCCCCCTGGTCACCATTTTAGGCTCGTGGCTGGGTGCCGTGGTGTCATGGTTGATGCTGCACCGAGACTTTGCCGACACTATGGCGATTAACAGCGGATTCGCCTACTACTCGCTGTCGAGTATCTTCATCACCGAGTTTCGCGGAGTGGAACTCGGCACCATCGCCCTGCTCGCCAACATCATACGCGAGATGATCACGCTACTTCTTGCCCCACTGCTGGCGAAAGTGTTCGGACCGCTCGCCCCCATCACCGCAGGCGGAGCCACCTCGATGGACACCACCCTCCCCATCATCACCCACACCATAGGCGACCGCTACACCGCCCTCAGCATCTACCACGGCTTCGTAGTGGATTTCACCGTCCCCTTCCTCGTCACCATGTGGTGCCTGATATAACCCCCACCACACACGCAAATCCCCAATGAATTATTCGTGAAAATATGTGCTATACGTGTTCGCTCTTTTTCGGTCACACATTAGTCCAATTTTTTTGGCAATGATATACAAGTTGTCCCGAAAACGATGCGATGAAATTCCTATGGGATTTTTTCAATCATTACTAAATTATCACATGGACAACTTGTATATCATTTCCTTTTTTTTTGGGGGGAGGCTGTCCGAAAACCTATTGGGATATTAAACAGCTAGTTTTGGTAAACT